>Ga0163109_10002187_pt1 | contig 15389 bp, 12 predicted proteins | sample CRUFie1St13metaG_FD_108704 | JGI IMG/M metagenome (GOLD analysis project Ga0163109, IMG submission 108704) | Marine microbial communities from the Costa Rica Dome - CRUD Field 142mm St13 metaG | ecosystem: Environmental > Aquatic > Marine > Oceanic > Photic zone | place: Costa Rica: the Eastern... | reverse complement strand
CGTACCCATGGGAACTGTCCCTTAATTTTGACTTGGCTTCCGTCGGTTGAACCGTTGTCTACGACTATCGTTTCTGAATTGGAGTATTTAATCTCTGAAATTCTAGTAAGTGAGACTTTGACATCTTCCCACCGATTCCAGCATAGTAAGACGATGCTAACCTTTGATTTAGTCATGGTTCATGTCGAAACGAACGAATTCTCGCCATTTGACCTTAGTTTCCTGACCTGAAGTTTGATTTGGGGTAAAAATTTTTTTTGGGCATTCTTCAACATGTATTCGTATTGAGAAAGTCTCCTTCTGTCCATCGGCGTAGAAACTAGATTGAAGAACCGATCTACAAAACAAACTTCAGATTTGATTTGTTCACTGGTGAGCTCGGAGACATGGTTAACGATCTTTAAAGGCAAAAAATTCTCTTGATGAGTATTTTCCGCGAACTTTTTTATTAAAACTTGGTTGTTCGGAATTATTGCAGTCGGGTTTACTTCATTAATCACCTCCATGACATCGGCTTTTGTTTTTTCTGAACATTCTGCATGCAAAAAGATACCTTTTTGATTACTAAACCAATCAACGAATCTGGATGGATTGTCTTCGCACTTTCTAATCCGTCCCTCTGGGGCTTTTCCCCTAACCTCTACGAGGCCGTCAATTACGGCCCTCAAGACCGTTTTTGCCGTATTAAACTTACCCTCGATGCGTGAAAAGTAATAAGATTGGAACAAATCCTCAAAGATGGTTTCTATGCAGTGGTCGAGATTCTTTTCATTTGTGTTGTGGATAAAGAAATGAATCCTGTTTCGTTGGAAGTAATAAGTTCCGGAGGTGTTTTCTCTTTTTTTGACACCCATCTTGTGCCAAACCTTCGAACCATCGTAGGCAACCACTTTCTTACCGGATTTTCGCAAACGACTGAACCATTCAACATCGTCCCAATACAAAAAGTAATCTTCACGCATCAACCCGAACTCTAGAATCAATTCGGATCTAATCATAACTGAACAGGCGGGCACATAATCGCTGTCAACAATTGAGGGGATCAAGGTCGAATCCGATACCCCAGAGTTCAGAGGATCAACTTGGCATTTAAACCAATCGATTCTTGCCCCCAGTTCTTGCGTCTTGTCCGGATGATCAAGTTGATAAATCTTCGACCCCACCGCACCGATACTAGGTTCTTTTTCGAGTAACTCGTAAGAACTTCTGAAAGTCTGCTTATCCACAATGATGTCATTGTCTAGGAGATGGACATACTTCGGACGATCGGAAAGAGCCTTGCGTAAAGCAGTATTAAATCCACCCGTACCACCAAGGTTTACACTGTTCTTGATAAACCGTATCGGTCTTTCGCGATAATTTTCCAATGCCTTGACCGATCCGTCAGTCGACGCATTGTCTACCACAATCACATCAACCACTGGTGGTACAGCCAAATTAACAGAGTCCAAGCATTTGATAACATCCTCTTGCTTGTTCCAGTTACATACAACGATTGCGAGGTCATTCATCGGCAATGAACTTTGATCAGTTGAAGTAGAAATTGTCTTTCAATCTACGATCAATCTTAGAAAAGATGTTGGTAGGGTGTTTTTTGATGAAATAATCGTTACGAATATAATCGAAGAAATTCCAGCATTCGGACTGATTGTTGGTCTTCACCCCGTTGATCAAGACCTTTTCCATTGTCGATGACAAAGTGCTTTTATCCCTTGCCGAAATACAGGACTGTAAATTCTCATAGTAGGGGTTTCCGCAGGAAATCAATTCTTTGCCAAGCAGCATGGCTTCAAAACCCGATTGAGAGTTTATTGTGATTGCAAGGGATGATTGCTTCATCAGTTCGAAAGTAGACCACCGGTCATCAAAATCAATGTAAATTCCGTCATTTGGAGATTCGCTGATTCCAGCGTCCAATAGCTTCCGGTGCGTGAGGTTTTCATAAGGTCTGAAGTTGACCGGATCAATTCCATGGTGTTCTTTCGGGTGGAGTTTTAGGACGATTGGCTTTCCCAAAGATTTTGAAAGGAAAATGATTTCCCTAATTAGTTCGATAGCGTTTTTCGAGTAACTACATTGATTGAAAAGTAGTGAGGCATCGGTATAAACTTGACCTAAAAACAAAACAAAATCATTTAAGCGATCCGGGATCATACCTCCTACCGTTCTGTGTTGATCCGATTTAGGTCTGTTTAAATGTTTTTCGACCAAATTATCAATCTGATTCTGTGTCAGTTTTTGAATGGATCGAAAATCCTTTGTACGCGTTAATAGACCTTTTCCAATAAAGTAATTTTTGTCAGTTGGTTCCACCAGAACTCTGTCATGAAGGAAGGTATTTTCTATCATCAGACAGGGGATTTTCAAGGAAAAGCAAAGACGACTTATCTCGTAAGCATCCAAGAAGAAGCCTTGCGGTACAAACCCATGAGAAATCTTGAAAAAACGGGATAATTCAGCTAGTTCCTTTCGGAAACAAAGCGTTTTTATAGAGAGCGTTTTTTGGGCATTGGAAGGAGATTCTTCTAAATTTTGAAATTCCTCATTAGAAATTTCAAGAGCAGTCAAAAGTTCGTACAAAGTGCCGCTTGATTCAATAAATTCGATTTTTTTATCATCATCGAGGAGGTTTACATCGGTTGTCGGCGAAGGCAGAACCCACTGCTCTTTTCTCAAGAAAGAGCGTAAAGCGGATTTACCAAGGGATATACCAAACCAAGGTAACCGATGAAAGGATAGTAGAATGGATTTGAAACCTGGGATTTGTTTTCGAGATTTACTCAAAAATAAAAAGTATTTCAAAACTGTTGGCATTTACTTTAAAAATGAAATAATCTTAAATACTGGTATTGAGACATAGTAGAAAATATATGATACGAAATTATATATAAAAGAATTACGATAATAACTCCCAAGTAATATATCTGGATTATGAATTACCAATGCATTCAGTGGAATCCCTTTTGCCAATAGTTGGGTCTTAATTCTATATGCTTGTTGTGAAGAAATAATTATTTGATTATATTCAAGTTTTGTTAAATCGCTTGGAGATACAATTCGAATTCCAAATAATTTCTTATTCCACTTTTCTGGATCGTTGTCACAGAATGCAATTACATTAGATTTATCCTTTATATAGTTATATGAATTCTTGCCACCTTTACCACAGCCAAATATAATTTTTTTTTTATTCATTATCTATAGGCATTTTTCATACATGCCAACCATCTTTTTGAAATTATGATTGGTCGTTATTGTTCGAATTGCATTAGAAGATAATAATGAAGCATTATGGTAGTCTTTGAATATACTTAATGATTGAAAGAAATTCTTTAAAGTATTAGGATTTTCATCAATCAAAAAACCATTGCTTCCATGAGAGATTATCTCTTCTAAAGCACCAACTTTAGTCGAAATTACAGGAACGCCCATGCTCATTGATTCAATGACGGAAAGTGGAACCCCCTCGTTCTTGCTAGTCATAACACTGACTCTAGATTGGTCGAGTATTCCTTTCAGATTTTGTTGCGAAATCGAACCAGTTAAACTTATGTATTCAGTAAGCCCATTGCGTTCAATAAAATTATTGACTTCGTAATACAGGATTGGGTCTATTATCCTTCCAATCATAAATACTTTTAAGTTTTTAAACTTGTACTTAATTTCATTTATTAATTTACACATTAGTATAGGATTTTTTATCTCGCTTATGTTGCCAATCCATGAAATTACAAAATTATTTCTAAAGGCATTATGGTATGAGGTACTTCTTTTAAATATATTAGATTTTATTGCATTTTTTATTATAAATATCTTATTATCTGATATCCTTAATTCTTGGCGGAGAAAACTTGCCGAGTGTTCGCTGATTACAATGAATTTATCAATGTAAATAGAGTTTGATTTACTCAGTCCTAAAGAGTCTAATTCATAGTTGTGTATCAAGTTTACAATATTCTTTATTCTAATTTTATTTTTGTAAACTTTTAACTCGTTATAGATCCATGATATACCACTTCCAAAAAAGAGAATTGTTTTAGGATTTATTATCTGGATATAAAATATTAGGACATAAATTTTTACCGTATCTGAGAAGTGATAGCCTAAATTTTCTTCCCAATCAAAGATTTTTTTAAATGCATCCCTAGAATCGCAAAGACCTGTGCCTAACGCAATGCATAATTTGCTTTTACCGGATGATTCTAGAGCATTAAAAAAGCTTAGAGGAATTTGCTCGCTTCCACCATTTGACTGGTTGTTACAAATATAAAGTATCTTTTTTTTACCTCTATTGGTCTTGAGTTTTTCTAGATTCTTACTCAAGCTCGGGTTGGAGTAAATAATTTTAGAGAGGAGAGACCTATGAAAGAATTTTGCAAACAAAACTCCATGCCAAATGGATAAAATAAAACTGTCAGCATCCATTTTAGCTTTTCCAATAAACTTATTGGCATTAAATATCACTAAATTCTTTTGAATAACGCCTGCCGTGTTAAGTCTTCTGATAAAGGTATCCTGGTCGGCCTTAAAGCAAATGCCCGTCACTTTAAAATCTTTCAGTTCTAAGTTGCAAAAGTTCGTGAAAAAGTGTTTTCCCAGTTGAAAGCAAAAGGGGAACTTCTGGTAGTAAATGAATGTGACGCTTAGATGCTTAAAGAATGAATATAATTTGTAGATTGAGAGCAAATCTGCGTAAATAATGATTTTATGTTGCATCATTTTCAACAATTCAGATTTGATAAAGATTAGAAATCTGTTCTTCGGATTGTTTTTCGAAGATTCTTTTCCTTTGAATTTCGTTTGCTTTTGCCCCGAATTTATCTCTAAGCGATGGATTCAGTAAAAGTTTATTACAAAATGTGGGTAAAGATTTAGCATTGTACTTTTGGGCAACAAAACCAGATCGGTTATGGTCAATGATTTTGGAGATATCTCCCGAATCCAACGCAACCACTGGTATGCTGTTCAACTGAGCTTCACATAATGAGTTGGGAAAACCTTCGTGAAGAGCTGTGTGTAGAAGGATATCGAAGGCGGGAAGGTAATCATTGACATCGTCTCTTTGCCCCAAAAGAAAAACATTCTTTTCCAAACCATGCTTTTTTATCAATAAAGAACACTCACCGTAAAGCATGCCGTCTCCAATGATTACTCCCAAAAGGAATTCAAAATTACTTGAAAGTGACTTTAGGGTTTCAATAAAAAGATGCGGCTGTTTTTGATGTTCAAGTCTAAATAGGCCACCAACTATTAAGGCATGTTCTAGGGATGCCCCGATTTTAAGTTCATGAGATAAATGAGTCCTAGCTTCATTTTTTGTAATCTTAGACGTTTTTTCATATGGGAGGTTTTCAGTTAGAAAGATCCTTTTTTTATTAATTCCCAACCATTTAGAATAATCTTTGATTCCACGAATAGAGTTACTAGTAAGTTGAATTCTCTTATTTTTGATTAATGTTCTGTAATACTTCTTATACCATCTACGATAATTTTTTAGATTATTCGGAGAGGTGTTTCTGAATGAAAAAATTGCTTTCGGAATATCGCAGATAGTGGAAACGACCCCTGCGATGATGTTGTTCGAATCTAGGTAGGAATGAACTATGCAAGGCTTGAGAGCATTTACAGCACCTGTTAACTCCATGCACTCTCGACGTATATAATTTGGCAACCGAAGCAGACTTTCTAGGTCGCTATTTTTAAACTTTGCAAGGCAAGTTTTGTGGTTGAAAATTGGGATGTCATTCTCCTTTAAAATCTCTAGAAAGACATAATTGTTTCGAGCATTTGAATCGAAAAGAAATACAGAAACTTGCATGCCTGTTTTCTTCAGCAAGCAAGCAAGCAGAACAACTTGTTTTTCAGCGCCACCGGTAGCAAGGTTCTTGATAACTAGTAAGACTCTTCTTGGTTTATTGGTTTTTTCAATGCCCCTTGAATTAGTTTTCTGAATACATTTTTCGAAATATCGGAGAGAATATTTTTCTAATTTTACAGTATCGATTTTATCCCTAATCACTGCAATTGATGTTCTGCTTGCAAAGCCCCAGAGAGCGGAGCTTTTGCGCCTGAAGAGTTGCCTGTATACCCAATCCGTGCCCCTTGGATGAATAGTGAAGATTTTATTGATTTCGTTCTTTTGGGAGAGGGTACCAAGCGATTTATTCGAAAGAAATTTATCGGGTAAAGAATGTCCTGTCAAAGAGATGTGTTTTCCTTTCAGAAACTGAGTCCAGTTTCCATTTTTGAATATGAAAAGATGGTGTTTGGAGAAGGATTCAAGGTGAATTTTTGTATTTGGACCAAGGAAAACAATTAAGCCTTCGTAAGTATCTTTTTTTAGGCAGAGGTTTTCATTTAAATTAACCTCATTATTAATAATCTGTTGATAATCGAACCGTAACTCCATGGTTTTTTCAAACATCCGGACAACCGATAAGTCCCTAAAGTCATCATGGATCAGAAGATATGAGTTTCTCTTTTTTAACTTATATGATAACTGCAAAAACGAATTCCAATCTGAAATCCCCATTTCCCATTTGAATTCCTTCGCTTTTAGAAATTCCACTAAGCACAGAATCGAGTTGATCTGATAAATGCTGTTCTCATTAAGTTTATGGATTTGTTGTAAGTCTAACCTGCTCCACTCAAAAAATTCTGGGTTTTCTTTATAGTGCGAAGAGAGCTTGTTAACTAATGCTTCTCTGTATTGAGGTTTGTTGGGGATTCCGAACCCCCTTTTTTTTTCACCTATGCATTCCTCAGGCAAATGACGCTTCAGTAGATGCTTCAAAAGTATTTTTCCTGAATTTCTCTCCCTTAGTAGACCTTCAGGAAGCTTTTCGGCGAAGTTTGCGACAGGTAGGCTCAGAAAAGGTGTTCTGACTTCCAAAGAATTTAGCATACTCATACGATCAACCTTGTGCAAAACTGCATAAGGGAGATAACTATTAACATCGATTTTTCTCTTGGAGGAAAGATCCGAAGCATTTTGGACACTCGATCTAAGCGTATCTAGAAAATTTTGGTAATAGTGTTTTTCGTTTCGGAGAAGTTCGCATAGCTCTGGATCAGAAAACAATCTTACTTTGCTCAAGTAATATTCAAGTGGATGATCTATTGCTGTCAATTGATCGCGTTGTCTTTGAGCACCATATCTATCGTATCCCCCGAATAATTCATCGGCTCCATCTCCAGAAAGAGCAACCTTGACTGACTCCGAGGTGAATTGAGAAAGTAACCATGTCGGCGTTATGGAACTATCAGCGACGGGCTCTCCCAACTGCGAATATATCGATTGAGTTATGCCCAAATCATTTTTACTGATATACTTAGTATGGTTTCGCCCACCCAAATACTTTGAGATTTTTTGAGCCATGAAGTGTTCTGAATCCTCTTGCTCCTTGAAACCAATAGAGAAGCTATCAATACTCTGTCTCTTGGTATTAGATAAAATGGCATGAGTTAGTGAAGAGTCGATGCCACCCGAGAGAAGCAAACCTATGTCGACATCTGCCCTTATTCGGCGTTCGATGGATTGGGATAGAATTTCCTCGAGTTCATCTGCGTAGTCATCGATAGGTCTGTTTGATTCCTTGATGGTTTTGGGCTCAAAAGAATAATATTTCTTTTCTCTCAAGACACCGTCCTGCTTGATTGTAAAAAAGGAACCGGGCGAGATTTTACTAACTTGTTTGTAAATCGTTTTTGGGCTTGGGATGTACTGAAAGGCAAAGTATTCCGACAAAGATTCCTCCGAAATGGAAAAATCAATTTCATCAATTGTTTTCAAAGCGTCTATTTCAGATGCGAAGTAGAAAACCTCATCATGAATCGTGTAGTGCAGTGGCTTTTCGCCAAAGGGGTCGATTGCTCCAAAAATCTCGGACTTTTGGGTGTCATAAATCAAAAATGCAAACATTCCATCAAACTTGGTCAAACAATCTTCTCCCCATTCGGCGAAGGCATTAAGTAGAACCTCAGTGTCAGTATTATTTCTAAATTGATAACCCTTCGCGACCAATTGCGACTTTAGTTCGAGATAGTTGTAAATTTCTCCATTGAAGGTGATGACAAACCGATTGGAACAATCCATCATAGGCTGTTTACCGCTTTTAGAGACATCCAGAATACTTAGCCTCCTATGACCAAAGAGAATTTTGCCATTATCAAGCGTGACATGACCTGAATCGTCAGGTCCTCTATGAGCCATGGTTTCGTTCATCGCCTTAACCATTTCGGTAAAAGCGTGTGCGTTTTTCTTATGCTTGAAATTTACAATTCCTGAAATTCCACACATCTTCTAGAGGGATATATTTAGATAGGTTGGTTTGTTTGAGACTATGTGAGAGTACAAATTACTACTTTCTCAAGATTTACCTTTTGTTTATCAATCTCTTCCAAAATTTCTCTTTGATACATGCTTGCTATGATTACAAACTCAAAGTCGTTTTCTTTTAGGCGGCTTGGTGGAAAAACCTTAATGCCCATTACAGATTCATTTTTGCTATCGGCAAAGCTATCAATGAATCCCATTACTTCTATATTAGAATTAAGCATTTTGATGACTTTTTTTCCGGTGGCGCCACTCCCATAGATGAAAACTTTGCGAATAGTCCTAAAAGTCCTAAACATAGGTTTTCCTTCTTTATCAGCCTAGATTTTGTAAGGATGCCTATCGATAACTCGATGATAGACTTCTAATAGTTCAGTCACGACAGATTTCCTATCAAATAAGCTCAGCTTTTTTCTCAGTTCTTGGATCATTTTGCTTTTTTCCGAAGGTGCCAAGTTTGATGCGAGGTTCATTGCTTCCGTCAATGAACTTACGCATCCTGGCTGACAGAGGATTCCCGACTTACCATCTTCTATAACTTCGTCGAAACTTCTACCTTTTGTACCTATAATCACTTTGCCCAAATTCATTGCTTCGAGCAATGTATTGGGTAAGTTATCAGCCAGAGAAGGTAAGCAAACGAAATCTGCCAATCTAATTATTGGAAACAACTGTTCGTGTTTAAGGGAATCGAGTCTTATAATCCTATGGAGGTGTCTTTTGACAATGTTTGAGATCATCTTCCAGGGATTCGCGTGCTCCTTCGATTTCAGCTCACGACCAACGAAAATAAACCTATGATCCTTATGTGAGTCTAGGAACTGATTTAAAGCTTGGGCTAAAACATAAACCCCCTTCCAGCTTGCGAGGGAGCCGAAGAAAAGTCCAAAAGGCTTATGATTGCCGCAAGTTTTTTTAGCAAAATCATTATCTTCATTGATCGCTTTAATGGTATAGGGGGATTTTACCACATTGACTTTCCTTTGGCATTTATGAGCCACAAAGTCGCCAACATATTTGCTCGGCGAAATAACTGCATGGGCTTTTCGGATGGATCTGTCTTCGCCGAAAATATCCCCTTCGTTTTGAAGAAATCCATAAGGCGTCAAAAGTTCTCTGTAACTAGATAGCCTGACGACGGATGGAACTAACTTATTGAGAAATACGCCAGACCCTCCCAGGTTGGTGTAGTGAACAATGTCAAAGGGATGTGTTCTGTGCCTATGTCTGATTTGTCTCTCAACTCCCCACGATTCGAGCAAGGATTTTCTCGTTCTTTTCGGTAAGGTTCTATCGTTGTTATCTTGAAATATTCTTCTAATGTGCCGAGGGAAATCAGATGCTTTCGAACATTTGAATAACGGAATTCCATAGTGCTCATACAATCCATCATGATCCGATCGAAGAAAAACTTCAGGTTCGTGTTTTTCTGCAACAAGTGCTTGTGCAACATTAAAAGTATAATTTGAAAGCCCTCCGGCAAAGTTGGTTTCTGTTACGAACTCGGTGGTGACAAAGGCAATTCGCATCATATAATAAAAATCAAATTTTTATTTTGATCATCGACACATATTAAAGGTTTATTTACTTGAAGGAATGTTGTATTCCATCTTTTAAGTTTTCAATAATGGTATCATACTCTAAATAATTACAAGTTTGGGTTAGTAAATCTTTATTATGTAGGGATTTTAATTGGTTTGAATAAAATATTAGCCTAGCACGACTTTTTTCGTCTTGATGCTGATGATATGTCAAAACTCTTTTTTTGATTCTTTTTTTGATCGATGAGTCCCATTTGTAATGATCTAAGATACCAACGAAATTATCGTTTATCCTAAACTTTTCCAATATGTTATGAGAAGAAGTAAACTGACCCATTGGCCTGAGAATCGAAATTTTATCAAGTCTCGCAGGGACACCGTAAAGTTCTGATGAAAGATTTAACTTATACAAGGGAAATTGTAAGTTTATTGGTTGGTTGATGGTCAATTGTTTGAAGGTGCCATCTAATGCAACTTTGTCAGCCATGTAGCATCTCAAAGCGTCAAGATTTTGCTGGTCTAAAAAAAGGAATAATGAGGAGAGTGATTCGAATTTTTCTTCTCCTAAAAAGCTTTCTTCCAGATTAAGGAACTCATCTAAATCAATGTACAAGACCCATTCTATTTGTTTTTCTGAACATGATCTTAAGAAATCATTGACCTTGTCTCGTTTAAAATCGGAATGATATTTAGATACGAACTCGAAATGAATTTCATCTTCACGAAATTCCTTCAAGCAAACATTTTTGAAATTGGGATTGCTCGATAAATCAACCGTGAAATGAAACTCGGTTACGCCCAACTTTTTATAATGAGAAACAAAGTGTCTGAACAAGATTTCTTGTTCGGAATCTACAAAGCAAAAAAGGGGAATTCTCAAATATCTACAAGAGGTTCGACTTTGTAGTCCTGAGCATCCCAAAAATTCATTTTGAGATTGTGAGAAGCCTCAACTGCCTTTTCATATTCAATTGAAAGACATTCAGGTTTGTTACACCAATTGGGGTGCCACTCTATATACATTTCATTGACAAAATCGAATGTATTTTGACGAATGAAATGAGGCACTATCTGATACTCCGCACCTTCAACATCAAGTTTCAATATGATGTAGTCTTGAATATCTAATTCATCGCTTATCCATTCGGCAAGATCGATTGCTCTTACTAACTGTTCTTCCACTTTATCGCATTCGAAATGACTTCCGCAATTCGGTTGTTTTCCTTTGTGTGGGTCCGTCGTGCCGGAGCAGCTATAGTTTGGGTTTGTGTACAAAGTAAGTGTCTGATTTTTATCTGAAACAGCCCAAGGAAACAAAGCTAATTTTTCTCCAATCACATCTCGAATATCATTGAAATATTCATGCAGCTTTTCATTTGGTTCAAAGCAGTAAATGAAAAACTCTTTTGCATCCTTCCGTAGATCAAAGAATTTCCTCACCGAACACCCGTCATTTGCTCCGCAATCAATAAAAACTTTTTTCATTCATTAAAGCTTTAATTTATTTTAAGTAAGAATATCCAACTTGGCTCAAATTATTTATAAAGAATTGCTTATTTTTGAGAGTTTATAGGTCATGAAAAACAGTTCGCACGAAAACCTACCTTATGAGAATAGCCTTCGTTAAAAGGGAAATGATTTTTCATAAGGTAATTTCTTAAAGGACTTTTATAATTAGAATTTTTAATCTTGGCCGAAAGATTCAAAAATTCTTGTACCAAAAACTTATCTAAAAAGGGGTATCGGCATTCAATGCCATAGGTTCCGCCAACAACTTCATCCTTATATATAAATTCTTCTTGTACCCCGTTGAAAAAATTCTCCCAAGGGAAAACCGAAGAGAGATCTTCGGGGAAAATTCCTTTCAAAGAACTAAAAGGTTGCCCAACTCCATTCTCTCCATAATCAGACATGATTTCATCTGCACCCTGCCCGGATAGATAGATCTTGCATCCATCCTTTTGGGCATGAGAACAGATAATTCCGGTACCAATTGATCCCTTGTCTTCAATAACACGGTAACCTTCAGGTCTTGTCGCTCTACTGGGGTTCAAGAAATCTTCACTTTTTTCAGATAAAAATCGAACTTCCTCTGAATATTGTTGGGGCGACACTTCTAAGAATTTAGCATTTGGAATAGTGGAGTGTCTTTGGCGAAGAATCTCGATGTCTTCTGCAGCTTTAACGCTGTAGGTATTAAAAGGTTTCTTTTGATTCAGTAATTCGCATGCGATTCCACCACTATCGAGACCACTGCTTAATCCTATGAAGATTCCCTTGCTGGCAGTAGATCTCTTGGCTATGGCATTCTCAAAGGCAATATCCCAATCATCGAAAGAATCTTTGTATTGGTCTAAATTGAAATTGTGATTGATAAATCGGTTTACCAGTTTACCGCTATCTAAATTAAAAATTGAAGTAGTGTTGGGCTCTGACTTTACAACTTCTGTGAAACCGCTTCGTTCAAGTGAACTTTTATAAGATCCAAGACCAATGTTTTCATCGGAATCTTTTCCTATCCAAAGTGGTTTGGAGCCAAAAACATCAGTGGAGGCGATTATAATGCGTTTGGTGAAATCGACTATCAGAATGGCAAACTCCCCATCAAATCTGTTGCAAAATGTAGGTCCGTATTCATCATATGCGTCAATTAAACAATTACCATCTGATTGGTAATCGGAGCCGAAATCCTCGAAGTTGTAGATTTCTCCGTTGTAGAGACAAAATATGTGATTTTCTACAAATGGCTGAACAGTGAAAGAACCGGTAATACTCAATAAGTTATGAATAAAATGAAAACCTTCATGATGTAGGATTGAAGTTTTGTCAGGTCCCCTTCTTCTTGAAAAGAGATTAGCGTATTCGAGGTCTTGAATTTCCTTGCTTGAAAAGATAAAACTACACATCAGTTTTTTTTATCCCTCTTACTAGCAAAGGCATCCTTTCACTGTCACATAGCCAACTGATTTCTATATTATTTTCATGCAAAGCCTCCTTGAAACTTTTGGGTGACAGGGGATTATCGAATTTTGGAGTTAAAGCATCAAATGTCGCAAGTTTTTCCCAATCGATCAACTCTTGCCGCGACATCTCAGAGTGCAAATCTTCGGCTCGCACATAGTAGAGAGGAACGAAATTATGAGAAATTACTTGGCCAAATTTGGTGCAGTCTAATCTTTCGTTTAGACAATGAAGTACGGGAGAGAATCTTTCCAAGAACCAAAAAATATACTTGTGTGGAATCCTCTTTGTGAGGAAGCGGTATTTGTATTTGAATTGTTGCATACTAAAGAAGGATTTATGGTAGCAATGCAGAAAAAGCCTCCCACCTGGCTTCAATTTTTGGCAAATCGATCTAATTGCCAAGAGCGGATCTGGCGTATGTTGAATCACTCTATGGCACCATACGATGTCAAAGTACTCGTCAGGATAGGGAATGTTGTAAATGCAGGACTGTGAAATTTGCAGCCGATCGTCCTTGAGGAACTTTGCTGCACGATCAACAGACTCAGTCAGATCAAAGGAGTGAATTTCCTTTAGAGGTAGGGTAAGTAGAACCTCGGTATCATCTCCCCCGCCCATGCCGCACTCCAAAAGTTTCATATTATTCGTGTAACTTTTCTTTTCCCATAAACCAGATCTTCTCTTCAAGTTTTCTGAGTGCCTGAGTTTGCTGCCTCTACTTTCACTCTGAGCGTTTTGCCAATAGTTCCATTGCCAGGAAAAATTTTCTGCATAATGTTCATTTGTCTTAACAAAACGCGGAATGCCATTTTTGATTTCTCCAACTACTCTCTTGGAGTCTTGCTCGTATATTTTATTTTCTTGTGTAAAAAGCGGGGATTGAGCGTGGGGTGATACAAAGGGTTTCATCTTTAACGAATTGTTTGTGAATGAGATAGCACGAGATTCCCGTTCTCATTAGGTTTTTCAATCATATAAAAATTGTGTACAAGTTTGACTGAAAGAAGATTTTTAAACACAATACTTCTATGGGGATAACCTACCCATAAATGCAAAGGTTCACGAAAGTATTTGTTCCAAAAAAAAGAATTTATTATTTCTGATTGCTCTAAATAAATTAGGAATACTTTCATGAAACGGTCATATAAAACTTGATCAAAAGTAATTGTCGCTTGAAAACACTTCTTGAACGCTTCTTCGTCCTTTGCCTGGACTGCATTTCTGAAATCATTTTTTGAAGTTGTTACACCAAGAGTTTTGAAAATTTTTAAATAGTTCGCTTCTTTCAAAAGTCCATTAAATTTGTTGAATTGAACAATTTCTAGGCCCAAATAACCGAAGGACTTTGGATGTATCCTGAAAGATTCCGTATTTTTCTCAGTCACCTTGAAGTAAGTTTCATGAGCAACAGGGGCGTTCCACCAATGGAGTCCAATTGCAGAGCGGTAATTAAAAGCAAAAAGAAGGACCACAAAAACAATTTCAGCAAGAGAAAAGCTGTATGGCATGAATGAAATAATGGAAATAACAAAGAAATTTATGCAAATCCATTTCCAAAAGAAAATTCCCGTACATAAAAAAATCAACAAATGAAAAAGAATGGCAAGAGAACAGAATGCCAATCCAAAGGAATCGTTTACTATTGCCAATATGAAGCCACACTCGGCGATGTAGGAAAACACCATGCAGAGCCTACATAGAGAAAATGCGAATTTACTTAATGATTTCCTTACAGGTACAAGCCACTTGGAACTCAACCACTTCCACTGGATAAATGCAGAATCGATAAGTGTCCACATCATATCATTCCCCAGGGGATTTGGTTTGTTGATGCCTGCTTTGAAATAAAATAGTGCTCCAATGGATAGAATTGAAGTTATCAGAATCTCAGTAGGAAGTTTGGCGATTGAACCAAAGAAAAAAACAAGAGCTCCTTCAAACAAAAGTAAAAGAGGTAATAGATGGCAAATTTCATAAGTCCATTCTGAGTCTATTGTGGCTCTTTCTGTTAGCATTGAATGATGCTTTACTTTAAAGAAAAAGAGACTAATCAGACAAAATACTCCTAAAGCTGTTGTGCTCGAGAAAGTAAAAAAAAATACAATTAGAGCTAAGATTCTTTCAAGATTAAGATATAATTTGTATTCGGGGTTGAAGAGAGAAAATGTCGTACAAAGCAAAAGGGGAATGCAAAGGATTAGGTTCGAAATGAAAGAGAGCCTAAATGTTCCATGACTGGAGATCAAAATGTAAGCAATTATGAAGGCCAATGACTTCATATTAATAAGGCTGTAATTATTTTTTTTACACTTAAAGATGAACTCAAAGCTTTTGAAAACAAAACCTCTCTTGGTGTACCCACAGCAGAGAGAGATTAAGGCAAAAATGAAGTAAAGAACTACAAATGAATCAATCTCAAGGAACATCACTTTTTCTTTGGCAAGCGAATATAGTTCTTTCCACAGAATAAAATTCGCTTTTATCTTCTGGTATATCTATCACCTCTGAAATTGTAAGCCCTGTCTCATTGATTAAATTTTTGTATTCAT
>Ga0163109_10002186_pt1 | contig 15392 bp, 7 predicted proteins | sample CRUFie1St13metaG_FD_108704 | JGI IMG/M metagenome (GOLD analysis project Ga0163109, IMG submission 108704) | Marine microbial communities from the Costa Rica Dome - CRUD Field 142mm St13 metaG | ecosystem: Environmental > Aquatic > Marine > Oceanic > Photic zone | place: Costa Rica: the Eastern... | reverse complement strand
GTTCAACGTCACCGAGGTCGGGTCGTATGTCGCCTCTACGCTCAACGACAGCACGGGGTGCCTCACCGCAGCTGAGCCCATCGTCGTGTCCATCTCCCAAGTCGACACCCTCAGCCTCGCTTTGGAGTGCAGCCCGCAGCTGGGGTGGTCCCTCGCCTTTGGTTCGCTGGGAATCGCCTCCGACGTCGACGTCGCGTGGACCCTCGACGGGCAACCGCTGGCAGGCAACACCTCGGTCCTGCCGGTCACCTCGCCAGGACTCTATGCCGCCAACCTCTCCAACGCCGAGGGGTGCACCGCGCAGGCCTCGTTCAACGTCTCTGCCGACATGCTCTCCATGGGTTGTGTGGCAGGATGCACCGACCCCATGGCCTGCAACTTCAACCCTGACGCGGGACTCAACGACGGATCATGCACCTACCCCTTGGAGGGCTACGACTGCAACGGACAGTGCCTGCTTGACAGCGACGGCGACGGAATCTGCGCCGGACAGTGCGACGGAGACCTCGACGAGTGCGGCGGTCCTTGTGCGGCTGACGCCGACATGGACGGCATCTGTGACGATGTTGACCTATGTGTTGGCGAGCTTGACGACTGCGGCATCTGCAACGGTCCTGGTTCGATTTACGACTGCGGATGTTCTGACATCCCAGAAGGCGACTGCGACTGCGACGGCAACCAGCTTGACGCCCTTGGCGAATGCGGTGGTCCTTGTGAGGCTGACGCCGACATGGACGGCATCTGCGACGACGTCGATGAGTGTGTAGGCGAGCTTGACGATTGCGGCATTTGCAACGGTCCTGGAGCGATTTACGACTGCGGATGTTCAGACATCCCAGAGGGCGATTGCGACTGCGACGGCAACCAGCTTGACGCCCTTGGCGAGTGCGGTGGTCCCTGTGAGGCCGACGCCAACGACAACGGCATCTGCGACGACCTAGAAATTGGAGGCTGCACAGATTCTATGAACCCAGGGTTTGATCCCAATGCCACGGTGGACGACGGTTCATGCCTTGTGGGCGGATGTTTGATTGCAGAAGCGTGCAACTATGACGCGTCTGCCGATTATCAACTTCCTGGTGCATGTGAGTTCGAGTCGTGTGCTGGTTGCACCGACGATGCGGCCTGCAACTACGATTCTTCAGCGACCATCGACGATGACTCTTGTGAATTCCCTGAAGAGTTCTTGAACTGTGCCGGTGAATGTTTGAACGATGCGGATGGAGATGGTACCTGCGATGAATTGGAAATCTTGGGATGCACGGAAGAAGGCAACCCAGGGTACGACCCAACTGCTACTGAGGACGACGGAAGCTGTCTTGTGGCAGGATGTCTGTTGCCGTTCGCGTGCAACTTCGATCCAACCGCGGATTACATCGTGGTGAGCCTTTGCGACTTCTCAAGCTGCGTGGGCTGTACGGACGAAGAAGCGTGCAACTACGACCCAACTGCAAGTCTTGGCAGCGCCAGTGCTTGTGATTACCCCGCGATTCCATTCCTCGACTGCGACGGCAACTGTGTGAACGACACCGACGGCGATGGGGTGTGTGACGAGCAGGAAATTCCTGGTTGTACAGACACTGCTGCGGTGAACTTCAATCAGTACGCCACAGATGACGACGGGTCTTGCATCATCTTGCAGGGAGGTTGTGTCTTGCCATTTGCGTGCAACTTCGATCCTGCTGCGGACTTCTACCTCCCAGGATCGTGTGACTTCAGCTGCTTGTTTGGCACTGGAGATGCAGATTGCAACAACCCAGATGCCTGCAACTTCGGAGCGACTGACGAGCCATGTGTGTTCTTCGATGCAGAAGGCAACACTTGTGTGCCTGGTGGATGCAACGTGGAAGGAGCCTGCAACTTCGATGCGCAGGCGACTTACAACGATGGATCATGCGACTACGTCTCTTGTCAGGTGTTTGGTTGCAATGTGGACAATGCGTGCAACTACGATGCCCAGGCCACAGTCAATGACGGAAGCTGTGACTTCATCAGCTGTTTGACCACATCCATTGACGGTTGTACCAACCCATTGGCCTGCAACTTCAATGCCGATGCCAATGTGAACGATGGAAGCTGCGACTTCATCACATGCGCCGGCATGGGATGCACCGATGCGAATGCTTGCAACTACGATGCAACGGCCCTCGTCAACGATGGCAGCTGCCAAACGGCTGAGAGCGGATTCGATTGCTTCGGCAACTGCATCGTGGATTCTGACATGGACGGAGTTTGCGACATGAACGAAATCGAAGGCTGCACCGACATGGGAGCCAACAACTTCGACGCAGATGCCACGGACAACGACGGAACGTGCAGCTACGATGCTGAAGGATGCATGGACATGTATGCTTGCAACTTCAACTACCAGGCTACCATGGACAACGGTTCTTGTGAATTCGGTTGCTATGGTTGCATGAACGCAAACGCGTGCAACTTCGACGTGAATGCCACCCTCCACGATGCAGCGTCTTGTTCCTTCATCTTCAGCCATGAAGTGGAAGGCGACAGCGACGTGGTTATCGAAGAAGTGGCGACGTACACTTATGTCTTGAACGACGGTTCAGCGTACTTCTGGGAAGTTGAAGGCGGTGTGATTGTCGATGGTCAAGGAACGCACGAAGTGAATGTGATTTGGTTGCTTGAAGAAGGTTTGATTTCGGTACAAGAAGTGAATGCCGACGGTTGTGAAGGCGACGTCGCTGAGCTCATTGTCACTGGCAATGCATCAAGCATCGGAGAAAGCACAGCCACATTCTCGGCCTTCCCGAACCCGGCCCACGATGTGTTGTTCATCAACGTGACTGGATATGGCGTCCACAACCTCCAAATCATGGATGCTGCCGGTCGAGTGGTATTTGGTGATCGTTTGGTCGAAGGCCAAAACACCATCAGCGTTGCCGGTCTTGCGAGCGGCACCTACCAGATGGTTGTGAATCACAAAGACACACGCTCGGTGGAACAACTTGTGGTGACACACTGACAATGAATCCATCATGAGCTGCTCTTAAGAGGGCTCACTCTAACCAAAACCAATAAGGCCTCACCCCAACGGGTGGGGCCTTTGTTTTGGCCTGAAGTCTTGGTTCGAGCGCTTCAAGAAATTGGAAGACCGTTCGATCCACTCGCTGTAGGTTGACCCGCGGCCATGCATGCGTTGTGGCGCAGTGCACGAAGACCGGTCATGCGCTTGGACCAAGTCCATGACGTAAGGCATTGCATTGAAAAGAATAGAATGGTGCTGGATCGCACGTTCTTGGAGTCACATGTGTGAGTCGTGCGACGACAAGAGAAGGGCATTTGAGCACGTTTTCTCGAGACTCACGAAAACGGGAAGGCACCGCATCGATGACAGAATGTGCGGCCCCGTGATGGCACAAGAAGGGCAGAAGTGGCTTCGGATGAAAGAAGTTGTCAATGACGGTTGCCCCGGTTGACAGGGGGCAAGAATCCAATCAACGCTGGACTTGGAAAGTCTGGGGTTGTTGTCCGGGGAGATGAAGGAAATAAAGACCAGCAGGGTAGGCCTGCACATCAAGACTTGATGATTCTTGGCTCAAAGTCATCAGCCCCACCGTTCTTCCCTTCGCATCAAGAATCTGAAGGGTTTGGCCCAAAAATTCTGGTTGAACCCACATGTTGAGCACATGAGATGCGGGATTGGGGTAGATTCGGAAGGGGTCGACATCCCTTTCTTCCACATTCCAGACGTCGTCTTCCACGTCGACTTCAAGGCATACGATTTCGCTCACACATCCGTCGGTGTTGGTCTCCTGGACACACACTGTGCCTGTAGAGTCCCACATCACAGAGATGGCAAAGGTGTTGCTCAACTGGAGCGCTGTTGCCCCGTCCAAGGTCCATTCGTAGGTGCTTCCCTGTGTGAACTCGTAGTAGTACGCTGCACTTTCGCCTTCCACCACGCTGGTGATGCCCAAAATGTCAAAAGACTCTGGAATGTCCGCAGGCGGCACCACCACAGAAGCCGCCGCGAGGCATCCGGATTCGTCAATGGCTTCGACAGAATACGTTCCGGCTGAAACGGCATTGGGATTGACGCCTCCCCAGTCCAAGCTGACGTCCCCGATTCCGCCACTGACCGTGGCCTCGATGGTGCCACTTTGAGCGTCAGTACATTCAGGCACCGTGGCTTGAAGTGAGAGACCAAATGACCCTGGCTCAGTGATCAAGATGGAATCCAGAGTGACGCTGCACAGGTTGGCGTCGTACACTGTGACCTGATACATGCCTGCAGGCAAGGCATCAGGGTTGTAACCACCAAGCCATTCCACAGAGTAAGGTCCCACACCACCACCGTATTCGATGGAGATGGTGCCATCGTTGCCGCCGTTGCAAGTGACATTGGATTCGCCCAACAACGATGCCGTCACCAACGTGTCCTCCGTGATGGTTTGGACAAAAGGAACCGAGGCGTTTCCGCATTGGTCCAAAGCAACGTAGGTCCGGGTGATCACCTCAGACAGGGGACAAGTCCCAAGGGTCTCCGTTTGCGTGAAGGACACTTCCACCCCAGAACAGACATCGCCTGCCACGGGCTGACCAAATTCCGCACCCTCAATGTCGTTGGTGACAATGATGGGCTCAGGCAACGAGTTGGAATCCCAAAAGGGAGGGTCGTTGTCCACCACCACCACAATTTGTTCCACCACCGTCGTGTTGCCGCACTGGTCCGAGAGGGTGGTGAACTTCTTCTGCACGGACTCGCCCGGACATGTGCCTTGAACCGTCACAAAATCAGCATCGCCCACAAACGAAACGTTGCCACCGCATGCATCCTCAGCAGCCAATGGCACAAACACAACATTGTCGTCGCACCCCAGCGTGTCGGGGTCCAAATCGGTCAGAACCACAGGAGGGAGGTTGTCCACCACCTCAATGATTTGGGACATGGAATTCGTGAATCCTTTGCAGTCAGTGATGACCCAGAGCCGCTCGATGGTGTAATTGCCGGGGCAATCCCCTCCACCAATGATGTTCTCTGTGAAGTTGATGTCAACATCAGCGCCAGCGTAGTAACAACTCTCCGGAAAGAGGCCGTAATACGCCACGCTGGCAGGTGCTGGTTGGGCGGCCACCACTGGAGCGTCAGGAATGTTGTTGCACGAAACCGTTTGGTCCTGTGGCAAAGTCAAAAACTGTGGCAGCAAGCTCGTTCCATTGCAGTCCACCACATCGCTTTCAGGAAAAGTGCAGGGCTGCCCAGCCGGTGGTGGGTCGGTGGCGAGTGGATTGTAATTGCAGGCCCATTCGATTTGGCAGCCTGGCACCTCGTCTTCGTTGCACACCCCATCGTCGTCAAAGTCAAGAATGCAGTTCCCGTCGCAGTCGTACAGTCCGCTTGGGTACAAGTCAATGGCGTACTCACATAGGTCGTTGAACACGAGGGTGGCATTGGGGTTGAAATTGCACGCATCGGGGTCGAAGCAGTCGCCCTCACAGATGCCATCAAAGACCACATCCAAATCGTAGATCGCGGTGGCCCCACCTTGCCATGCGTTCTGGATGGTGACGGTCCACTCCCCAGAACCGTTGAGTCCAAAGTCATCGGTGTTCAAGGTGTAGGTGTAGTTGCCATTGACCGTTGTGCTCCAATTGCCAGGCCACGAATTGGCATAACCAGTACCGACATCTTGGCAGGTGCCTGTAGGAATCACATCCCATCCACCCCAAACGATGCACTGTCCGTTGGGAGCATACAAGTAGACCATCATGTCTGCTGGATAAGAAAGGCCAGTCCCTTCGAAATAGAGGTTGAACGTGACAGAATTCAGGTCGCCGGAAAGCTGGACAGATTGAGAGGCCGTTTGAGGAAACGCGAGCTGATGGTACATCTCGAGCACGTAGTTGCAATTTTGGCCCAAGCCCTTCTTGCTCCCAAGGGAAGCAGCACACACCAACAAGACAAATGCAAATCTTTTCATCGCTTCAGAGAGCTACAAAAATAGGACGTTCTTCTCACGCTATTGGTTGCCTCAACAACGAGGCCCGGCATCCTCATGCCAGGCCTCTCAATTTCAAGTCGTTGTCGGACAGAATCAGTCGCAGACAGTGCCGAACACGCTGAGCAATTCGAGCAGGTCAGACACCGTGGTCAAACCGTCGCCTGTGATGTCTGTCGAGCACCCTGAAGTGCAACCAAATTCGGCGAGAATCTCAAGAAGGTCTCCCACGGTGACCGCATTGTCGCCATTGACGTCTCCGAGGCATCCTGCAGATTCGCAGCTGCCGTCGTCAACGACCGCACTGGCATCGTAGTTCGGCGCTCCAGGGTCAGTGCATCCCTCGGTGCCGAGATCGATGACAAACGATCCAAACACCTCTTCTTGGCTGAATGGAAATCCAAAAACTGTCACCCAACCGGTGACATAGATGTCCACGCGGTAGCTTCCTTGGGTGGTTGGCGTACCATCAATGGTTGCGCAGTATTGGTTGCCTCCGAGGAAGGAGCACGGATTTCCACTGTCGCCGTTGTTGTTGCATTGGACTTGGAGTCCCACGGCGTCCAAGGTTGTGGTGGAAATGGAATCGGAGAGATCCACCAAAACCACACTCGAAAGTGACGCACTGTCAAGTGGGGTGGTTGGTGAGAACGGAAGGGTGCTGTCGATTTCCAAGACGTATTGTGGCAACAAGATGTGCAGCACGTCTTCGTAAGGTTGGCCAATCACCCCGGGGTCAAATTGCTCTCCCAATTCAGGATTGGGAGACACACCAAGGGTCGCGTCGCCAAAGTCAAAATCAGCCGCACATTGGCCCCAAGAGAGGGTGCAAGAAGCAACCAACATGGATGCCACACAAAAGGCGTTGTAAAGATGTTTCATGGTCAAGAACATAGGTTTGTCAATCATTCAGGGCATTCAAGGCCAAAATTGGCCAAGAGCGAAAGAAGGTCGTCCACGCTGACGGCGTCGTCTCCATTCAAATCGGCCGCACAATTTTCAATGCAGCCGAAGTCTCCCAGCATCTCAAGGATGTCCGCCACGGACACGAGCAAATCGCCATTCAAGTCGCCCAGGCAAAGTGGGAGTTCGCAAGATCCGTCGTCCAAGGTGGCGTCCGGGTCGTAGTTGGTGGCTCCCGGATCTGTGCATCCTGTGCAGGTGGAGTCATCTCCACCACAGATTCCGCAATTGTCGGTCACAGCCGTTCCACCACAAACGCCTTCACAGTCCACACCCGCAATGCAATTGCCTTCGCAGTCCTCATTGTCAGCAGGGTATGTGCATGAGCCGTCGTCGAGATTGGCAGTGCTGTCGTAGTTGCACGCCGTTGCGTCTGTGCACCCAAGCACAGTGGCAATCTCAGCACCGTTGATTGTGCCGTCGCAGTTGTTGTCGATGTTCTCTCCAGTGCCTTCGGCTCCGAAGTACACCGATGCGTTTCCATCGTCGCAATCCTGGTCGTTGTACGCAAATGGAGTTGTGTTGTTGGGATCGCATGCATTGACAAGCACCCCAGCGTCACCAAATCCATCTTGATCAAGGTCTTGGTACACTTCCAATCCTTCAAACACCACAACTTGCTGGCTCTCGTTGAAGCTGGCCACGACGGTTTCTGTCAAGGAGAGAATCGCCGTTGTGCTGTTGGATACCGTGATGTCGCCTCCACCGCTGGGAGTGAAATCACTTGAACCCAAAAAATCGTCACCGGTCAACACCCCGTCACTGTCGTAAAAAGCAATGTTGTAGGTCGTTCCTGCATCGAGTGGAATGCTGAATCCCCCGAGGGTCGGTGTTTCATTCCCGTCCGCATAGGCCGAGGTGTAGATGCCTCCCTGAGGACCGCTCAACACGAAGTAAGGATCTGGTGCACCGAAGAAGTCCTCGATGTCGCCACCCCATCCTCCACCAAGCGTGGTGATGTTCACCTGCGTCAAGGCCAATTCAGTGACCTGAGTGGACACCGAGACTGTGTAGGTTCCCGGCGCATCGTAGGTGAACGTCGGGTTGAACGCGTTCGAGGTCGCGCCGTTGCCAAAGTCCCAACTGTACGTGGCGCCCTGATCCGTGATGAGGTTCGTTCCTTGAATGGAAAGGGGAGTGCACCCTTGTGTTGTGCTCAACGCAAAACTTGTGGGATCACCCCCTCCAGCACCTGGCTCCACCACAAGAGGCAAGCTGAAACTTTCGTTGACGGTTTGTTGGAATCCAAACGCCGACACCAACACCGTGACACTGATGTCCACAAAGAAAGATCCGCTGACAAGAGGCGTCCCACACACCACGGCACATCCATAGTATTCCCCGTCACCTGGTTGATACACGCCATTTGGGTTGTTTGGAGAGAACTCCAAACCAAAGGGCAGGCCCGTCACCTGAGAAATAGTGACGGTCAGAAGTGTGGCGGACAGACCAGACCCAGGATCGACCACAGAGGGTGGCAGATTGAACGTGGCGTTGGCAGAATACGGTTCCCCCTGCACTGCATTGGGCAATTGCTCTGGGCAAAGGACCGGGAAGTCAACCGCCACACAACTCAAGTCTGGATCGCACGATCCGCACTGAGCAGAAGTGGTTACGGCCATGCCCAAAGTCAGGATGGCGAAAAGAAAGAGAGAAGCAAGGCGTGTCATCAATCAAGAATTAGCAGTCGTTTCCAAAGGCAGCCAACAAGGCCAAGATGTCTGAAACATTCACGTTCCCATCGTCGTTGACATCGACTCCACATGCAGAGGTGCATCCGAATTCGGCTAGAATGGCCAGGACGTCGGCGACGGAAACGGTGCCGTCTTGGTTGACGTCTTCAGAGCACGTGCTTGGCAATTCTTCAGAGGGGTCGATGGTTCCATTGCAGTTGTTGTCAATGCCCTCTGCAGTGCCAAATGCGTCGGGATAGACATTGACGTTGGAGTCGTCGCAATCGCCGGGCACAAGGGACAACCAAGATTCCAGCGGGGGACACCAGTCGGCAATGGCTTGGTCGCCATAGCCATCGCCATCTTCGTCCACGTAGACGATGTCGTAAGGCAAGACGCAAGAGCCATCGTCAATGGTGGCGTCTGGGTTGTAGTTGCAAGAGAATTCTTGCGTGCATCCCGCAATGCCCTCGGTCACTGTGCACACCCCGTCCAAGGTGAAGGAGAAATCGTAAGTCACCTCAGGGGCCGTTCCCCATCCATTGAACAAGGCAAGGCTCCATTGTCCGGTTCCCGCGAGACCCGCGCTTGTCAAATCCACAGTGGTCGAATAGGTGCCATTTCCGGTGCCAGCCCAATCTGCGGGCCAAATGGCCTGATACCCTCCAATGCTTGTACAGCCGTCAGGTGATGAATCGTATCCCCCAAAGGCAATGCATTGGCCGTTGGGGTCAGTGATGGTGACCGCCATGTCGGCAGGCCATGCGCTTCCGCTCCCCGTGAAATTCAACACAATGTCGATGCTGGATGCTTCCGGATTGCTGGTTCCCTCAAAAGTGTAGGGTTCGCTCGTGGCAAGCGCGGCGAGGGTGGTTGAAAAGGACCCTTCGCTGTTGCAATCGCAACCAAAGGTGGGGTCCGCTTGGTAGCATGATCCATCGTCCACAATGGCCGCAGCGTCGTAGTTGCAAGCTGTTGGATCGGTGCACCCCCCGCAGCTGCTGTTGTCTCCGCCACATTCACCGCACAAGTCGTTGGTCGCGCACGTGCCGTTGTCAATGATGGCTTCAGGGCTGTAGTTGCAAGCGGCGGGGTCAGTGCATCCCTCATCAGAGTTGAAGCCAGTGGGATACCCATCGAGCACCTGAACACCTGAATTTGTGGGGTCGAGGTATTGGCTGACACCAAGTCCCCAACTCACGTCGAAACGTCCATAAAAGTCATACGTACCGTTGTTGACGGTGCCCGAGCACGCGGCTGCGCCTCCGTACAGCTGTCCAATGATGCGGTGGTTTTGGTCAAAGAGAGGAGAGCCAGATGAGCCTGGCTCCGTCACTCCCAATTCCCATTGGTCAATCCACCAAACCTGCGCTCCTCCTGTGACGTCGTAATATGGGCTGTTGTCTTCGAAACAAATCTTCTTGACATCTCCAGAAGGGTGGTGAATGCCCACTGCACTTGTTGGCGTGGCCCCTGTGGCATCCCAACCGGCGTATTCCACTCCCCAAGAAGCGGGAGGAGTTGCGCTCAATTCAATCAAGGCCACGTCAGAACCGCCATCGGCCACCAAGAGGGTGCCTCCGGAGATGCTGTTGTCTGTTGGGCCTGTGCTGCCTGAGCATGTGGCACTTTCGTGGTTGAAGTAATAGGTCCAAGAGTTGGGCGTGCCCAAACAGTGGTTGGCCGTCAAGAAATACGGTGTCCCATCGTTGGCTGTATTGTTGATCATGGCGCCACTGCATGCCGCAAAGCCACCATTCACAATCAAGGCAACGGACTGATTTTCCACTTGCCAGTCATCGCCCTCGGGACAATTGACGTTGATGTTGCAGGCTCCGCTGTTTCCAAATGGCCCCACAGAGGCATTGGCAGCTTGAAGTTCCTGTTGTCTTCGGAGCAAGGAACGGTAACCGTGCACCACCTGACCAACGGCAATTTCACCAGTTTGTGGCATACTGAGTGGCTCTCGGTATTCCAACACGGCCTTGTCGCCTTCGAGCAGACTCAGCGCGAGACCTTCCCACTCCTTGACATTCAAGTGATTGAAGCTGCCCAAGAATGCCGTCCGATCACCATTGTAGACGAACAACTCACCCCCTTCAGGAACGACAAAACGCGAGAGATAGAAGCTCAAACTCGTTGCACCCTGGGCTCTGACGGCCAAACGCCATACGCGGAATCCATTTTCCTCGGTCCAGTTTCCGGAGTTGGACATCGTCCAGTCCACGTTGTGCTCCACCCCAAAGCGCCATGGGGCGTCTTTCATGGTGGCGGTGACGTTGTCTTCGATTTCGAGGGTCGCCACATCCAACGCGTCAAACGACTTCCAATTCAAGTCCATTTGGGGTTGTTTTCCCCATTGCAAAGGTTGACCGCCGTGGCTGAGCTGGGCCTTCGCGGTTGGAAGGCAACAAATGGAGAGAAGCATCGCGACACACACTCGCGTTGTCGTCAAGAGTTGGCTGTTCATGTCAGGTCGATTTTGGTTGAATCATGGTTAGGCTAACACATAAATATACGTCAAAATGAGCGAATGGGGTCCCGACAGAGGGTGATTTTCAGCTTCTGTCGATAACAATGGTTGTTTTGTCGAAAAAGCCGGTGGTGATGATCGTCCAATGCGTCGCGCTTGCATCCATGCGTCAGGAACGAATATCTTCGCGAAAACCTCACTCGACATGGGACGTGCCTTTGAATTCAGGAAAGAGAGAAAAATGAAGCGCTGGGCCGCGATGTCCAAGATTTTTGCGCGGCTCAACAAAGACATCATCTTGGCGATCAAAGAAGGCGGAGGGATTGCGGATCCTGACACCAATGCCCGGTTGAGAGCGGTCTTGCAGAATTGCAAGGCGGCCAACATGCCCAAGGACAACATCGAACGGGCCATCAAAAAGGCCACAGACAAGGACACCTCAGATTACAAAGAAGTCACCTTTGAGGGTTATGGTCCACACGGCATTGCAGTGTACGTGGAAACTGCGACCGACAACAACAACCGAACTGTGGCCAACGTGCGTTCTCATTTCAACCGGGGTGGGGGGCAGTTGGGCACCACAGGAAGTGTGGAGTTCATGTTCAACCGGATGTGCTTTTTCAACATCCAAGACACAGGGATTGACCTTGACGACTTGACGCTGGAGTTGATCGATGTCGGGGCAGAAGAAGTCGAACGCGACGAGGAGGCCCAACAGATCATCATTTCGGCGCCATTCGAGTCGTTTGGGGGTCTTCAGTCCAAGCTCGAAGCAGATGGACATGAAATTGTGGAGTCTGGCTTGGAGCGGGTTCCGACCACAACCAAATCACTGTCTGCCGAGCAATCGGAAGAGGTGGAGGGATTGATTGAGCGCTTGGAGGGGGACGACGATGTCCAAGCCGTGTTCCACACGATGGAACCCAATGTTGGCTGATCGGTTCGAGCGACAAGCCAATTGACCATCCCCTTGGATTGGCTCTTTTTCGAAATGGGCTGAAACCCTGCGGCAATTCTTGCGTAAATTGAAGGAATGCGCCCACGGTTCGCACATCCATGGAGGCCCTTTGTGTCGTTCTTGTCGCCCAAGGTTTGGACCTTGTGTGTGGCCTGTGCTTGTTGTGCCCCTGCCTCGGGCCAAAATGAAGCGGAACAGGGGCCGGAGAAGCATTGGTCCCAATTCATGAAGGGAAATGTAACAGACATTCAACGAGCGAATGAGGCGTTCCGCAACCAGGATGACACCCGAATGGAGTCGCGATCTTGTGGCGAAAAGCCATTCAACCGTTGGGCATGGTGGATGTCAGAACGGGGTGGATGGACCTCTGCACCCAAAGCATCGTCGTGGTGGACAGCTTCGGAAGCTTGGAGGTCAGCAAGGACACAAACGTCCAGTGTCTCAATGTCCAGCACAGCGTCAGCATCACAACCATGGCAATACGTCGGCCCTGAGGGCGTGCCCACGCATGGAGGTGCAGGCCGAATCAACCGCCTCAAAGTCGACCCCCTGGACGCCAACCACTGGTACGCCTGCGCCCCTTCAGGAGGTCTCTGGCAAACCCATGATTCAGGCACCAATTGGGAGGTTGTCGGGGTGGACATTCTCTCTCCACTTGGCGCAACTGACCTGTGGATCGACCCCGAAGACGCCCAACACTTGTGGTTGGCGACAGGGGATGGAAATGGAGGAGACACCTACAGCATCGGGCTTTTGGAAAGTTGGGACCATGGTGAATCTTGGGTTCCCCTTGAGCTGTCTTTCGAGAGCAGCATGGAGCGGAAAATTCAATGCATTGCGCCACACCCAACGAGCGCGGGATCTTTCCTTGTCGCCACGGACCTGGGGGTTTTCAAAACCTCCAACGGAGGGGATTCCTTTGATTTGGTGTTGCCAGGCCAGGCGCGTGATTTGGTGTGGCTGAACGACACCGTGGCCGTGGCTGCAATCGACAACAATGGCATCCATCGCAGTTCGGATTCAGGATTCACATGGAACGCGGTCGTCCTTCCTGAATCCGAGAGCATGGGTCGAATTCAAGTGGCCGCAGAAACATGGGGGGAAGGGAATGCACGCGACACCCTTTACGCGGTGGCCGGCCACTACTTCCAGCAGAGCTTTTTGGGATTCTGGCAAAGCACGGATGCAGGCATCACATGGACAGCCGTGGCCACCTCAGATTCTGGTCCGAATCTTTTGGGCTACACCATTACTGGTGCGGACAACGGAGGCCAAGCGTTTTGGGATTTGTGCATCGAGGTGGACCCTGCGGATGCTGAACGTGTTCTTGTCGGTGGCGTCAACCTTTGGGAAACGCTCGACGGGGGGCTCACATGGGCATGCCCCGTGCACTGGCAAGGGGCATTGGACGCAAAGTACGCCCATGCGGATCAGCACGACATTGTGTTCATGGACAATGGCGATGTCCTTCTGGCCAACGATGGCGGGGTGTTTGAGTGGTCGGAAAACAAGGTGACGGACAAGTCGTCGGGCCTGAACATTGCTCAAGGTTATGCCATTGCCACCCATCCATCAGTGACGGACCAATGGATGGTAGGAACCCAGGACAATGGGACCAATCTCTTTTCTCCCGACCAAGGTGCGCGCATTTTGGACGGGGATGGGTTCAATTGCTTCTTTGATCCGGAAAATCCGGACAGACTGTATGCTTCAGCCTACTACGGATTGCTTTACCGCAGTGACGACGGTGGGAGAACCATGAACAACATCGCGACCTACTTTTCGAGTGGCGGGCCCAACGAAGTGGGGGCGTGGCAGACGCCTTTTCAAATGCACCCAGCTGTTCCAGGACGCATTGTGTCTGCCAAAAAATCACTTCACTTCTCCGACGATGGTGGAGAAACTTGGACGTCATGGGGTGGCATGGGCACCGTGAGAAGCACCGCCATGGCTTTGTCCTCTCTTGATGCTGACGTAGCATTGGTTTCCAAGAACAATGTGCTTTACTGGAGAGACCCAAGTGCGTTGTCTTTCAGCACAATAGACGGATTGCCTGGGCTGCAAATTGGAGACGTCGCGATCGACTCTGAAGACCCCGCTTCATGGTGGGTGACGTTTTCCGAGTATGAGCAGAATGCCCAAGTCTGGAGAACCACGGATGCTGGTGATTCATGGGTGAACGCGAGTGCAGGATTGCCAGCTCTTCCGGTGCACCGAATCGTCGAGCTTCCCAACCAAAAGTGGGCATGCGCCTCTGATTTGGGGGTGCACGTTTGGAGCGAAGCGGAGCAAAGTTGGCAAGACATGGAGGTTGGCCTTCCGCTGGCTCCTGTCGTGGACCTCAAAGTGGACACCTTGTTGCACCGACTCCTGGCGTCCACTTACGGACGAGGTGTTTGGTCATGCCCCTTGCCAGAAGTGCCACAGCAAGGAGCGTCCATCACCAAGCTGTTCGCGCCCAAGACGCAATGCATGTTCACCCTGAGCGGTGAGCCAGAAATTCAAGTGACGGGATCGGAACCGTTGAACGGGGTGACCTATGTTGTCACTTTGGTTCAGGGTGAGATCGTCCTTGGAGACACCATCTTGACTGAGTTTGGCGCTCCGTTGTTGCAGACTAAGAGATATGTGCTAGACGGGTTTGATCTCGAAGTGCCTAATGCGGGTCGTTGGCAAGCCACTGTGCAAACATGGAGTCCTGAATTGGGCGTGTTGGGTCCTCCACTCCAAACGACCTTGTTTGCATCGGGCCTGGGTCACAACATGATGTTGAAGTGGTGGGGCGATTGCGAAAGTGTGGACATCCGATGGGACTTGAAGGGCACCAATGCGTCGCAGACCCTTTTGGAAAGTACGCCCCTGGCAGCGGGTGACACGGTGTATCAATCGTGGTGCTTGTCTGAAGGTTGCTTTGAGCTGGTTTGGATGGATGAAGGTGGTGACGGCATTTCAGGTGCGGACTGTGGCGAGCAAGGTGGATTTGTCTTGTTCAATCCGTTCAACCAAGTCATCGAACAGGTCGAAGGGTTGGATTTTGGAGAGGAGCTTGTCGTGCCCTTCTGCATTTCTGTCCCATGGTGCTTCGCTGATTTCAATGGCGACGGGGTTCGTTCTGTGACCGATTTGTTGAACCTGCTTTCAGACTTTGGTTGTGCAGGCGACTGTGGCACGGACACGGACTTCGATGAGAGTGTGGGGGTGTCGGACTTGATGAATGTCCTCTCTGTTTACGGGGCGGGATGCATCAACCCCAATTGAGCATCCCTCCGATTTGTCCACCGCGTTTGTGGAAAAGTACAGACAGGCTTGGGCCTGCACGGCTTGCATCGCATCCATCCTTCGATGACATTGTCTCCGATTGGATG
>Ga0163109_10002185_pt1 | contig 15395 bp, 21 predicted proteins | sample CRUFie1St13metaG_FD_108704 | JGI IMG/M metagenome (GOLD analysis project Ga0163109, IMG submission 108704) | Marine microbial communities from the Costa Rica Dome - CRUD Field 142mm St13 metaG | ecosystem: Environmental > Aquatic > Marine > Oceanic > Photic zone | place: Costa Rica: the Eastern... | reverse complement strand
TTCATCTACATAGTATTTGTTGTTGGATCTTAATGGTCCTCCTTGACAAATTACAAATTCAGTTGCAGGATGTTCTTTTTTATATTCTTGTATTAGGTCCATAAAAAATTGTGGTTGTTTTTCTTGATCCCATCTTGCTCCAAATACTACCCTGTGTTTTCTTTCTATGAAAGGCTTTTGTTCAACTCTTGATTGAACTTCATCTTTTCCAAAACTCAAACCTGATATATTGTATATAGGTGCTTTCCAGTTTGCTATCCTCATATTTGCAACCATTTCTTCGTTACTTGCCAAAATAACAACATTTGGAATTTCATTACACATCTGTTCGTACAATGACATCCATTTACTCATACCCCAAACATGTACAAAGTCATCGGGGTCAATGGCTTGTGCCAAGCATCTTAGATATATTGTAGGTCTATATTTTTCTGGAGTCTGTTGTAGTATATAAGGTAGTGCTTCCATTCCTGGTTGGAACATGTCTTCAAAGAATATTGCGTCCTTGCTTGTAATCTCACCTGCCTTTAGCATTTTTACAAGATTCATCATCTGGCTCATACTAAAATAACTTCTGCCGTGGGCGTCTAGCACTTGTCCTGTGACTATTGCCTCCGAATCATCTATTGTGTCACCAGGAACTATTTCATACTTCACATTTCTTTTATCGTATGCTCTTTTAGTCCAGTCAGTTAGTTGAAAAGTGTATCTTGCTTGATAAGATTCAAGTCCCATATAAAATATTTTCATAGTATTATTGTAACAGATTTATTCCCATTTGTCATTAAAATCATTGTACAAAGTGTATTTTGCTGTTAACTCCTCTCCTTTTTTAATTGCCTTGGTTGTAATCAGATATTTCACTGGTAATTGATGCCAAAAACCAGCAACATTCTTGCAGTTGGGTTTGTCCGAATGGTTATAGAAAGCACCCAAGGCAGTTCTTATGCTACCATGCGGAAAGTTTTTGTTGAGAACGTGTACAATGCCGAGTACCACATCGGCATCAAAGTTCTTGGTAGCAAATAATCCGAGGCCTTGCACCGATGATTCTCTAACGGTCAATCCATCTGGCAAAGGTTTATACATTAACTTTTTAAATATTTGATCATTGTGTCAACGTCAGATACTTCAAAAGGATCATTGTCGTCGCTGGCGTTGTTCTTTCCAGGTTCTTCGAATATCTTTTTTACTTCTCCGTTGTCTACTAGCATAGAGTATCTCCAAGATCTCATGCCAAAACCCTGTCCTGGTTTGTTGACCAACATGCCCATTCCTTGTGTGAACACACCTTCGCCGTCACCTATTGCTTTTACTTTTTTAACGTTGGTGTCCTTGAACCATGCATTCATTACAAATGCGTCATTGACTGATAAGCAGTATACTTCATCTACGCCTAGTGCTTTTATCTCATCATATTTTGCTTCATAGCCTGGAACTTGTTGACTAGAACAAGTTGGTGTAAATGCACCCGGTAGAGCGAACACTACAACCTTTTTGTTGTCAAATATTTCTGTGGTATCGACGTCCTTCCATGAACCGCCTATGAACGTGCAACCACCAACTTCGTCAGTGTCACCTTCTCTTGTTTTAAAGTTTGCGTATGGTACTTTCATTATTTTCTCTCCTTAACTAATTTAATTTCGCCCTGGTCTGTGTGTTTAATCCTATGTTTGTTCTGTAGGGCAAGGTGGAAAAAAGTTTTATATTTTTCTTCTTTCACCAACAAAACAACACAGTCATCATCGTCATCATCATAATCTGTATGTGACCATATGAAGTCTTTACCATACACCAATCCTAAATTACCTGCTGTTGCACATATATTGGCTATGGCATCAACAGTGGTGTATGAGGCATTGAGTCCACCGCCTTCGATAGGAAGATATCCCATTCTCGATGTCGCTCTCTTTTCTTTTAATTTAAATTCTTTCATTATATTCCTCCCGGCACTGGCGTCTCATATACTGCATGTGATCCATTTTCGCCATCCTCGCTAATATCTATTTCAATTTTTCTTCCTGGATACCTTTTGGTTATTGCCATATATAAATCATCTGATATCATTTCGCACGATTTGTAATCTAATTTCATTGTGCCATCGTTATACATGTTTTCCATCCATCTTTTAAATTGTATGAATTCTATATCTCTGTCGTCATGAAATACTTCTATCGCAACCTTGAAATGGAATATGTGTCTATGCGGATATCCTAAGAAACTAACGTCATACTCGTCACCTGTTGCAAGTTTAGGATCATCTAGTGCGGCAGGATACTTGTGGATACCTTCTTTACGGAAAGTTACCCATATCATTTTACTGCCTTTGGCCGCTTGTTCTTTCAGTGCCTGTTCTCTTTGCTCATATGTTGGATCTGCTGTAGCCATTATTTGCCCTTCCTTTTAAGTTTTGCCTCTAATCTTTTTACCTTTGCTTCTAGCATTTCTACTTTTTTGATGTAGTAGTCTGTGCCATATAGGCCCATTTTTTCAAGTTTTTTGTTTTCTCTCAACCATGCTTTATAGTGTGTCATACCTTCGTCATTCTTAGGCATTCTCTACCTCTTCAATTGGTTCATCTTGTTTGTAATCATTCCACGATGTAAATCCTGCAGACTGTTTGAATTCATCCATTGTCATTGTCCAAACGCCAGGATTAGTTTTGTTGAAATCAACATCATCAACTTTGATACACAAATTATCATCGTCCTCTGATTTTGGAAATATAATAGAACAAAACGGAATAAATTTTTCATGTGTCCAAATGCCTTCAAATCTTGACTTTACTTCTTCATGCAATGAATGTGGATAATCTATGGTTACATAGTAACCTTTACGTAGTAATCTTATCATTTGATTGATTTGAGTTGCGTGGTTGTACATGAAAGACCTGTTTGCTCCAAAGTAGATTGCTTCTGCATTTACCTTTTTTGCCAGTGCTTCAATTTGATCATAGTATAGATCATTCCTTGCAAGGAATAATGTTTGTTTACCAAATGCTGGAGTGTGTTCAACTTCAATACCTGAAAAAACACCTACACTATCACTCTTGCCTGTTTTGTAATCTCTATCCATACCTTATTATATTACTGATGTTTTATTTTGTCAACGTGGCTTTTGCCTTTGCGATGGCATCTTTTATCATCAACTTGGTTCTCTTTAATCTGGTAAGAACGTCTTTGCTCTCAGAACTTCTGTCCTTTAGCCTATCTTTGGTAAGTTGCGTCACCTTTCTATCAAGGTAAGCGTGTTCTTCTTCCAGTTTTTTAAGTTTTTTGCTTCTTCTTTTTGTTAGCCTCATTGTGTCCTCCTATTCAAATAAAGAACTAAAGTTATTTGTGCCTTTGCCACCGCCAGTTGCTCTTGCCCACCTATTACCTCTAATGTCCGCTAGATAACTTGATGCACCTGCAATTACATCCATTGGTTTCTCACTGGTGAATACTTCCTCCACAAATGTGTTGAAATAGAGTATGTTCCTAGGGACATAAATGCTTGGTTCGTCTGTTTTGTCACTGGCTTTTGTTTTTCTCCAATGTTTTACCTCAGGTTTATATTTCATGGATTCGATGTCATTCAAATCGTTAGCAATTTGTATCGCTCTAATTTGATTGTATACATTGTGTGCCATCATTAGTACATAACTAAAACTATCCCAACTTGTTGCACCAACCTTGCCGTTTTTATTTAGGTCTTGTTCACCATAGAAACAAACATCTCTCATTTTGAGCCTTCTGCCAATCCCGCTGTCAAAAGGAAACTGTATGTCTGATCCTTTGAGTCTTTTGTCATCTGGAGCCTTGTCCATTACAAATGACCATCTATCAGGAGTAAATGAGTTATGCGTGTACACCAAACCATTTGCAGTTGATAAGAATGCACTTGCTGAATCAAAACTTATTGTAAAATTTGGATTTATATGTTTTCTGACTTGCCTTTGGACCTGTGTAAGATAACAACCCCAGTCCATCTGTGATGTTCCTAATACGTGCATCCAGTCTTTGCCGTCCAGTTTCTTCTCATCTCGCATTATAATCAAACGTTTAAGCATGACTTCCATGTCACACATGTTGATACCGCCCATTGCCCAACCTTCAAATTCAAAGTCCTTGACAGCATCGTACCATATCTGTGCGGTGTTCCAGTCATCACCTTGTAGAACATTCAATAGTTTTGTTTGTCCTAGTCTGTTTTTTTGGAAGAACTTGTTATTGTATATGGTTCCATCTAATGTGTCTTGGAAACTTTTCAGTCCTGTCTTTGGACTATTTAGGTCATCTGCCGCCCACGTAGGTACGTCAAGTGTCATTGCCCAATCGCTTGTAAGTTCTAGCCAATTCAAAATATCTGATCTTACTTTGTTTGCTTTATTACCTTCAAAGTCCTTCCAATCAAATTTGATTACACCTTTACCTATTTGATATCCTCCAGAGTCGCCAACTATAGTGCTGAATTCTCTATCTCTGTTGACAAACATATGGTCTCGGTCATTTACTTTGTCCATGTCAAGACAAGCATGTCCGGCCGAGTATAGTGCTGTAGGATATGTGAACATTCCTTCTTTGGGATTTATGAAATTAAGTCCTTCAACTCCGTTTTCAAATCCTTTTGGAATTCTTTCTTCGGAGATATGTTTGCCTTGTGAAACTCTTTGTTTGCTTATGAACGTGTTGTAAAAGTTCGAAATAGCAGGCAAGAACACCGCAAAGTCTCTACTCAAGTCTCCTAAATGTTCCTGCTTACTATTCTGTGTCGTCATTATTGCGCCTGTGCTGGTATGATGTATTGATACTTGCCCAGTCCTGAATCAACAGAGACCTGCATAGCACCCTCGTTAGAGAAGTGTAATGTGACCTTTGCCGAATCTGAAAGTTTTAGTATCTGTAGCACCTGTCCTACCGGCCAACTCCAACCTTTGTTAAGTGTACCCTTAACGTCAGTGGCGAACACAAACTCTCCTCCATGCGATGCTTGATCGCCAAAAGTGAAAATTAAGTTTCCATCTTCTGTTCTCACAACGAATGAATTGTGTTCTGTGTTTGCTGTTGCTTGGAAGTTGAATCTTTGCACACTTGCCACGCTCGGTTCAATTTCAACGTCCCACTTAACACCTTTAAATTTAACTGTCTTAAGTTTCTCGTTGATAATCTCAGCGTTCATAAATCTGTAGTCATTCTTGAAGTCACCCTTTTCATTTTCGAAATGGATTCCTGTTGGAACGGTTGCACCGTTTCTCTCACCTGACAACACAGTTATATTCGCCTTCTCTTTGTATTCCGGACATTTCAAGTGTATGTCAAGTTTGCCCATCTGGGGCATACCGAACGTACCATTCATCTCCGTTTGTGGCTTGTGAAAAGACCCTTGCAGGATCACAGATCTGTCTTCAGCCATTGAGTCGATGACAGTTTCTTTGTCGTCGCCAGTGATTTTAACAAGATCCAAGAATCCCAGTCCATGCGTATGTTTAACGATGTCTTTCAAGATGTCTATCATAATGTTTATATTGTATAGGATATTTAGATCTTAATCAAGACTTAATTCAGAAACTTTATACACAACAGGATTTTGATTACCAGGCTTCTTAAATATGCAATAATTGGCTCCTACACGAAACTGATTCATCTCAACTATTTCATAACCCTCTTCTTTGAGCATTTCTGCCATTTTCGTCTTGGTATTATATGCCCAATAACCTCTTTTGGCCTGTGAAAGGTCAAAATCGTAGTGACAGTCAGCATATTGAATAAATCCAAATCCGCCTGGTATTAACACTCTCTTAATATCATGTAGGTATTGTTGTATGTGGTTTTTTGTGAAAAATACAAATGTGTCCCAACTGAATACAAAATTGCAACTGCCCTGCGGTATATTAGCACAGTCAGTTCTACGTGTGGTATAAAATTTTAAAAGCCTTTGACTACCAGGATGGAATCTTTTACGAATTACTTTTTCTCTGTCTTGTAAAATATCTAAGAAGAAATTCATCCTCCATGCCCTAAACTCTTTTGAAAACATTCCGTTTCCAGGTCCTATTTCGAGGCTGTTGTAAATGTTGCTTTTGGAGAACTGGAATATTTTTGTTTGTATTATTCTGTACAAAGTTGGATCAACAGTAGGATAGTTTCTTTTTTCTTCAAGATCTTTCAAGAACCATTTAGGTGTCTTGTCTAATCTATCTATCAATGCTTCATTATTAGCATCAACGGCCAGTTCAATGTCTTTAAGTATTTTTAGATTGCTTTCAATTAATTCTTGAATATCTTCTTTTTTGACACGTTCTAGTTTCTCTATCAGTAATTTAATTTCTTCTATGCTTAACATATATCTTTGTTGAATTTATCTTGCCTTTCTTGTTGGAGTATATCAAGATGTAATTTTAATTCGTCCCAGGGCGTCCTGATACCGTAGTCTGCTGAATTTTTGTAAAGATGTTCTGGGCAGTGTTGATAAAATAACTTTGCGGGATCCTTGCCTATTTCGTATGCTTGAGCCACTATACTTCGTATATGATCTCTTTCATTAGCACCCTCGTCAAACCTTTCGTCAGGCTGGCTCTCATAATTCCAGTCATGTGTTGCTAGGGCGTCTATGTATATGTTTTTAAGTCTACTCATGTTATTCTCTCCAAATCGATTACTTTCCCGTCGACAGTTTTCTTTCCGGCATCCTCAAAATTTACCGTTACTCTGTTTTTGATAATTGATTGCACTTGTCCTATTCCCCATTCTGGTGCCTTAGGATTGCGTACTCTGTCTCCTGGTTCATAATCAAAAAAGTATGTATCCATATTTAAAATTCAAAAAGTTTATTGAATGTGTTTGTGGTTTCTGTGCTTTGCACGTCCCAACCCAACACACCGATAAGGTTATCGATCTTTTGATCAAGTATTGTTGATTCCATAGCATCGCCATCAAACGGAAGTTCCTTAAACCACTCCGGTATCCGCAGTTCGTCAACAGGATATGCTATGCTTGTGTATCCTAGAGGATTAGATTTTAATTTACAAACAATCACTTTTGCACCGTCTGTGATAGGCATGGAGTATTTGTCACCATACATTTCCCTACACTTATTCCAATTCATACTTGCCCTCACGTGTCCTGGCATATTGGTCTTTCCTTTTTTGGCTTCTTCTTCGGTGTACTTGGTCATGTTGTTTGCTCTCTTTGGTGAACCTTTCTCCCAGCCTGGCCTTGCTTTGAACTCTGCTCTGAATTCACTTATCTTTTCAAGAACTTCTGTTTCGTTTTTGCCAGTGAGTACCATATACAGCAAGTCACTCAAGAAGTCCTGTACAAATACAGGCGTGTCTGAACGTTTGAGATCCAGTCCCATTGCCTTCATTTTGCCTTCTTTTCCCTCAGTGTCTGTACGTGTACCTTCCTTGTCATAGTATAGCACTGCATATCTTTTCTTTGTAATGAACAGACCTTTGGATGCCACAAGTTCTCGACCTGCCGCAATCACTTCTCCCCTGGTGCTTGGTGTGTGAAATGCTTTGGTCATGAATGCTTTGAACGAACCGTTAACTTCATCTGATATTTTATCATACAAAGCCACAACAGAATCTTTTGTCCACGGAATCACTCCCTCGTCTATTTCTTTTTTAAGTGTCTTGTGTGCCGTGAAATACACAGAGTCTGTATCTCCGTACACAACACTTTCACCTTTGTGATCATACTTACCCGCCACTATCTCGTTTACTTTGCTGGCCATGTGTTTTGTTATACATCTGCCAGTGAGTGTAACACTCTGTCCTATTCTTATGTCAAAGAACCTACACCCTGGATTTAGTATTGCACCATAAAGACTGTTCAAGTTAATCTTTTTGACAAGTTGTCGCTTGTCCCAATATTCTCTTTCGATCTCGTTGTCTCCGCAGTCACGCATTTTCTGTTGCATTTCTTGACGTTCTGCGTACCAACGTTTCAGTAGTCCTGGTATAATTGCTTCATATTCATAAGTGAAAATTGTGCCATTGGCACTCAACATCCATTTGTTGTTGCCATCAAATATAATTTCATTCAGTTGTGCCGCACTCATACGCACACTGGTCTTGTCTTCCCAGTCAACTATTATTTCTGTGCCCTTTTCTTTATTCATTACAGCCTGATACTCCCAACTACCAAACTGGCTGTCCCATGCGGCCGCGAATGATTTTTTTGCGTGTTTGGCTCTATTGATCTCTGCTGATGTGATCACAGGACGTATCTGCCCAACTATTGTTTCAGGACCCATGTTCAACGCCCTAATGACACTTGGATACAGACTGTTGATGTCTATGGAGCCTATCCAGTCGTGAATTCCTTTTGTTGGTGTTGCCACGTAGGCACCCGCCGCTGGTTGGTTCTCCTCACCATCCTTCTTGTATTTCCAGCCAGGTACCTGCATACCACGTCTGTGTGCTTCGTTCACAATAGCCTGCTCTGTCACTGCAACTGCACCCATTGTTGTTTGTAGCAACACAGTATTTTGGTGTGCAATCTCATTGGCAAGTTCAATAAACTTCAATTTCTTTTCAAGTTTGGCCAGCAGTGCAGTATCTTGTCTGTTGTATTCTATGAATAATCCAAAATCATTTTTGTACAAGTTGTCTAGCGATCCCTCATAGACTGTTTTCTTCTCACCAAGTTCGTGTTCGCCTATGGCGTCTAGTCTAAAACTGTGCCTCTCTTCGTACGTGTATTTCCTGTATAGTTCAAGCAGGTCTAAGTGTACACGTCCAACAAGGTCAAAACTCAACTGCTCTCTCCCATATTTCTCAAACACTCTTCTCTTTGGCTTCTCGCCCCAGAAACACAATCGCCTTGTGTCGTCACCACTGAGCGTTTTTTGTATCCTTCCGACTGTGTAAGGTATGTCATAACCTTCACTGTTCCATCCTGACAATATGTCTGCGTCTTCCACTAGTTGTAGGAAGGCGTCCAACATGTCTTTCTCTTTTTCAAACAGCATGGTGTTGTCAAACCTCTTTGTAAGTTCTTCTGCGTCTTTCATGCTGATTGTTTTTGGCGGAACTGCCAGTGTGACCAGTTGATCCGTCCAACTCATATAACAACTTATGGCAGTTATGGGCATGAACGGATCATCTGTTGTGGAGTATCCTCGATCTGGATCGAAGTCCACTTCGATATCAAAGAACATCACGTTCAGTTTTGGAGTTTCCTTACCCAAGTAATTCTCTTCCAAACATCTAAACACAGGATTGATATCATGTTCATAAAGTTGCTTGTTTGATCTTATACGTTGCTCTTTTATGAATTCTTTATTTGTTTGACACATGACTCTTTGCAAGGGCTCGCCTGTCATACCTCTGTGTTTACCCCTTGCGTCTGGATAGTAGAACACATACCTTGCATCGTATTCAACAAAGACTCTGCCTTTCTTTGGATCTCGCTCTACAACGTATATCTTATCTTCGTCTTTTTTATATAGTGCGTCTATGTAACTCATAATACTATTGTTAAAATTATAAGGATTATTCCAACTATTGCAAGAAAATATCCTGGTGCGTGTAATAAGGGAATTCTTTCAATCCAAAGTAATAAATTCTTCATGCTACCACCAATAACTTGCTACGCCATATCCGTAGACATTTATGATCGAAAAGTAGCCAGTGATCATCATTACGAATGCCGCGTTTCTCCTGTACGAAGCATAACATTGGGTGACTGCACCTACAAAAAACATAGGGTAAACCACTGTCATGTCAGGATTGGTGGCTGTAATTGCTAATGTGAGGCTGGCTCCAACTGTGAAAACAAAACTAACAAGTTCAAAATAGAACGCTGTTCTGTCGCTTTCAAAACTACGAAGCCAGAATGATCTGACTTTGTCTAACATTAAAGTTTGCCGGCTGTGTTAAGTATGCTTTCCAGCGTGTCCATCTCGTCAGCGATGTTTTGGTAGTTGCCCTTGTGTGCAACAGATATCGCTTTGTTGATGAGTGCCGGTTTTAATTCTAGTTCTTCTGCTATTGCTTTTACTGTGTCTTTCAATCCACCTTTCAAGTCTTCTACTTCGCCTAGTACCTGTGAACCTTGAGAGATGATTTGTATTAATTTCTGCTTTTCAGCATCGTTAAAGTTTCTTACTGCCATTTGTTTCTCCTGTTGTTGTCAACAGTATATAACAAATTTTCAATGAATGCAATTATTTTTTTGCTTTTTTCTTTTTGGTATTAACGTTAATCGCTTTACCACGCCTGTTGGGATTTGGATCTTTTCTTCTTTTTCTACGTGCCGCACTGGCTCTGCCTTTCTTGCCTAGTGCTCTTGCTTTTGCTAACGGTAAGCACTTTGGTTTGCCTTCGCCCTTACTTTTGCCACCACATGCACCTCTGATTTTACCTTTAGGTCCCATTCTTACCCACTTTTGTTTGAACCATTTCTTTAAATTCTCATCAAGTGATTCGTGCAATACAAGTCCATGGCAATTCACGCAGAAGTCTACATGTTCTCGTTTCACGCAGTTTGGAACACGTTTTCCAAACATTGTTTTCATGCCCTTACGCACATAGCCTTTCCAACATCGTGTTCCTTCGTCGACGAGTGCTGATAGATCGTAGTTTGGATTGATTGCACCGTGTTTCATTTTTGCAATCATGTCCATCTGCATGGCAACCATAAAATCGTAATCTGTAACATCTTTTGTCCTGTGAGTGTATATCTTTACTAAAACTTCATCATAAAACACCCCTAGGTCGGCATGATGATCTAATTTTTCTTGTGGCTTAATTGTGTTTATAAGGTACTCTATTACTTCAAAGTAATCTTCGAATTTGTATCTTTTTTGTAGACTGTTGTCCTTGTATTCCCAATCAGGCAGGAATTTCTGTCGTAATCTTTCGATATCTTCTTTAGGAAGATTTACGTATTCTCTGTCAGCGTTTTCTTGTAGTTCTGCTACCTTCATTTTTTGCTTTTGTTACCCCAGTTGGCCGCACCCTTTTTACGACACTGCACTAGAGCACCAGAGGCATAGGCTGAAGGCCATACTTTGTATCTTGATCTCACTTTGTGATAGCAGGCATCTTTCTTCTCTGCTAACTTTTCAAATTCTTCTAATGTGATTCCTACTACTTCGTTAATTTTCATACTACCACTTCCTACAACTCCAATATCTTGCTTTTGTCTTTGGTCCAGGGTTGGCACAGTTGTGTCTTGCCCTGAAACTTTTTCTTGCTTTAGGATTTGACTTTCTGATCTTCATAGTCTTTTGTCCGGCTTTCCTTGCTGAACTTCCACCGTGTCCGAAGTTTACTTTTTTCACGTTTCCAGATTTTGGATCTTTCACGTACACTTTGAATTTCTTAACATCACCACGCATTGGTTTGTTCAAAGGCACTTTCCTGCCCCTGTACTCTGCGTCGAATAATTCGTTCTCGTCTTCTGGGAAACCTAGTTCACCAAACGCTTCGTAGAATGCATCATCGTCCTCGAACGTCATTTCGTCTTCTTCTGGGAACGGTTCATAGTCATCATGTATCATTTGTATTGCTTGTTCTATTTCTTCTAATGACGTATAAACAGCAGTCTTGGCATCATCACTCATTTCTGGATGTTCCATTATTGCGTCTCTTAGATCGCTTATCATTGATAAAATTTTTCCGTCGTTTACTGTCTCTTCATTGGTTGGTTCCTGCACCGGTGCACTCACGCCGTCGATCCTGTTTAAAATGTTCCTGATTTCTACCATTGATTCTGCTATCGGTGAATTTCCCATCTGCATCTGTGTCCTATCGTTAGTGAATTGTGTTGTCTTTGCCAAACCCCTACTACCTGCACTGGCTGGGGACTGCACTTGTTTTCCTGCGTCTACCACGCCTTGATTAGTCATACTCACTTTATCGTTGATGTATTTGCCGTAGTTGTAAGGTATGGTGCTCATATGCTGTATTTATTTCCACAACACCATCTTGAAACGTTCTTTATCTATGCCAAAAAACTTTGTTTTCCAGTCGCTTTGTTCAAAAAATCCCAGTTTATGCCATTCATCCTTGCGTTCCAGCATGATTTGTGCCCTTTCGTCCCAATCCTGGTTTTGTAAAAATTCGTCCATTACACTTTTTTTGTCTGCTATCTCGTTGTATTCAAAGCCATCAAACTCCCAGTGTAGCAATTCAAATACATTTCCTTCCTTATCACAATAATCAATACTAAAATCCAGTCCCCATTTAGGTCTCATCGCTATCAGTTTATGAAAGTGAGGTCTATAGTCTGCCCATGTCTGCAACTGAGCCAGAGCGTCGCCTGTGTATCCTTTTCGCTCAAACATGTATGCATGATTGATATGTGGGCCATACTCTGTATCGTCTGAAGTAAACCAATCTTTCCGCAAGGTTATGTGTTCGGAATTCCTATGTTTTGTGGTAATTGCACCGTTGGCCACAGCATATAGTTGTTCTAGTTTTGTAAGGTCATATCCGTTCTGATCAAACATTTCCACAGTATCTTTCGGTGGACATGCGAACACATTTTTTATTTTTTCATGCCAGTAGGGATTGGTGTCAAACTTATTATCTGTCAAGTGCAACTGCATACACTTATTTACTATTACCCAAATGATGTCCAGTTCCAAGGGTCTTTAAATTTATCTTCTTCAGATTTGTGAGGCACGGCTAGGCATCTAATGAATAAGCCTAGAAGTATTCCTAATAAGAACCATGTTAACATAGTACTATTAGTTATCTGCTACTATTTTTTTTCTGCTGGATCTAGGTCGTTTGTGAACTTATCTTCTGCGGGTACATCTAACTCAACATCTTCCCCCTCATCAAAGTCCTTGTCTAACATAGGAACTTCACCGGCTTTTTCGTCATCTTCTTCGTCATCTTCTTCTTCTGATTCAGCATCTTGCTTAACTAAATCATTTAGCGATGGCTCTGGTCTATGAGGTTCTGATGTATTTCTATCTGCATCTGCAATAACTTCTTCATCTGGTGCTTCTGCCTTCTCAGCGTCTGCTATGATCTCCGTAGTTTCTGGAGTCTTGATGAGAATGCTTGATGATTCTTCATTGTAAACTGCTTCATTGTCTGAGATTGTGTTATACAATTCCACGAGAGCAGAGTCTTCTGCGCCTTTGATGTACTCTGCGATATCTTTTGTAATAACTTCTCTAAATGATTTTGAGTCATATGTTTGTTCTTCTTTTTGTTCCGTCTTCAGTTCTGCCAACTGTGCTTCTAATTCTGCTATTTTTTCTAATCTGTTTACTTCTTCGTTCACTTCTTTTTTAATAGTGGTTGCAATTGACTCATCTGCATCTGACTCTTTTATTGCTTTTGTAATAACAGATTCTTGTTTTGGTTCAGCAGTGATTGATTCAACAAGTTTTTCTGCTTTCGGAGAAACTTTTGCTGGTTCCACGTACTCTTTTATTCCGGCCAGTTTGGCAATGTCTGCCAAAGAGATGTCTTTGTCATCTAAAACTTTTGGTGCTTTACCTGCCGCTTCCATAAGTTGTGCTCGTTCTTCTTCCGGAGTGATGTTACTCATTGCATTCAAACGTGCTACTAGGTCCCTGAAACTTGTATCTGCTGATTTTTTAGTGCTCATATGAAGTATTTATAATTGTTATAGTTTTATTTAAGGCGTTGATTTAAGGCTAATGCAAGTTTTGACTCATACGCTAATCCTTCCGTACTGATGAATTTTGCATATTTGTCTTGCATGCCTTTTACAAAGTTCAAATCTTTACCACTTGTGAGCCTCACTTTTACCGCTGATAGATCTTTTTCAATCATTTTTGCAAGTTCGTCATTGCCTTGGTCCTGTGCCATTTCTAATGCTTTTTCCATGGCCTGCACAGCCGGTACACTGCTATCTATAGCGTCTTGTATAGATCCAATGCCTGCCAATCCAGCAATAATTACACCGGCCATTGCTGTTTTCTTCGCCCAGTCTTTGAGTCCTTCTTCCATTTGCTCATCATCTTTTAAATGCTTGTCTTTTATCTTGCCTATCTCTTGATGGTTGGCACCTTTGGCCGCCGCACTCTGTATGGCCTTCATTCCTGCCTTGCCGTATTTCTTTACGCCTGCTCTGTACAGGATTCCACTTTCGTTTGCTTCGTCATCTTTCATGGCGTTCTTTGTTGCTGTTGCGTACATCACTGCTTCTGCGTCCTTGCCATATCTCTTCTTAAATCCTGCTTTATTTTTCTTCATGCCCTTGACGATCTTTTCTCTTTTGTTCATCTCGCCCTTGGTCATGCTTCTACCTGATGTGCTGTGTTGTCCACCATGTGCTTCGTCTGTGTTTTTTCTCTGTTCTTTCGCAATCTCTTTTTCAACTTCGTTTACACGTTTGGCAAGTATCCTCATCATGCCTGGTTTTGTGTCAACATCGTCCAATGATGTTTCCCTTGCTAATATCTCGTCAATGTTTTTCTGTATGATGCCTGCGTGTTTCTGTAAAAGTTCACCGTCTAGTTCTTCCCTGTATGGATTTAATTTTTGATATTCCTCGTAGTTGTGTACACCCTGTAGGTAGTCAGCGGCCTTGTTCAGTTTGCTCTGCACCCAACCCTCAAGGTCATCACCTTTGTTGATCATGTCCATCAACTCTATCGCGTACTTGGCGGTGTGGTACAACGTTGATTTGCTCATGTGTCCCTCGCCTGCGTCTTCCGAAACTGATTCGTCTCTGTTGTAAAGATAATCATAGGCATCACCTAATTTTTTATCATCCATAAAATCTGAACCCATCGCGTCTGACAGTGCGTCTATCATATTCATAGTAATAGGCAAATGTTCTTTGTTGTGAATTTTATCAAAGAAGTCGTCGTCTGCCTGTTCGGCGTCGTACATACTGTCATATCCATATTTCTTTAATGCGGCTTCTAACTCATCATCGTCTATTCCGTCTGTACCAACACCAGTCTGCAATCGCATCAGCATATAACCTTTAGGTAGGCTATCACCGTTTCCACCGACACGATTTCCATACTTTGCTTGAACCATGTCTAGTGCTTTTTTCTGTTGATCTGTGAGAGAGTTTGCGTCTTCCGTCAAGCCACCATCATCGTAGAGGCCGGCCTTCTCACCCTGCATATAGCCATGCACTTTTTTAACGTAGTCGCCCGCTAGGTCAATCTTCTTTGCCACCCATGACTCCATCTCCGCCGCATCGTCTATCATGTTGTGTATCTTGATTGCGTGTTTGCCAATCTTCAACAATTGGTTCAAGGCCATCGAGGCCTCGTATGTGTCTGGCTGTACTGGTTGGTTGTGTAGTTCGTTTATCTTCATGTTAATTGAATCCAAAGTGTGTTACTTCAGGATATTTTGCTAAAACTTTCCTCGCTATCTCATTGTGTGCTTTCACCATCTGGTTCATGTAACCCTCTGGTTTGCCACCACCTATCATTGTCGCACCACCTGGACTTTG
>Ga0163109_10002181_pt1 | contig 15407 bp, 19 predicted proteins | sample CRUFie1St13metaG_FD_108704 | JGI IMG/M metagenome (GOLD analysis project Ga0163109, IMG submission 108704) | Marine microbial communities from the Costa Rica Dome - CRUD Field 142mm St13 metaG | ecosystem: Environmental > Aquatic > Marine > Oceanic > Photic zone | place: Costa Rica: the Eastern... | reverse complement strand
TATACCTTTCAACTTATTATGCCTCTCTTGAAGCTCTCTAATCTTCTCTATATTCTCTTGTCTTCTTTTTAAATCGTCTATCTTTTTCTGAACTGCTTCGAGCTCTTTCTTGATATCCATTGTGGTTGAAAATGCTGCACTTATGACCTCCCCACGAAAACTACACAGTGGGTTGTTGATCTAAGTGTTATTATTTATGCATTTTACCTTTTTCCACCACCCATTTGTTTGAGCATCTTCTGCAGTTCTGCTGTAGACCCTACAAACATTGCATTGTTGGTAACTTTAGATGGACCTTTCTTGTCTTCATCTAGGTCTTTCATCTTCTTATGAAGGTCTTGTAGTTTCTCAGTCATGTCTGCAACGTGCTTCATTGCTGCTACAGCAACTTCATACGCTCTTGGGTGCCCTGATTCCTGAGCGACCTCTAAGGCACCTCTGACCGCCTCCTGACCGTGATCGATCAAAGAGTATAATTCTCCCCTTGTGTACTCATAATCCTTTGTACGGTCATCCTCGTTCTTCTGAGGGGGTTTTGGTTTGATAGGTTCACTGACAGGTTCAACACTGATGTTCAGCATCTCCTCCATGTTATCTTCTAGGTTACTCATAAGAACTCAATTCCTTCATTAAATCCAAAGTCATCACCAGCATCTAATAGTGCATCATCATTTACATCGATAACACCATCGGTATTGATGTCTGTTTTTGCTTTGGGTGTGTATGTACGTGTAATAGTTCTGCGATTGACTGCAAGATCTCCAACCGTTTCGTGAATGATTGCTTTCTTGATAACGTCTGCAGTGTTGTATGGACCGTAGATGTATGACTTCATTGTGAAGTTGAGTGTATACACAATGTATCTACGTTCATAAAAACTATCGTCCCACTCATCTTCATAACCAATGTTGTTTAAAACGATAGCAACATCACGTTTCTCATTCATGTCAGGAATCATGTTGAGAGTGACACTGAAAGATGGTTGAAAATATGGTAAGATCTGTTCGGTAATTTGTAGTGCGTCGTCCTGTGACTTAGCAATAACTCCTAGTTCAAAACTTAGATTATAAGGGACAGGAACATACTGTGCTCTTATTTCACTACCATCATTATTGACAATAGTTTTATATTTTTGAATTGGTGATGTCTTACGAGTAGCATCGTAATCAATACTTGTCATCTCAAAATAGAGACGTGGCAATGTGATTGCTACCTTTCTATTTGATTGGTTCTCTTCTATACGAGTTAGGAACTTTTGTTTAGGACCATATGCCAGAGGAACTTTAATCTCCTCTAAAACACTGCCATCACTAGGATCCGTGCTCTTCATTGTAATATTATTGAAGAGCGTACCAAACGCTACAATGTTCTTACGAACAATTTGATTGTAAAAATGTGATCCTAACATTAGATACTACCTGTAAAATTACCAAACTCACCGAATGGATTACCTTCTGTCCAATCGATAATCTCATCACCAGAATCTTCGATCTCTCTATTCTGATCGTAGTTGCTGCTAACATTATTTAGAGTGTCAAATGTTTCAGGACTCCACTGAGCACCTGAGGTTAGACCTGTTACTGTCTCAGCAGTGGTGAAGGTTCCTGTTCTGTTGATGACTTGTAGAGCTCTGGTTGCTGAATCCCAAGATTTGACTTCTGCTCTGTTGTCCTTAGGACTGTAATCAATAGTAATAGTAGGAGCGGAAGTATAACCATCACCTGAATTAGTGATAGTAAGGCCATTGACGATGCCAGTGCTACTAACTGTTGCAGTCGCTGTTGCACCTGTACCACCTCCTCCAGTGATAGTTACTGTTGGTGGTGTAGCTTGTTTATAATGAGATCCACCGTCTGTGATTGTAATACCTGTCACAGCATCTCCTGTAATAGCAGATGTTGCTTTAGCAAGGAACTCATCACCAACAACTTCCTCACCTACAGTGAAGTCACCCGTTCCACCAGGATCCATAAAGAGTTTGATAGCATTATCAAACAGTTGTTCAACCGCATCGATCTCTGCAACACCAGTATCGAAGTCGTCTTGACCAACCTCGTAAAGTTCAGCAGTGATAGCATAGAATTGAATCTTACCAAACTGATAGAATGGTTCTTCCTTACCAACAAACTTGATCTCGTAGATGTCCTGTGTTATAGGGAAATATAAAAGATCACCTTCATTAGGTCTACTATCGATTGTGAGATTAGGATTATGCTCTGCTACCTCCTCATCCCATCTCCTAGTAGATACGCGGAAGAGAATTTCATCTGTAATCCTAAGACCGAACTTGGAGATGAACTCAGCATTGTCACCAAAACCCGTGACGTTCTGCAACAACATCTCAATTTGGAATTGTTCTTGATACTTAGTGTATCTAACTTCATCCAAAGTGCTGTCTTGTAGAACTATCTTAGGGATATAGTATACATCTGAACCAAACAGTTTGATTTGCTCATCCACAAGATCCTGAACGAGACCTTGTTCACCACTGTGACCTTGATAGTATGTTGGAAAGTAGGGACTAGTAGGCATTTTATCCGATCATATCCATTGGTGGTATTGCATACTTACTGAGAACTTCGCTTTCGATTTTCTCAATTTCTGCTAGTGCGTCTGTATATAACTCTCTACCATTAAGTGTGATACCACCTGGTAGTTGAACATTGTTATACTTGATCAAGTTCTGACCCCACTGTCTCTTCATCAGAGCAGTAGCATACCTCTTGACAAACATATCATTGTTCATTTCAGTAGCATCTGTAGGATCAATGAGACGATGACACTCAATAAGCAGATTAGTATCTTGCTTTAAGAAATCCTTGTCAAGATCCAAGTACAGACGGTCACGACGCTGTGTATATCTGAACTGCTGGAATGCTCCGTTGTTCAGAATCATATCTAGAGTTTCTAGATACTGTTTATTCATATAGTAGTTGAGGATATCAAGTGATCCAAATGCATAGAGATCATTTAAGAACAACTGATACTCAACGCCAAAAAGGTTTGAACGGATTGAGTTGCTGACTAGACCAAAAACTTTGGTGATACCAACTACATGATCAGGGATTGGGATATAGTTAGTTGTTTCTTTCCAATCTGTAGATAATGCTGCTGTTGTTGTTACGCTAGCTGCAAACCTAGTTTTATCGTCAGCACTAATTTCATGGAACAAATAGGCACGCTCCATACCGTTGTAACAATTCTCTTGGAAGAATTGGAACGTGTCGTCTATTACATTATTGACCTGTTCATCATCAATGTTTACTTGCAATACAGGTTCGCCAAGTTGCCTCTTGCAATATGTGATGAGTTCAGCTCTAGAACTTGGAGATGCCATTACACACAAAAAATCCCTTCATACCTATTTAGGAAGAAGGGATCTGGTATTTATTCAGCAGGAGTTTCTGGTTCTGGTGGTGCCTCAGGTGCTTCTCCTTCCAGTAGTCCTAGTGTTTCTAGACCACCTTGTAGTTTAATCTTGTACTCGGTTGCCTTTTTAAGATTTTCTTCTAGTTCAGAGATTTGCTTTTCTGTTGTAGCAATCTGCTCTTCAAAATTCTTTTTTAGTTGTGCGGGATCCATAGTTATCAGGGGATGAAATTAAAGTTAATTACAAATCGGGAATTATGTGTGGGTTTACTACTTGAGTGAAAGCGTAGACCATCAAAGAAAACACACCGTCCCTTTTTTGGTGTGACAGTGCTATTTATAGGGTATTCAGCAATCGGATCTCCGTACATCCTTTCACTAAAATATGTGTCCCCATCACTGTCATTTACATAATACAAGCAGACCATATGTGGATCTGCTAAGTCAACATGCATAGAATCATACTCTTTATGTCTAACACCAGGTGTCTGTAGAAAACATCTACCACGGATAACATTTGATACACTGATTCCAGTATTGTAACATGCCTCAAACAAGAGAGGCATAAACATTCCAGTATAACTGCTAGTTGATTTTCCGTCAAGTAAAAACATATGAGAGAATCCTGGTAGTTGACTCTCTCCATCTTCAGATAGATTATCGTGGTAGACCCATCTGAAATCTGTATCAACTCTCAATGTTTCTTGAATAAAATTCTGATAGTTTGGATTGATGCAGTTGTCTTTAATAATGTTCTTCATCAGGACCCTCCACATTCCAAGTTAAGTTTCCAGATACTGTTACCCTTTCAAGCGTAGTAGATTTAAAAGGATACACAGCATGTTTAGTTGTAGATGGAAACATCAGTATAACACCATTCCAAGATTTATCTACAGGTAATACTTCTGCTTCTAATTGGAATGCTCCATTACTTCTATGTGTGTTTCTTTCTTCTGCACCAAATGGTATATTGACAAAGATAACAAAACTTACAATACCAGAATGTGTATGAATAGGATTGTATTCATTTTGTCTCTGGTAATTTACCCAGAGGTTTCTTAGTTTAATGAATGGAGATACATCTCTTGTCTCCTGAAAATCCCATGGACAAGTTTCATACACTTCACTCCACAGTTGTTTAGATAATCCTATGACATATTCTTCAAATCCAGGACACTCATACTTCCATTCAGATAAACTTGACTGTTGCTCTAGGGCACCAGCTAATCTACCATTGTAATTCCAAGTTCTTTCTTCTCTACGCTTCTTAGTATAAGCGTATAGATCTTTGTATAATTCTTCTGGTATCTTCTCAGATATGAATGAAAGGTTACTTTGTTGATAAATCATGGATATAAATCAGCACTTATACTGTATCGTTTTTGATCTTCTACTCCTTTGCCTGGCGTATGTGGTAGATTAGATGGAAATATAAACCACGTCATTAATTTGTTGGGCAAGTAATACGGGTCTCTCCTTGGTATAGGGAACATTGTAGTTCCAGATGTACCTAATTTTACATACATTATACCAGATAATGTAAAAGGATTCTCTGGGTTGTGGGAATGCATGTATGGTTCTATTGGATTGTTGTTCCAATCTACATACACCCATGAATTTATATTGTAATCAAATATGTCCATACCCCAGAACCTAGAGCAAGCATCATAGAATGACCACCTTAGGTGTTTAATAATAGGTTCATCGTATTCTAAAAAGTCATCCTTACCATCATTGAAAGTAAGTTTAGATACGTGTGCCATATTTTTAGAGAGAGCATTGTCTGCAATGGAAGTATCAATAAACTTTATAAGTTCATCTGCATCAATATCTACTGGATACTCTTTAATTGCTAATACCATTTTCTCGTAGTTTGTGAAATAATATGTTCGTGCATATCAGGATCGCAGAAAGAGAAAGCAATCGTTGTTCTGATATCGTTTCCAATTAAACTGTTAGGCGGTTGTCCTTTATGCAACCAATTGGAAGGAATAAACACACCACTGTTAGGAACATATGGAGTAAAGTGATATTCATCGTCTGGTGTTTGACATACAAACTCTCCACCCCATTCTACATCCCAGTATGGTTGATTAAAATAGATGAATGTCCATACTCCATGTTCTTCCCAATCCTTGTGGAAGATAGTATTTTGTCCAGCAGTTTGACCATTAACATGAATCTTGCATAGTTTGATATCTCTACGCAAGTGTTTCATCATTTTCAATCTAACTGTAGTAGCACACTTAGTGAAGATCAAATCTGTCCTGAGAGGATGTTGCCAGGATATAGGATCTCCATGACCATATGAAGCATTGTTGAATGTCCATGTAGCCAAACTATTCATAGAAGGAGATTTACGATCAAAGTAATCCCAGAGTGTTACTCTCTCATACTTTGACAATACGTTTTTAATAACAATAGGTTTATTCACAGGTCACCCCATATCTGAATAGTAAATCTAAATTCAGGAACATCATGAGCAACAGTAGTTACTAAATGACTTTCTTGCATATCATTCAATACTAGCATATTTTTTTCTGGTAACACTGCTCTGAATACATCAGTTTTATTTGGATCCTCTTCTAGATTAAGATCGGAATGATCCATCCATACAAACCAACCACCAGCATTAGGATGCCAGTTATCATTTAGATAGATTGTTGCACCAAATGTATGATGATCATCGGAATGAACTCCAATGCCAGATCCAGGTTGCCATATATTATACCTACATGTCAACTTATTAAATTCAGGAGCATGTGGTTTTAGATGCTCTGCTATCGCATCAGAAAATCTTTTTGGAACATTAGTTCCCATAGTAGATCCATGAATACCTTGTTTTAAAAATGGTGCCCATGAAAAATTACTAGAGGACCAGCAATCATTTCCTAACTCAGATTTAAAATCATCGATGCAAGCGTTTAATAATTGCTTCGGTAAAATGTTCTTAATAATTTTCATACCCACCAAATCCATCCAGTGATAATATATTTTTCGTGTGTTTCTGATATCTGTCCCCTATGCTTGTGGGTAAGACCTGCAGGAAAGATAACAGTTTTACCTTTCTCTGCTTTGACTCTGTAATCTTGGTAGTAAAATTCTGTACCACCATCAGGAACATCATTGAGATATGTGATATAGACCAACGCTCTATCACAACCCTCAGATCCAGAAGCATCAACATGCCATGTGTAAAAACCATCGCCTGGTTTATAGTATTGAATTTGTGGAAGACGTTTCATTACAAATTCTTGACCAGCAATTTTAAGAGTTTCTAGATAGTCATTGATAAAACTATCAAGTTCTTCTTTATACAAATCAAATTTAAAGTCCTGTGCAGATCCACAGGGAGCACCATCTTCAATAAAAAAATCTTTACTCTTTTTTATTTCAGGTATAACACTTCCTCCACCTACGCGACCAGCATAAGTTAACTCTTTCTCGTCAGCAACGTGAAAGAGATCTATCAACCTATCACAAATAGACAGGTCACTTAACTTATACTCTTTAATAAAATTCATTTGAATGGGGGTCCTTGAACCCAACCCACCAAGGATTTTCTAACACCTGATGTGATTGGATTTACTTTGTGTGGAGTGTCTGCATGAAAGAGTATGATGTCTTTCTTTTTTAATGGTATCTCCTTTTTTTCTGATGTGTAGAGTACAAATTCACCACCTTCAAACTCATCGTTCAATAAGATAGTGAAACTTATTTTACGAATTCTATTCTCTGGTCTTTTACCAATAGACCAGTTTGATTCGTCAATGTGCCAATCATAAAAATCACCAGTTTCATATTTTGTCAACTGGAATGGTTCCATGAAATTTACATCTAGATTCCACTCGCATTTTGAATTTGCAAATGCAACTAGTCCATCCATTAATTCGTATACATTACTATCATCCACCCAACAAACTTGAGAGCTTCTGTCTGGATGATCCTCACTAGTATACTCTTTACCATTCCATTGATCAGTTTTACCCTGATCGTATTTGTTATATGGTTTTAGTGCTTTTTCTAATAAAGGGTAAAATTCATCGTCAAGATGAACAATCATATATTGATGTTTAAATGAATTCATTTTTCGTAAGTACCATAACATGAATACCATTCCACCATCCATTAGGATCTTCGGGAACTTTGGTAAGTATCTTTCTTTCAAACAAAACGTTTAGATTGTTCTGTTGAACGAAAAATTCTGCTGACTGAACAACACCCATGAAATTTGCATCATCAATAACAAGAATAAACTTGTCTGCAAATGCAGGAATTAAGTATGTTAGATTATCATACTGTTGTTGTGGATCATGGTCAGCATCATAGAAAATAATATTAGGATGTTTATGTACGTTCTTTGGTGTCAATTCTTGAATTGATTTTGGACAGAAATATTGTTTTTCTTTTAGTCCACCAAAAAATGTTTTCTTTGGATTATCTATCTCCAGATTTAATTCATCTCTGAATGGAGAAATATCTTCCTCAGAATAATCATCAACAGCAAATGCTTCTACATCTCTGTTCATGGTAGCAGCAAAGAATGTACTACCAGCATGAACACCAAGTTCCATGTAGATAGCATCAGGTTTAGACAGAAGGTTGTTTAAGAAGTGTCTTACAATATTAGAAGACAATCCTTCATACTTGAATCCCTCCTCTACAAACTCACTTTCGCGTCTTGCTGCTTTCTCGATAGATGATAGAACCAATTCGATGTCTTCATCAAAGTGTCTATCACTACGTTTCATTCTAGTTTGTACAACTGAATCACAGTAGTTACATTTCCAACAATCAAAACCACATGTCTTGATCTTCTCTCTCCAGATATCAATTGGTTTTTCTTCTAGAGATACATCTTCGATGTAGTCATTAAACTGTGGGTGTAGTATCTCCTCGTCTGCTGCCCATCGTTTGATGATGTCCATGCTTTCCATGAGACGCATTCCGTTCTCTCTGCCATGCATCTTGAATACATCAATACCAAGATCGATGAACTCTTCCCAATCCTTTTTCCAAGGTGGGATAGTTGCTGCTTTCAATGATGCTGCAGGATCTCTTTCATCCCATGAAGAACAAGATACCCTACTTAAACTAGTATTGAAATACTGAGGGTCATCTTTTTCTCTTACCATATTATAATGATAATGCTCAGGCATGATAGGACAACCACCCCAACACCATTCATTGGCAAGTAAAGAAATCTTTACTGGTTTACCAATGTCAGCACAGTATTCTTTTGCTTCTTTAATCTTAAGTAAAGTATCTCTGTCACGCATGAGATCTCTATCTAGATTGACATAGTGAAACCCTGCTTTCGCTAGGTTTACAATCTCATTAGGTCTAGTGACCTCTCTCAAGATAGTGTTTTTAATAAACAGTTCAGGAAATTCTTTCTGTATTTGTCCAGTTAATACCCATGATGTATGTGGTAGAGTTACAATACGAACTCCTGCCTCATATAGGAATCTAAAATTCTCAATAAAAATATCTAAGTTCTCTTGAGTTGGAGGAACTTGGATATTATTAAATGTTGCAGATAATGGAATGCCAGATTCTTGAGATACAAACAATGCATTAAGCGTTGTATCTCTCATATCCCCATCAATAACATCACCCATCGCATCCTGCACAAAAGGTGGCATACGACAGGTGAAGTAGATATCGTAGATGTAATCTTTGTATTCTTTTAGAAAAGGAATAAAGGCATTGATTACAAAATCTTCTGGTAACTTAGTGTTAAGCGGGAGCGAAAACTTTGCCATAATCTACAATCACCTTCTCCATATAAATGTGTTCAGCTTCTGGATTTGCTTCCAGAATATACTTATTACTTTCCGCTAACTCCAAGAGTTTTTCGCGGTTAAGATCCTTTGTTTTGTCTACCCATTCATATCTACGTAGAATAGAGTGATGGATTACAGGAACTAATTCAAGGTGTCTCTGACTCGACATTGTTAGTTTGCTCTATTTGTAGTTGTCCTGAGTATTTATGTTGTTGCAGTTTAGGCATAGCAATACCCTCTTCTTGCAACTGTGCTTGGACCTGTGGTGCAATCATTCTATTAAGTTTGTCAATACCACCACCAATCATAGCAGAGTATTTAACAGCAATACCAAGTGCTTCCACTTGATCTTCTTCTGGCATGTCCATGATTGTTGTCATGTTACCAGCTCCAACTCTACCGTAGGAAACGATATCCATTGCTGCTTGCTTACCCATACGGGCAATCCAATACATCTTAACTTCGTGTGGTTGTTCCTCGCAGTAATACTCTAGAGGATGATCGTCATCAACATACTTGTCAACAACATTCAAGAAATACTTTAACTCTAGTTCAGATTGTCTGAGTTTTCTCTTCCAAATACTAACATCATAATCATTCTTTTCCATATCAATTTGCATCAACTCTCTATCGAGTTCATCAGGAACTAATTCCATGTCCCTGATCAATCTCTTTCTAAGAATCTCTGCTTTTCTTAAACTGTTTCTATTTTCCATGTAGGCATGATACCTAGTTTCAAGTTCCATCAATGCTTGACGGACCTTTCTCCATGGAGTCAATTGAGGGTCAGCAACAAAGTGCTCACACTCATACTCTGTCATGCCACTATTAAAGCGCATACTGGCAGACAGGGTATCAAAATCTTTATTGGTTAGACCAAATTCATTAACGAAGGATTTTGATAAATGGATCTCATTAGTATCAGAACTAACAATGTTTCTTACATCTGAGACGATATCAGATAAATTGGCATCAGAATTTAAAGACATATGCATCAACTTCATATTCAGGTTTGCGATCCCAATCAGTTTCAGAGATCGTTCTGCCCATTTCAATTGCTTGTTTTTGGGGCAAGAGGATACCGATGTAATCCTCATATAGGATATTTAGGTCCCATACAGAAGTGGCATCCTCGAATTTTTTCACTAGTGTTTGGTATGTCACAAGCATAGAGGATAGTTTATCTTCCCATGCTTCTGCTTTTTGTAAAATTTTATTTGCTAGATCATCTCTAGACATGTGTCTTTCAGTAGCAAGATAATCTAGGAAAGGAGTTTTGTGTCCTTGTGCTCCTTTATACGTTAACCACTCTCTTGCTTCATGTTTTTGAATTTCCCAAGATGCAGATTCTAAATCTGTTGTGTTCTTAAGATTTCTGAATCTTGTATTAAACTCGTCTTCAATAATTTCTTTTGCAAAATCAACCATGAAATCCATAACATCTTTTAGGATGCTATCAGTCAATTCAATGGGCACCTTGAGAATTTCATTAGCAGGTGTCCATGCAAATCCTGCTTCACCTGTGTTTACAGCGACCTTACCAAATGGTCTAATCTCAGAGAAGAAGTTAGATCCGTTATAAGCTTGCGCTTTCGTGATCTCCTTATACTTGTGCTCCCACTCTTTGTAGATGACTTGGTAGATTGTTTCGCTGACTTCTACACACGAGAAGTGCATCAGCGAAAACATTTCGTTGTAATGCAAGCGAAGATCCCCAGTTGCCGATGCGTTGACAAACTGTTCTTGCTTGATTTCTCTTTCGTTGATGATTAGATATCTCATTATTGTGCCTGATTTGCAGTTACAGAAGCGGCAGCAGAACAGCAACCGCCAGAAGATTGACCGTAGTGACCTTTAGGTCTTGTCGCAGCACCCATGTTGGTCTCAACATCAGTAGTATAATCCCACTTAGTTGTGTGATTGTTCTGCTGACCATCATATTGTCCCATCATATAACCCCAGTCCTGACCCATCATGAAGTTTTCTTCACCGTAAGCACGAACTTTCGTTCCGTTTGCTAGACCAGCTCCAGAGGAACCACTATACTTTGTCCATGGTGATGTAACATTGTTTCCAGTACCAGCATAGAAATGACCGTACTTAGAAGGTAGGAACTTACAAACTCCGTCAGGAGCAGCGTTAGATGACCATCCAAACCAAGAATCGTTAGAATGGTTAACACCATAACGATTTCCTGAGAAGGAAGCCCATGATTTTTCCTCATCACCACAAGATGCAGTGTGGTCATTACCAGATGGTGAGTTACCCACCTGATACATGATCTCAGAAGGATAGTGTAGTTTACCTACAGCAGAGTTACCTCCACCTAGGTTATAACCAAACTGTTGTTTTTGTGCAGTAGCACATGCATTTCTGTCTCTGTTGACAGGCATGTTCCAACCACCAACAACAGTGTATCCCATGACGCCTCTAGGGTCATCACCTTCCCAACCATATGGGGAAGTTGGAGAGTAAGTACCACCACCAGGATTACTTCCTGTAGTACCAAACATTCTCCTCATACCTGTGTGTAGGTTGATAGAGTCAGTGTGACTAGAAGATCCCGTGAAAGAGTTAACGCAACCATGACCATACCCGAAGTAATCACTCCAAGTACAGTCAGCATAAGTTAGTGCTCTAGTTAACTGTTCTCCACAATAGAATGTAATATCATTTGCGTGCCATGTTTTGTTAACGGTTCTCCAAGGATTAGATCCTTTGTACCCCGCCACCAGATAACCATGTGTAATCAAACTTCTATATCTGAATCCTGTAAGAGGAGCAGATGCAACAGTTTGACCAGGATATGCCCAGAACACACCGTTAGATCCATCGGATACTAGGTATGCACCTCTGGTAACATCAGCAGGTTCAGGAATACCACCACCAACTTCATCCCACTCAGATCCATTCCAGATCTGTGCTTTGTTTTCGTCAGTGTTATAAATGATCTGACCGACGTTTGGTGATGCTGGTCTACCAGCGTTGTTGAAAGATGGTAGCTTTAAACCTTGTGTGGTTAAACTAGCATTTCCTGTAACAACTGTTCCTACAGTTAACTGAGACATGGTTACGCTTCTATCCTATAAATGTATTTAGGGTTTTGGATTACTTTCTTTAACAGATTTCACAGCAGCATACCAAGCGGAAGTATCTTTTCCTGGAACAAGACCTGATTCCATGTCATGGAAAAGCATATCTAATTGATCAGCAACGTCAGGATATTCCATTCTCCTTACTAGATCATAAGGAGCAGGGGTTGGTTCTACCTTTTGAACTTCTCTGTCTTGAAAATTGTAATGGTAGTCCGCTTCCGTAGTTTTTGGTTCTAGTTCATATGGACCATCGACCCACATAAAACCTTCATGAACATCAAATCTTGCTTCAGTTCCTCCCTGTACAAACTGAAGAATACGTCCTGTATTTTTATTTACTAATGTTTGGTACATATCAAGTATATTCGTAAACGATAACGCAACCAGCACCGCCGTTGCCATTGTTGTGTGCATAACCATTTTGTGAATAGTATCCGTATGCACCGCCCGAACCCCACATTCCATGAGTGTTCGCTGCACCATCACTGGAGTTATGGTGGTTTGATCCAGCTTTGTGCCAGAATGTAGATCCACTACATCCTTCTCTATTTGATCCGTGTGACATTTCACCAGAACCACCAGGAAGATTGATGTCTCCACCAGAAGCGTCTCCGCCTCTACCACCTTCATATGGGTTATCGGTATATCCACCTGATCCACCACCTGCTGAGCAGTAAGAACCAAAGGTGGATGTTCCACCACTGCCTCCTCTGCCGCCGTTTCGGGCATATCCGCCACCAGCGCCATATGAGTAAGATACACTGGCGACATTACTAACGTCGATATATTTAATTGCAGTGGCACCACCGCCACCACCAGCACCACGGTAGTTGTTGTCATTATTACGGCAACCTCCACCACCACCAGTGACATAAACTAGAACGTGGTTACAACCCGCAGGTTTTGTCCATGTTCCAGATCCACCAGAAGTAGATACAGTTCCCCAAGATCCGCTCTGTGATGTATAAACTTGTACACCAATTAGAGCACCAGGAGTGGACATGGGAGAGTATCCACTACCATTCCACACTCTGATTTCATCATTCTGCAGATCCATAATATTAACACCAGCGGTGTTTTGGATCTGGTCAACTTTTAAAATACCTGCCATGATTTTTTATACAATAGCCCAGTTACCACCACTATTTATAGTAACAGTGTAACCGTTCGCGATAGTGATAGGTCCAGCACTAACACAGTTGACGTTTGCAGGTACGGTGACGTTTTCAGCAACTGTATTGCTGTTAGCTTTGAAGATACCGTAGGAATCTAACCATTGCTTGACACCGTTAGCATATAGGACACCATTCTCGATGTTAGTATCACCAGAAATGTGTAGTTGATATGTAGGATCAACTTTGTTAATACCAACTTTAGAGATTCTATAGATGTCTAAGTTATTAGATGCTTCAGTCCATCTTGAAGTTACAAACTCTGCATTGTTCTGGAAGAACTGACCATTGATGTTCATGTCTCCCTGAACATTCAACTTATAGTTTCTGGTTGTGTTAGATTCTGGATCTACACCAGATGTAGAAGTTGTGTTAATAGAGACAGCGTTGACATCACCCTTAACGCTGATAGCAGGAGTTCCGTTCCAAGATGTTCCACCATTGTTAGTGGATGCTTGGATTGTGAATAGATGGTTACCAACTAATTGGTTGCCAATTCTAAAGTTTCTATAAGAAGAAGAACCAGTAAATGTTAATGGAGCACCAGAGTTGTCATTAGCACTATCAAGGATGATACCATTCTGGAAGAATGCAGTTCCATTGACTTCCAACTGGTAATCTGGTTTTCTGTTGATACCGATACCAATGTTTCTGGAAGCAATAACATCACCAACAACACGGAGGTATAGATTTTCTGCTGCTTCTGTTCCTGTTCCTTCTACGGTAAATCCTTCACCATACTCACTAGCAGGTGATTGACCGTCAGAATGGTTATAACGAATGGTAGCGTTCTGAGCATACGCTCCGCCTTGATGATCACTGAATCTAATTCTTGCACCAGTAGCAGGAGCATTTGTACTAGAGCGAACAAAGATACCTAGATCACCAACAACATCTAGAGTAGATAGTGGGTTGGTGCCAGCATTAATACCAACCTCATTTGCAGATACATCAACAAATAGTACACCGCTATCAACACTCAAGTCATTTGAAATATTAACTGTGTTGTTAAGATTTGTAGTACCAGAAACTGTTAATCCAGAACTAGCACCAGTAAGGACTAGCGAACCAGTCATGGTATCGCCTGTCTTCAATACGTTAAGTGAAGAAGCACCAGTTAAGTTTGCTGTGATTGTTCCAGCAGAGAAGTTGCCAGAAGCATCACGTTGTACTGCATAGTTTGCAGTATTTGCACTGCTGAATTGAATATTACCAGCGTTCCAAATAACTTGATTGTTGATTGTAAGAGCGTCTGCATTTACAACAGAAACATCAAGAGAACCAGAACCATCAGTTGCGTTACCACCAGATGCCTCAATCTTTGCATTATAATTTGCACTATTCTGAGAAGAGTTGAATAGAATTGCAGGTGAAGATGTATTACCATCTTTTCTACCTAGTTGCAATTGTGCAACTCCACCATTACTTTGGAAGTTAGCAACTTCTACAGTGTTACCATCTTCAATAGTAAAGTCGTCAAACTCTACTCTATTGGATGCAGTACCAACTGTTAGAGCACCAACGAAATTACCAGAAGTTAATCTACCAATTAGGATTGTGTAATCATTAAAGTTGTCGTTAAGGTCATCATTTGTGATAACATTATCAAGAACAAAACTACCAACACCCTGTGCGTTTGCATTGTATAGGTTGATGGATGGGTTGTTAGGATCGCCAGGAATAAATGGTGCAGTATTTAAGATCTGACCAGAGACATAAATTCTATACTTAGGATCTCCACTGAATGACTTGATTGTAACTTTATCTCTGAAAGTAGTTTCGCTGATAAATCTTGGAAGACGATTATCAGATAATGTACCGAAGTTAATGTTCAGAGCATTCTGATACCAATCACCTTGTCTATTATCTAATCTGTCAGCATCTAGTCCAGAGTCAACACCATCATTTAGTGAACTCCATACCTTAGCCCATGAGTTCCATGTTGTGACTCCGTTACCAGAACCACGGATATACATGTTATCATC
>Ga0163109_10002180_pt1 | contig 15409 bp, 15 predicted proteins | sample CRUFie1St13metaG_FD_108704 | JGI IMG/M metagenome (GOLD analysis project Ga0163109, IMG submission 108704) | Marine microbial communities from the Costa Rica Dome - CRUD Field 142mm St13 metaG | ecosystem: Environmental > Aquatic > Marine > Oceanic > Photic zone | place: Costa Rica: the Eastern... | reverse complement strand
TTCGTCTATTTTTGAGGTAGCACATTCCGTAGCATCTTGTATCTGCTTTGCAAGCTTCCCAGAATATAAAGAATAATCTGTTTGCTTCCCTAAACTCTGGCTTCCCAACATCAATCTTGGTCCACTGCAAGTACATATAATGAGCCCCAGTAATATAAGTAGGAATACTCTTGTTGTAGAACCAATAACCTTCATCGCGTTTGGTAAATTCGCTATCAATATACCCATGCCATTTATTTTTGTAATCTAACGGTAAGTCTTTCCAATCAAATATAGTTTTTAACTTTGATAATTCTTTTGGATATTCTTGTACTTGCCATTTATTTTGGTCTTTATTTAAATTTTTTGGTGCAGGAGGTAAAGCTATTTTTAAATTTTGTATTTCATATATTTCACCTATCTGACCTGTTTTGCTAATTACAATAATATCATTTTCTTTATTGTAACCGTATTTCCATTTTTTAGATTTATTAAGCCTTTTAATTGTGTTAATTTTTACTGGCTCTATAATTCTAAATAAAGACTGCTTATACATTACTTAGATCTTCTTTCAGCAAAGCCTTTAAAAGACTCTTGTTTTTCTTCAACTGCTTTTCCTTCTAACAAATTATTTTCGTCTTCAATTCTATTTAAGATTTCAAGCGCATCGAATATTGCAAGCTTTTTAGTGGCTGCAGCGTTCTTAAGCCTATCAGCCGAAACATCATCATCAGTTTCAACAATCGGTTCTTTAGCAACTTTGATAAGTTGTTTGACTGCCTCATGTCCAGCTTGGATTATATTCTTTTTCGTTTCCTTGACGTTCATATTTAATAGATATTGAATTAGTTGGCACTCTATATAATCTTTCACCTCCAACAATAAATTCATATTCACTGCTAGGTGTGAAACCAACTAAATCTCCTTTTTCAATATCAATTAGTTCTTTATCTACATGTTTAATTATACCACGTAGTGGAACTTCTTTTTCAATAATATTATTAGATACAATTGGTTTAACAAAACAATAACCTTTTGGTGCGTGCCATTTATTGTTTCTTTTATATAAAAATATTTGATCGGGCTTTACAAAATATTCATCTTCTTTGTAATAACTTCTGCTATTACGCTCTATACCCCTAACGTCATACCAACGTCTAAAAATATTATGATGAACGATTATTTCATCATTAACTCTTATATTAGTTTTATTATCTTTAGGCACAGATAAAACGATAGCGTTTCTACTAACATATCGATGATCAGAGATTTCTGAATTTAACAGTAACTCTGAATCACCGATTTGTTTTGTATTGTTATATCTTTTATTTTTAGGTTTGATTATAAAATCAAATATACTTTGCATTAGTATTCTAAATTATATTCAACAGATATAGCCATGTTTTTATTAAAATCTTTCCACGGTAAAACTTCTTTACCTTTATTAATATAAATTGAAAACTTATCTTTTTCCTCGACTATAGAATCTATTTTATGACCTCCATATACATCTTGCCCTACAGAATAGTGCATTGCGTCATTTTTATAATCCTTACCTATAGTAATTTTTCTTATAAGTTTCATTTTATTTTTTTTGTGGTGATTTATCTAAAAACCAATTTTTATATTTATTTCTTTTTGCACATATATAATCAATATACTTATCAACTTTTTCTTGCCAATTTTTATCTAATTCAGGATTTATAATACCTGATTTATAACTTGAAAAAGTTTTATTGATATATTCTTTTGCTTTATCTTGATGATATAATAAATGGTTATTTATACAATAAAATGAACCTCTTTGTATATTATTCCAAACATCTACTGGTTGTGTATTTTTTCCTAATACAACACCATAAACACAGCTTTCACTAATATGAGTTGTATATACACCTTTAGCTTTTTGTAAGTAATAGTACATGTTTATATTTCTTGGCAATACGTTTTCTTCACCAAAAAAATCTTTTAATTCACCAATAATTTGATGTGTTGTTATTGGATGTGGTTTAAAATAAACATTATTACCATGCTCATTAGCTATAAACTTCAACCTATTCAAACAAACATTTTCTCTAACTTTATTTGATCCTGGTAAAACTACTATATAATCTTTAGCTGCATATTTAGCTAAAGCGTTTTCGTCTCTTTCTAAATATTTATTTGCTTGATTATTTACTATTCTATTTACTAACCAATCTGCATAATCTATTTGATTAACTTTTTCAGTACAATGAAACGCGTCTATTAGTTGTTCGTTTCTTAACTTAAAGTTTAAAGGTTGTAAATAAAAGTTACCAGCATATTCTGTATATGCTAGAGTTTTGAAATAAGGCATCTCTTCTGCCATTACATCATAGCTAGTTTCTAATCCGTTTTCACTAGCTTTTCTGATTACATAACCTTCTACTTGTTCTAGTTGATATAATCCTTTGTCTTTTTTTAAAGGCCCGATTCTTTTATCAAGCTCTTTTTTGTTAAACATTTCCATAAAATTGAATTTAAATTATCTATTATATTTATTACATAGTTTTATTTAATACTAACTTCTCGGGTGATGCACGGTATCTCCAGGCTGATGTGCTCTTGTTGAAGGATCGTACCATGTTGTGATCGCTAAAGTGCTTGTATCAAAGCTTGTTGAGAACGAAGTACTCACTATTGACGTAGTATTTGTAGTTGTAGACGTGTTAAATGCTGTTGTCGTACTCGTATTAAATACAGTCGTTGTCGACGTATTATAAGATGTTGTTGTATTAAACACCGTTGATGTTTCATATATAGTTGTAGTACTAGTATTAAATACAGTAGTTGTTGTTTTACTAGTTGAAAACGTAGTAGTGGTAGTTTTGGTTGTTGCGGTTGATGTATTGTATACTGTAATAGTTGATGTACTTGTATTAAATACTGTATTTGTTGTTTTATCAGTAGATATTGTTCTTACTGTACTTGTGTTAAATACTGTATTTGTTGATGTATTGTATACTGTTGTCGTTGACGTACTCGTGTTATATACAGTTATAGTTATTCTACTTGTTTGTGTACTTGTATTTCTATTTATTGCAGTTGTTGATAATGTATCATTAAACGTTTCAAATGTTGTTGTTGTGCTTGTGCTTGTACTTATAGTAGTATTTGCAGCTGTTGTAGTACTTGTATTAAACACAGTAGTCGTATCTTTTGTTGTTTCAAAAGTTGTAGTATATTCTGTATTTGTAGACTTACTAGTTTCAAAAGTTGTAGTATATACAGTCGTAGTATTAGTACTTGTATTAAACACAGTTGTTGTACTAGTGTTAAATGCTGTAATTGTAGTTTTGGTAGTAGACTTTGAAGTAGATACAAACATCGCAGAAGTTGATAACGTATCTCTAAAAGTTTCAAAACTTGTTGATGTAGTTTTACTAGTGCTTATTGTAGTAGAACCTTGTGTTGTTGTTGACGTATTGAAAACTGTAGTTGTATCTTTGCTAGTTCCAAAAGTTGTCGTATATTGTGTATCTGTAGATTTACTAGTTGAGAACGTTGTTGTATAAACGGTTGTTGTTGACGTACTTGTATTAAACGTTGTAACTGTACTTGTATTAAACGCAGTAATTGTTATTTTAGTTGTATTATACGACGTCGAAACAAACATCGCAGAAGTTGACAGCGTGTCTCTAAACGTTTCAAATGTTGTATCAGTAATTTTTGATGTAGAAACTGTAGTCGTTCTTTGAGTTGTAGTTGACGTATTAAATACAGTATTAGTAGATTTTGACGTTGCAGTTTGTGTGTTATATACTGTTGTCGTATTTTTACTAGTATTAAAAGTCGTAGTATACTCTGTATTTGTGCTTGTACTTGTATTATATACAGTAAGAGTACTAGTGTTAAATGCCGTTATGGTTGTTTTGGTCGTATTGTACGATGTTGAAACAAACATTGCAGAAGTTGATAAAGTATCCTTTGCTGTTTCAAAAGTTGTAGTAGTTGACTTTGAAGTACTAATCGTTGTTGTTGTAGCTTTAGAAGTCGACGTATTATATACTGTTGTAGTATTTTTATTTGTACTGAATGTTGTTGTATAAGCAGTAGTAGTAGAAGTACTTGTATTAAATGCAGTTGTATAAACAGTACTTGTATTTGTAGACGTATTAAACACCGTTGTTGTACTGGTGTTAAATGCCGTTATCACAATAGTACTTGTTGATTTACTTGTATTTATGTTTATAGCTACAGTAGATAACGTGTCTCTAAACGTTTCAAATGATGTATTAGTAGTTTTACTAGTTGATTTAGTACTTGTTGTTGTTGTACTTGTGTTATATGTTGTGGTATATACAGTTGTTGTTGATTTACTAGTACTAACTGTAGTCGCAGTACTCGTACTTGTATTAAACACAGTGTTTGTGCTAGTATTAAAAACTGTTGTAGTTGTAGTACTAGTGTTATATACTGTATTAGTTGCTGTCGATGTATTAAAGGTAGTCGTGGTTGCCGTACTCGTGTTAAATACTGTGCTAGTTGATTTATCAGTACTGAATGTAGTTGACGTACTTCTGTTAGTACTAAATGTAGTTGTATACACAGTAGTAGTACTTCTTGATGTTGAAAACGTAGTTGTAGTACTTCTTGACGTGGTGAATGTGGTTGTTGTAGTCTTAGAAGTTGCAGTAGTTGTGTTATATACTGTAATAGTATTTGTTGATGTATTAAATACAGTTACAGTTGCAGTGCTTGTATTAAACGTTGTAGTAGTAGATTTACTCGTACTAAACGTAGTGGTAGTAGATTTTGATGTAGATTTAGTTGTGCTTCTAGACGTTGAAAAAGTTGTAGTAGTGTTTTTACTTGTACTAAACGTAGTGGTATATACAGTCGTAGTTGATGTACTAGTATTAAATACAGTACTAGTAGATGTATTAAATACAGTTATAGTATTTCTACTTGTAAGTTTTGAGGTATTCGCATTTATCGCTGATGTGGATAATGTGTCTCTAAATGTTTCAAATTGTGTTGAATAAACAGTTGTTGTACTAGTATTATAAACAGTTGTGGTATTTCTACCTGTAAGCGTTGATGTATTAAATACAGTATTAGTAGTATAAACTGTAGTTGTACTTCTACTCTCTGTTGTATTCCTACTTGTAGCAAACGTAGTTGTAGTACTTTTACTTGTTATAGTTGATGTGTTAAAAGTGGTAGTAGTCGTTGTGCTAGTATTAAATACTGTATTAGTTGTATATACTGTTGTCGTAGATCTAGACTCAGCAGTGTTTCTACTAGTTGCAAAAGTCGTGGTATAAACAGTTGTTGTACTAGTATTGAATACTGTACTTGTAGATCTAGATGTAGCAAACGTGGTTGTAGTATTCCTGCTTGTACTAAATGTGGTTGTTGTACTTTTAGTTGTTAACCTACTTGTAGCAAACGTAGTTGTTGTTGATTTACTAGTATTATAAACAGTAGTAGTACTTTTGCTTGTATTGAAAGTTGTAGTAGTACTTCTACTTGTTGTAGTAGACGTATTAAAAACTGTAGTAGTAGTGGTACTTGTATTGTATACAGTAGTTGTACTTTTAGAAGTATTATAAGTTGTGGTTGTAGTATAGACTGTTGTTGTACTTCTACTTTCAGTGGTACTCCTACTAGTATTATACGTAGTGGTAGTACTTTTACTTGTATTAAATGTAGTAGTTGTGCTTTTACTTGTTGCAAAAGTGGTAGTTGTAGACCTACTAGTAGAAAAGAAACTCGTATATGTTGTTGTGGTACTTGTATTAAAAGCTGTACTAGTTGCTCTAGATGTAGATGTATTTCTGCTTTCTCCTGTTCCTCTAGCAGTGTTATAAGTTGTAGTGGTATTATATGATGTTGTAGTATTAAAGCTTGTAGTAGTATTTCTTGATGTGCCTGTAGCTCTACTTTCAGCCGTACCTCTACTGGTATTATACGTAGTAGTAGTATTATACGCCGTCGTCGTACTTCTGCTTTCTCCAGTTAAATTACTGGTAGCGAATGTCGTTGTTGTACTTCTACTAGTATTTGGCATGATTAATTTATTGTTTCACCTGATATTGGTATTATTATTTTACCACCAGATTTTAAATTATTTGTATAATTATTTAACAAACTTGTTTTATGATCTTGAGTTATATCATTTGGCATAGCCCATAAATCACATATTATAATATCATATTGTTTTGATGTTGCATAAGTCCATTCATCATGTTGTATAACTGTTATATTGTTATCTATCCACCCAACATAATCTATTATTTCTTGATCAGACTCTATTACATCTAAAGATGTTACAGATTTATTTTTATATATATAATCAGGTGTTTTACCTAAATATAAACCTAAATATAATACATCTCCCCATGTTACATCATTATATTGCTCTGCAGTTACATCCCAACCACAGCATTCACCTCCGTCACCTGCAAAAAGTTTTGCCGGTATTTCATGATTAAATTTACAATGTAAAACATCCTGTATATACTTAAACCTAGAAATAGTATAGTCTTCCATATTCTCATCTTTTCTAGTAAGCTTTTCTATTACAAAATTTGTACCGGTATGTGCGACTATATTATCTTCGTTAAAATAAACTCCCATATTATATCTTTTTAAATTCTACATCTATTTCATCACAGTGATTGTAGTTCACATACTTAAGACCGTTCCACTCTACAACTGCACCTGGTATATGCTCTACTTCATCAGCCATAACACCTTGCCATACCCCTTTACCATATTTCTCATCTTTAAATTCGAACAAGTATATATTTATTCCATTTAATGACTTACCATATTGTCTAATGTTTTTCTTTAATGATCTATCTGAGAAACCACCACCACAACTACTTAATGATGATACTGCACCTGCTGATCCAGTAATAGTATATATTGTATCTGGTCCAAACCCTAAACCACCAGTTGAATCACAACCATAATGACCTGCAGCTAATGGGAAGCCAGTATTATTTATAGCATATACATTTGAACCTACTTGTGGTACTCCACTAGATACATTACTACCAAATCGTGTATCTGTTAACATTTCAAAACATACAAAACTAAAACTAGAAGATTGTGTAGAGCTAAAGCCTGTTAATGATGCGGCTGTAGAATATACAGTTGTTGTACTCTTAGATGTATTAAATACTGTTGTAGTTGCATAGGCTGTTGTTGTACTTCTGCTCTCACCTGTACTTCTGCTTGTAGCATAAGTTGTTGTTGTGCTATAAGCTGTAGTTGTGTTAAACGCTGTACTTGTTGATCTTGAAGTACCTGTTGCTCTACTTTCACCCGTGCTTCTTGACGTATTATATGTAGTAGTTGTATTGTAAGCAGTTACAGTATTAAACGTTGTTGTTGTATTTCTACTTGTGCCAAATGTTGTTGTTCTAGCGGTAACTACACTTGTTGTATATGTTGTAGTTGTAGACTTACTAGTATTGAATGTCGTTGTTGTACTTTTAGATGTTGCAAACGTTGTAGTAGTACTTCTAGACGTATTATAAGTAGTCGTTGTCGTATACGTCGTAGTTGTACTTCTTGATTCCGTAGTTGACTTACTAGTATTAAATGTTGTCGTAGTACTTCTTGATGTTGCAAACGTCGTAGTTGTTGACCTACTTGTAGCAAAAGTTGTTGTAAACGAAGTAGTGGTACTTTTTGAAGTTGCAAATGTGGTAGTGGTACTTCTTGAAGTTGCGAATGTTGTCGTAGTACTTTTAGATGTATTAAATGTCGTTGTATATTGTGTAGTCGTAGTCGTTGACGTATTAAATGTGGTAGTCGTTGACTTTGATGTATTATATACAGTAGTTGTATTTCTAGACGTAGCGAACGTTGTTGTTTTACTAGTTATGGTAGAAGTGTTAAACACTGTATTAGTTGTATACGCGGTAGTTGTACTTCTACTTTCAGTTGTATTTTTACTAGTGGCAAAAGTCGTAGTAGTAGATCTAGTGGTTGCGAACGTTGTTGTATACGCTGTTGTCGTAGATTTACTTGTATTATATACTGTGCTTGTTGTATAAACCGTAGTTGTTGATCTTGACTCTGTAGTATTTCTATTAGTTGATACAGTAGTGTTAAAAGCAGTAAAAGTAGATTTACTTGTACTAAATGTAGTAGTTTTACTTGTTACAGTACTCGTGTTATAAGCAGTAATTAAAGTAGATACTGAATTCCTTATAAACGTTGAAAACGTAGTTGTATATTGTGTACTTGTTGTTCTAGATGTATCAACTGTTGTGTTTCTACTTGTACTGAATGTAGTTGTAGTTGCTTTGCTTGTTACGGTGCTAGTATTAAATACAGTTGTTGTAGCTGTACTTGTATTAAATACAGTTGTAGTACTTGTATTAAATACAGTCACTGTAGCGGTACTAGTGTTGAACGTTGTAGTTGTACTTTTGCTTGTGCTAAAGGTTGTTGTTGTTGATCTATTTGTGCTAAACGTTGTAGACGTACTAATACTAGTTGGTACGGTTGTTCCAAAACTAGTTGTAGTTGTTGTCGATGTATTAAAAGCAGTTACCGTATCAGTAGAGGTATTAAACGTAGTAGTTGTAGATTTTTGAGTAATCGTACTTGTATTAAATACCGTATTAGTATCAGTTGAAGTATTAAATACAGTAGTGGTATTTCTATTCGTACTAAATTGTGTAATAGTATTTTTGCTAGTACTAAAAGTAGTTGTTGTATTTTTATTTGTACTAAACGTTGTGGTAGTTGATTTACTTGTAGATACCGTTGTATCTTTGTTTGTGCTAAACGTTGTAGTAGTGTTTGTTGATGTGTTAAATACGGTAGTTGTGGATTTTGAAGTTGATCTAGACGTATTAAACGTAGTTGTAACAGTTGTACTGGTGTTGTAAACTGTAGTTGTCGTAGTTGAGGTATTATATGCTGTTATTAATGTAGAAATAGAGTTTCTTACAAATGTTGAAAAAGTCGTATCATATACTGTTGTTGTATCTCTTGCCGTTTCTATAGTTGTTGTCTTATTAGTAGAAAAAGTTGTTGAGGTTGATTTATTAGTTGTTCTACTAGTTGCAAAAGTTGTAGTGGTAGCTTTAGTAGTAATAGTAGATGTATTAAATACAGTATTAGTTGTTTTATTTGTACTAAATGTAGTTGTAGTATTAGTGGTTGTACTTGTGTTATAAACAGTTATTGTTGACGTACTAGTATTAAATGCTGTGATTAATGTTGAAATAGAGTTACCTATAAAGGTTTGTGTAGTCGTATTAAATATAGTACTTGTGTCTCTACCTGTATCATTTATAGTCCTAGTTGTGCTAGTGTTATAAACAGTTGTAGTATTTTTATTTGTTATTCTACTAGTTGCAAAAGTTGTGCTTGTTGATTTGCTTGTTGAGAATGTAGTTGTGTATGCGGTTGTTGTATTTCTGTTTGTACTAATTGTTGTGGTTATGTTGGTAGTCGTACTTGTATTATATACTGTAGTAGTACTAGTGCTTGTGTTAAATGCAGTAATTAATGTTGATATAGAATTACCTATAAAAGTTTGCGTAGTAGTATTATAAATAGTAGATGTGTCTCTTCCCGTGTCATTAATAGTTCTAGTAGTACTTGTATTGTAAACAGTAGTTGTACTTTTTTGAGTTATTGTACTAGTATTAAATATTGTTGTAGTAGATCTAATAGTTACAGTAGAAGTATTGAATGATGTTGTTGTGGTTTTAGAGGTACTAAAATTTGTAGTTATATTTGTATTAGTACTTGTGTTATAAACAGTAGTTGTTGTAGTACTTGTATTATAAGCGGTAATTAATGTTGATATAGAATTTCCTATAAATGTATTTGTACTTGTGTTGTATATTGTGGTAGTATCTCTACCAGTGTCAACTATAGTTCTTGTTGTACTAGTATTATAAACTGTACTTGTAGATTTTTGCGTTATTGTGCTGGTGTTAAATGTAGTAGTGGTATTCTTATTTGTTATAGTACTTGTATTAAACGCAGTTGTGGTTGTTTTAGAAGTACTTATTATTGTATTTTTATTTGTGGTAGTTGAAGTGTTATATACAGTCGTTGTGCTTGTACTAGTGTTATAAGCTGTTATTAATGTACTAATACTATTTCTTACAAACGTACTAAACGTAGTACTAAAAGTAGTTGTTGTATCTTTAAAAGTTTCAATTGTTGTAGTAGTAGTTGTACTTGTACTAAAGCTCGTATCTATATTCGTACTATATACCGTAGTTGTACTTGTGTTATATGTAGTTGTTGTATTGTGATTTGTACTAAATGTAGTGGTAGTACTTATTGATGTAGGAACTACAGTACCAAAACTTGTTGTAGTATCTGTACTTGTATTATATACCGTTGTTGTTGATCTACTAGTTTCAATTACAGTTGATCTTTCTTCAGTTGTGGATTTATTAGTAGAAGTTTCTTTTGATGTACCAAAGCTTGTAGATCTGCTTGTTGATATTACTGTACTCTTGCTTGTAGCAAAAGTTGTTGTCGTACTTTTAGGGTAGGCGGTATTTCTACTGGTCGTAGTTGTACCAGCTGTATTTTTTGAAGTATTCCAAAAGTCAATTCTGTTCCAAAGCCACCTCATTTGCTAAAAGTTTTAAGGTTGAGGATAACTTCCAAAATTTCCTACATAGTTAACTAATATCTTGTCTGCAAAAGTTACAAAGTAATTTAATATAGCAATTTTATTTGCAGTTAAATTAAATGATATTGTACTTCCGCCTGGCGTGTAAACTTGAGTTTGTAGAGGTGCCCATGCTAATGAACCTGTCAATGCAGGATTTGTTATGATTATTGAGCCACTCTTACCGATGTTTGTCGCAAAATTTGTTAGTGTGAGGGTATTCGTTGCGTTTTGTGCGGTTATGTAATAATTGTTTTCGTCTGAATCCAGATCAATTGTATGCGTGTTGTTATTGTGGGTAATGGTTTTTAAACCTAGTATAGCGGAGTTTGCTACAAGAGCAATATCACTGACTAGATAGTTTTTGGTTGCGCCCGAAACATCAGTTCCCAATAATTTATCATTACCGGTTACTTGATTGTCTTTTTCTATATTTTTTATTCTAGGCATAACGATTTATTTTTTTATAACGTTTATAGACTTTTCAACCCCACGCGAACCGAAATATGAAATAACAACTGCCATCATAACTTTTTCGAAAGTGTCATTCCATAATGCGTTTATTTGAAAGTCTACTGAATTCACAGAATCTAATATACCAGCAAAAGAAAAAACAACGATACACCATATTAAAACCATAGGTCGTACGTTTGCCGCAAGCCAAGATCCAGAAGCAGCATCTGCTTTCCATCTTAAGCTTATTTCTTCCATTTCTTTATTCTGCTGGTCGTATATTAATTGTTGTAATTTAATTTTATCGTCTGTAGATATTTTTGCTTTACCTATTTCTGCAATTGCATCTTTAGGTGAAACAACGCCATTTAATACAGCACCGAGTTGTGGTGAAACAACTGAAGCGGCACCGAATAAAAGTTTACCTACGGTACTTTCAGCAAATTTTTTCTTAGGCTTACTCATTATTTTTTATATTTTTTATGTTGAAATGGATTTGCTTTCATTTGAAACGGCTTACCCATATTCATGCCGGGTATATTCAAACCAGATAATTTATTATCTTGTAATAATGAATTATTTAATGATAGAAGTTGATTAGTAGCTGAGAATGGATTTTGGTCTGCTTTTAAATTTGCTTCACCAAAACTTGTATCTTGTACACCTTGAAATTGTGAGCCAGCTCTTAAACCTCTATTTAACATGTCTTGAGTTTGGTAATATCTATTACTTTTATCAATACCTGTTGCTTGTCTTCTTGATAACGTAGATTGACCTGCATCAAAACCTCTTAAATCTGTAACACCTTTATTTACTAAATCTGATTGTAATCCAGTAAAGTTACCTCTTCTAAAAGATCTCATCGCTTTTCTTTTATCTTTTCTACTTATCTTTCCTTGATCAAGTGCACTTTTTAAAGCAGTTTTTAAACCTCTTTTTTGCGATACTAAATCTTGTAATCCTTCTCTTTGGCTTTGTCTACCCGCTAATAAAGATTGATTGCCTCGCATTCTTTGATCCTGTATATTAAATACATCTTTAGTTTCGTATATAGGTGTAACTTCTGTTGTTTTAATATCAGGGAGTTGTGTAGTTTTAGTTATGTTGCCTGCAGGTTTTTCTTTAGCCTCCTTTATAAATTCTTCAAGATTATTATATAGCGTACCTGTTCTAGGATTTTTAACTTTACCGTCAACTTTTTCAAATGTATCATATACTTGTTTATATGACCCTTTTGATTTTTCTTTTTCCGTAGTAGTTTTAGTTCCGCCTTTTTCTATTTTTTCTTCAACATTTACATTTTGGTCTGCTCCACCGCCTTGGTTACCTAGATTTTTTTTTTTTTCCTGATACATTGCAGGTTTACCAGCCATCATCATACCTTCTTTATTAACCATCTTATATGACATTTTGAAGCCCATATTATTTCTAACATCTTCTGGTAATTTTCTTAAGCCTTTACCTTCTTTTCCTTCTGGTATATCTTTTAGGTTGAATGCAGACATTTCCATTTCGTCTTTTTCTTTAAGCTCTTTTTTAACAGGGTTAGTATTAGCACCTTCGACTAATGTTTTATTAGCTTCGCCAAAATACATTTTATCTTTCATATACATTTTATCCTTCATATACATTTTATCTTTCATGTACATTTTATCTTTCATAGCTAATGTAGGTGACTTTTTACTTTCTTTAGTCACAGTTCCAGATGGTTTTACTTGACCCGGTTTGTCTTTTTCGTTATTAAGTGATTTTTTGGGATCCATTTTCATAGCAGATCCTTTCATTTTGTAAAAGTTGTTAGGTTTAAATTTAGGCATGATGTTTATCTTTTATTTTTATAGGGAAATAAGGCATTCATCGCTTTTCTTCTGCCTTCACAACCGCATGGCACATTAAGACCTTTAGATATTCTATCTACTACGTTCTTAATACCTGTTGCTTTTGTAAACTTTGCAATGTCGTCCCCTAGTCCTTGTGATTTCATATTAACAATTCCATTTTCTTCTAGCTGCTTTACCTCTTTCACTTGTCCAGCTACGAGATCTAGCGCAGAATGATTTTCTTCTTTTCCAAGCTTTACTACCTTTCTTTAGTTTAGAAGGTGGCGTTGTAACTGCAGTTTTTAATTTACTGCCTGGGTTGTCTTTTCTATATTTAGCGACACCCTTTTTAGTCATACCTCCGCCGGCTTTACTTCCTCTTCCCTTACCCTTTTTAACTTCAGCGTAGTAACCTTTAGATTTTTTTCTTGAAGGTGCGTTTTTACTTGGCATAATTATTTTTTTATTTTAGTTGCATAAACACCTGTTTCATTATATACTTCTTTTTCAACAGGGTTATCAGGTGAACCTATTTCCATAGCTTTACCTTTAACTATCATTTTATTACCTACTCGTTTATATACTTGAATAGGTTCGTCTTTTTTAGGTTTGTGATATACATTATTATTATCATACCACGCTTTACCTGTTCGCATTTGTACAACATGTTTCTTTTCATGTTCTACCGCTTGCTCTTTTTGTTTTTCGTTTAGGTTCTCATTAATTGTAATACTTCTATTACTTTGAGCATATCCCCAAATATTGCTACCTAAATCCTTTTCAAAGACTGGAGTATCGGGTGTTGAATGCTTTTCATTAATACCCAACATATCCGGTATGCTGCTTTTCATTTTGTAGCCCATTATCGATCGTTATCTTTAATCATATCGTCAATAGCTTTATTATAAACTTTGTCAGTATATGATTTATTATTATAAAATACACTACGCTCGCTAGTAGGTAAGTCTTCTTGCGCAAGCATTATTCTGTATATACGAGATATAAGTTGACTACATTTAAATGAGGTTTTGTATATACTGTATTTTATAGTGGTTCTATTTCTTTGTCTCCATACATCTATCCAACCATCACGTCTTAAACGTTCCCAGCGGTCTTTATCCCAGCTGTATGTATAAGAACCCTCTATAAATTCATTACGTGTAAATCGCTTTTTGCAATCTAAATAGACTAAAAGTTCTAAATCAGCATCTTTTAGGCCATAAGTTTTACAGGCCCATTTACGAATGAGCCTATAATACTTTAATAAATTTAATTCTCTTATGTCACTAGGATCTAGTTTCATTCCACTAATACTATATCACCTAGTTTTAATACATAATATAGCTTATCTTTCCATTCGATACCATGACCTGCATGCTTATCGTATCTAACTATATCATTTATTTCAAGCATATCAGCCATTGGCCCTGCTGATATTACTTTACCTTTTAAATATCTTACGTCTTGATTTTGATCTTCTGTAAGTTCTAAGCCACCAACTGTTGCAGGTGTTTCTTTTATTTTTTCAATAACTACATAATGATTAATTGCCTTCATAGTCTCTTACATTATTAATTACACAATCGGCAGAAAATATAGTAGTTGCAACACTTACTGCATTTTTTAATGCTGTTTTAGTTACAAGTACAGGATCTATAATACCTTCTTTAACCATATCAACTTCTTTATTTTTTACAACATCAATACCAAATCCTTTTTTCTTAGACTCGAAATGTTCTAATGCAGCATTATCTAATATAGTTGCATATGGTGATTTTATAGCTTGTAATAATATTTCTTCACCTTCATTCTCAGGAGCAATACTTGATGATGCATCCATTAAAGAAACACCACCACCTGCTACAATACCTTCTTGTAATGCAGCTTTAGTAGCATATATTGCATCTTCAACTCGATCTTTCTTCTCTTTCATTTCAACTTTCGAGTTCGCGCCGACTTTAATCATCGCTACTTTACCGTTTAACATTGCTAACCTTTCACGTAGCTTCTTCTTAAAGAACGGATTTTTTTCTTCTTTAATTTTTTTCTCGATGTTTTTGACTCTATCTACAAAACTTGTGTGTACTAAATCAGGTGTTTGCAATACTGTGTGCTTATCATCAGTAATTGCTTTTATAGCTTCACCTAAAACATCGGGTGATATTAAATCAAGATCATCACCTAATTCTTCATTTATGACTTTTGCTCCGGTAAGTATCGCAAGGTCTTCAATTGTATCTTGTTTTGTTGGACCGAACCCAGGCAAATCTACAACATTTACTTTTATGTTACCTTTAACTTTGTTAGCTAGTAACGCCGCTAGAGGTTGTTGTTCTACGCCTGCAACGATTAACAAACTTCTTTTTTGTTTTATAACAAACTCCAAAACACTTTGTATTTTACGGATATTAGGTATCGGCGAAGAAACTATCAGTACGTACGGATTATCTAGTTCTGCTTTACCTTTATCCTTGTTCGTTACAAAATATGGCGATTTGAGTCCGCAGTCAATCCTAGTGCCCTCTAC
>Ga0163109_10002179_pt1 | contig 15411 bp, 11 predicted proteins | sample CRUFie1St13metaG_FD_108704 | JGI IMG/M metagenome (GOLD analysis project Ga0163109, IMG submission 108704) | Marine microbial communities from the Costa Rica Dome - CRUD Field 142mm St13 metaG | ecosystem: Environmental > Aquatic > Marine > Oceanic > Photic zone | place: Costa Rica: the Eastern... | reverse complement strand
ATTTTCACGTTTTTTACGGATTTTTTTAACATCTTCTGAACCTCCTCCAGATGTTTGAATTATAGATTCTTTAACATTAGTTGGTATAGTTGTTTTATTAGATGCATCACTTTCAACAGCCACAGCTTTAACATTATTAACTTTTGTATTATCAAATCCTAAAATAGATATAAGTAAATTAGTAGCTGCTGCGATAGTTTCTTCTTTGCTTAAAGGAAAAGTATTATAGATCTGAGATACTGTAACGTATTTTCCATTCTTATATCCTTGTATAATTATATCTTCTTCATCAGTAGGAACTACAACAAAGTTCGCATTGTGCGAATTCTGGTTTAATTGTTTGATATCTGGAGAATATAGATCAAATACATCCCAAACAGGATTATTATTACTATCAGGAGTATTTTTAAAACAAAGTATATCGTAAAAGGTTAACTTTGAATCTGTATATAATTTTCCAAAGGCACCGTCCAATTGCAAATATATTTTATTATTTAAAATATGTATAGTCTCTTTTGGTAGGTGGTTATTTGCATTAGTCAGTCTCGTAAATTTTCCGGAATTAGCAAATATTTCTTTTGAATTTGAATCATTATGTCCTAATTCTTGAGGTGGATAAATGTTATTATAGGAACCAAATTTTTTATGATAACTTAATTCAAAGCTATCATTATTTCTAGTAAATATTGACATATAAGAGTTGGAATGGTCTAATCTGTTTAGATTACATAAAGTTGTTCCATCAAATTTTAGTTTTAACTCCAATTCATCAGCATTTTTGCTACTGTGACTACTAGATTTTGACTCTGCGAGCTGTATTACATCAGTAGCATATACTTTTGTTACATATCCCCAATTATCTACTCCATCTTTATCTTTTTTATAAATATATATAGATGGTATTCTATAAGACTCGCTATTCGCATCATCTAAATCATCGCTTACACATCCCACGCATAAATAATCATCTTTTAATACTGCAGATATTCCAAATTTATAAGTTCCAGGTTCGTGTATCATTTTTAATTCTCCCCATTTTTCACTAGCAGTTGGATAATTCTTTTTAAGTATATATACGCTACCTTCCTTATATGCTTTAGCATCATCAGTATCATCATTATCTATAGATTTATCATAATCTCCAACTACTATATAATCTCCATCAACACTTATTACTCTTCCAAATCTTTTAGAGTTAGTAAAATTATCTTTATCTGATGGTCTTACTACTTTTACATCTCCCCATTTATCTACACCATCTTGATCTTTTTCAAAAATCTCTACACCTACCTCCTTATTGTCCTGCTTGTCTAAACTTAATACTGCAGTATTTTCATCCATAGCAAACCCCCTTCCGGCGAGGCCGCAGTATTGACTAGTGGATGGTTGTATTGTTTTGGATTTAGTACTTGATAATAGATTATTTTCATCTAATTTATATATATCATAATGTGTTTGTTTATAAGCTCCTTTCTTTCCAATAGCTACCCAATCTCCAGCTCGATGTATTCCTTGACCAAAATCATCTGTTTCGCTTGTTTTTTTTTGAAGAGATCTGACTCCTTTATCAATAGCATATTCGACTTCAGATATATTATCATCATTTATTAATTTATATTGATGTAATTGACTTGCCTTCGTCGTATCATTAGTTTCAAGAATTGTAATATAATTTTCATATATAAATGAATTCCGTCCGTAGTAAAGATTCTTTACAGGATTTTCTGGTAATATTTTTTGAACTAATCCCCAATTATCATTACCACCTTCATCTCTGCCAAATACGTAAAGAACTCCGCTATTTTTTATATCATTATTTTCATCATCATGATAATTCGTATTCACGATTAAATAATTATTACTTAACTTGAAAGGTCCAGTTCCCCAAGTTTGTCCATATGTTTCATCTTCATTACTATTATTATATGTAATGGTTTTATAATGACCCCACGTATTATTATTTCCACTAGTATCATTAGTGTCATCCCATTCTCTCCAATAAATATTTATATCCCATTTTATTTTTTTATTATCGTTATCTAATTCCATCGCTCCGCGGCGCACTGCTATAAAATCCCCATCGCCAGCAACCTGTTGATAAGCATTACCCTCTTGTGGAGGATTATCAATTTTAATAACTTTAGTTGGAACCCATTGATTAAAATTATTTAATGTATATATCCATAGTGATCTATCTACTGTCTTTGTATCACTACTGTCACTCTCGTTAGTTGAATCGTATTTAGTAGTTGAAATATATGTATTTGCATCTATAAAATGGCTATCGTCAGAAGGTTCAGGCGTTTGTTTTATTCTATATAATTTTGAAGATGTTGTATTAGCTTTATCATAAACATTCCCGTGTCTTCCAATCTCCCCAACGTGACGAACATCAACTGGAATTCCATTAGAATCTCTTATTATTTTATACATTAGAACTTCGCCGGCTAATCCACTTGTTGAACTGGAGAAAGAGTGACCGTAAAGGTTAATTCCGGACTTAATACGTGTAGATGATTTTACTGCTAGCCAGTTATAATTTACACTTAATTTCTCTCCAAAATGCATATGTCCTTTTTGATGACCGTTAAAGTTATCAGAGTTTCCACTAAGAGAATCATCGGCTTTTCCCTGGCTATTAGTTCTTTTTCCAAATCCGGTTCTTTCAAAATTTCCATCTTGACAATTTAAAGTTTTGAACCATTCCCATTTATCATTACTATTCAGTCTGTAACATAAAACAACACCTGAGATAGTTGGTGCATTGGAAGTAGCACTCACGCCATGGAAGCCACTCGCCCCTTTAGTATCGGCAACTACCATAATTTTTTCGTGTATTGCTACAGAAATACCTAAATATACTGTTCCAGTTCTTCGACTAGAACCTGTGCCACTAAATGTAGTTCCAGTTTGCCAATCATTTGTGCTTCCATCATCACCAGTTTGCCATTCTCCATATACATACATCGATTCGTGTGTTGCTTTCATTCTATCACTAGGAGTTAGAATTTGACTCATTTTCCATTCATTTCCCTCTCTTTTAAATACCATAGCTCCTCCACTGTTTACCATTTTTTCATCATTTACTGGATCCGCTGGTGAAGATGCTACATTAGTTTTCAAGTTAGTATTTCCTACAACACAATAATCTCCCCATACTGCGTGACTGACTGCTATATAGGACGATCCTCCTTTCCATAAGTGGTTACTGACTCGGTATAATCTGTTATTTGAACTGTCTCTTTCGTCTCCAATCTGATTTACATAATCAGAAGATGTCGTGCTTGATACAAGATCCCATCTTGCACTCATAATTATGATATAATCAATTATTTTATTTTTAAGTAAAAATATTTAAATTAAACTTTTCCTAAATATTTTTATATACACAATTTATTTACATTTTATGACATGTCCATACCTCTCCTTCTTTCTGTAAATTTAATCTTTTTATAATTAAAATAATTTACTCTCTAAATCGTTGTCTAATTTTCATTGTATCCCAAAATGTAATATTATCAGAACCTCTCATAATATGTGTTAACTTAGAATCATTTGTTAGTAATAACATATTCTTTAATTCTTCATTCTGTCTATATTTTTCATATTGAGCTTTATACATAATATTTTCGTTATTTTTATTATTCATAAAATCAGAATCCATATTAACGGACTCAGGACGATATAATATTCCTCTTATTTTACCTGTTTTACCTCCAGCTCCTTTAGCTTTATTAGGATCATAACTAATTTCACTTTGTTCATCCATTGTAAATTTTTTATAAAATTCTGGATTTTCTTTTTTGAATTTATTTCCCTGATAATAATGTTCAACACTAGCCCATTTATATCCATCTAATTCAAATAATGGAATAACTTCATTATTTTCATTTCTTTTAACATAAAAATTAGATAACATTTTTCTCCAATTTTTTATCTTACTTAACCTAACATAATCGGATTTTCGTAATGTAGGTATTGTTTCTGATGCACCTTCTCCTGGAAAAGGTTTATCTGAAGATTTACTATAAAATGCTAGAACAACAGAATCATCGTAAAAAGTATTATTAGTTTCTGGTGGTGAAGGTTCAACTTCTATTTCATTTTCAGTATCATTTAATTTAGTGTCTATTTCTTGTTCGGTATCTTGTAATATTTCAGTTTTTCCAGTAGTTTTTTGAAATTTAGGTATATAATCAAATAAAGTTGTTCCCTTAGATTGTAAACATTTATTAATTAATTCTTGTTTAATCATATATGGTATTTCGTGAAATCTTAGTGCAGACTTATTTTTATATGTAATTAATTGATAATGAGTTCCATTATAATCAAATAAAATGTAATATTTAGGTTTAAATACACCTTTTTTACTTATATTATCTGGAACCATATCACCACATTGTATTATATTTTGATATTGTGAATTATGATAAAATTCATTATTTAATATAATAGTTTTTATATTGAGAAGTTCTTCAAGTATAGTTATAGTAGAAGAGTTAGCCCAATAATCTGATGTTAATACAAATTCTTTTAATTGATTAATATCCTTTATATTTTGCATAAATTGAAATTCTTTAAGCAATGATTCACTTTCTTTTTTCTCTTTCTTTAAACTAAGAATCAATGTTTTATTATTAGTATAATCATTTTTAAGTTCTTTTAATTTTTGTCTTAGTTGTAATTGTTTATTTCTATCTTTTTCCTGTTTAGCTATTAGAACATTACTATCATATTGACTTTTAATTAATTTTCTTTTTTCTAATAAAATATCCTGTTCTTCTTGATTATTTTTTATATTGGAAAATAAGTTATCATATAATTCTTTATATGTTTTAAATAAATCCTCGTTTATATGTTGAGAAAACATTTCTCTTTGAGATTGAATAGGTAAATTAATATTTATAGATTTAAATGCATCTCTTATAACTGCAAAAAAACAGTCACCTCCACCTTCATTATCAATAATATTATAATTATTATTTTTAAAATGATTTTCAATCCATACATTTTCATCGTTCTCAATAAATTTTTTCATAATTCTAGAATTTTGTTTTTCATTTTCAATTAAATCCTTGTGTAAATCATCATCATCTTCTAATAAGATAAAAGGTTTTAATGTAGAACTATCTTCTTCTTCGTTATCATCATCGCTTTCGTCGCTATTATCGCTATCATTATTATTAGATGGTAAATCTTCAATAATACCATCTTTAACTTTTTCATTGAGAAAATCTTCATCTATATTAGTGAAAAGTAATGGATCTTTTAGTTTGGAAACATCTATGTCATTATCATCATCAATTAAATTAATATAATGTTCTGCTAAAAATTCATAAATACCAATCTTGTAATATTCAGTTTCTGATATAATTAAATAAACAGGCGCATAATATATATTTTCATAAGAATTAGTATTAAGTTGTCCTAAAGCAATAACAACTTCTACATTTAATAATGTAATTTTAAATAGTGAAACTTCTGTATTTTTATCAATAGTATCAATGTTTAAATCTTCATTATAATTAATTTGGGGTTCTATTAAAGAAGCGACCATATATCTTAATCTAATATAATAAATTTCTTTAAGTAGTTATCCTTTTTTATTTCTTCAAAATAAAACCACATTAATTTTCTATGATTAACTAAATCATCGTTTTCAGGATTTAATTCAAAAATAGCAATGTCTTCACATAGATCCATTTTTCTTTTTTTTCTTTTTGATATTTCATAATAATCTGCTATTTTATCTAATTCTTTTTTTGTATGATTAGCCTCATATTGATATATTAAAGCATACCAATTATCATCATAATTATTATTAGTATCATTATAATCATTTTTAGAAACATCTAAAGTATTAACTAAATCAATAATTTCATTATAATTTACAATTTCATTGTTTTCATTATTATTTTTTTCATTATCTTCATTTTCTTCAATTATATAATTCATTTACGTTTAATTAATATAGATAAGTAGTATTTATATATATTAATTATTAACTATTAATATCAATATCATCAAGTAAATCATAACATTTGAATATAGTTTTGTTATTAAGACTAGAGTAATCTTGAGTATCTAGTTTACTAATATTAATTATTTTTGAATTTAATTCATTATTATTTAAAATCTTATATGAATTTTTAAAAAGAATAATTAAATTTTCTATTATTTCTTCAACTACAAATGATTGATTTTCTTCAACTATAAATTCAATAAATTTATCATATAATGAAAATATTATCTCTTCTATAAATGATTTATTAATTAAACCAACTAACATCATATTAACTAAAAACAATGAATGAGACTTTCTTTTTTCATTATTTTTATTAAATTCACAAAATTTATTATAATCCTCGTTAGGATCAACATAATTAATTTCATCAAATAATGTTATATAATCATTTACAATAAGAGAATAACTATCTTTCATTATAGGATATTTTTTAATTAAATCTAAAAATAACTTAGCATACGTTTTAGACCAAAATTTATTATTATTTCCTAGTTCATAAACAGTAGTTCCAATATTCAATAACATTTCATCATTACAAGATATATCTTGTATAATATTTTTTATATTTTCAAGTTGTTCATCGTAATTATTATTTGTAATTTTATTAATATTGCTTCTAATTTTGTCTAAATAATTAGTTTTAGTATTTTGATTTTTATTATTAAATTTATTATTTATTGAATTAGAAAACATACTATTTTTCAATAATTTATTTCTTTTTTTGAAAACGGGTGTTTTCTGATAATCAGGAGATCCAACTCTACTAACTATATTACTAATAATATCTATTGTAGATTTATTTAAATTTAGATTATCTATCTCAATTTCTATTTTTAAATAATCAAGAATACTATATTTTTTATTAATATGTGATGAATCCATATACAATATATTTTATAATATTTTTAAATTAATTTAATTAAATATTTAATTTTATAATTAAACTTAAATAATCGACTTAAAACTATAATTATTATTATATATATTAATATGAATAATGATAATTATATTATAAATGGATGGGAAGATGAGAAATTAAAATTAAATATTAAGTTAATAAGGGGCATATATTCTAATGGATTCGAAAATCCTAGTTCAATTCAAAAACAAGTATTATATCCTATGATTAAATTAAAAGACAAGGGAAAAAATAGAGATATTATTGCACAAGCTCAGTCTGGAACTGGTAAGACAGGAGCTTTTACTGTTGGTATGTTGGAACTTATTAATATAAATAAAGAAAAGGTTCAAGGTATAATATTAGCACCAACTCATGAATTAGCTGAACAAATAAATAATGTAGTTCTTAAGTTAGGACATTATATGGAAATCAAAAGTTTACTATTAGTAGGAGGAACATCTGTAGAAAAAAATAAAAAAGAATTAACCAATAATACACCACATTTAATTGTTGGAACTCCAGGAAGAATTCATGATATGATTCGTAGAAAATTTCTTAAAGTAAAAGATATAAAAACATTGGTAATTGATGAGGCAGATGAAATGTTATCATCTGGATTCAAAGATCAGATGTATAAAATATTACAATATATGAATGATGATATCCAAATAGGTCTTTTTAGTGCTACTATGCCAAATGAATTAAAAGAACTAACTAAAACATTTTTACAAAATCCTATAAAGATTTTAGTTAAACCTGATATGCTAACATTAGAAGGAATATCGCAATTTTATATTAACATACAAAATGATATTGGTAAATATGAAACAATTAAAGATATCTTTGAGTCAGTTTCAGTGTCACAATCTATAATTTATTGTAATAGTATTAGAAGAGTTGATGATTTAACAGAAGCTATGAAACAAGATAATTTTCCAGTCGAAAAAATACACGGAAAAATGTCTGAACAAGAAAGAAAAGAAACATTTAATTTATTTAAAAAGGGACATTGTAGAGTATTAATTACTTCAGATTTATTTGCTAGAGGCATTGATATTCAACAGGTTAGTATAGTTATTAATTTTGATATTCCAAAAAATGAATATACATATTTACATAGAATTGGAAGAAGTGGAAGATGGGGAAGAAAGGGAATAGCTATTAATTTTCAAACTAAATATGATGTTAATAAACTAAAATATTTTGAAAAATATTATAATACAGAAATAGTGGAAATGCCTATTAATTTTCAAGAATTAATAGTATCTTAATAATTGCGTTTTCTGTTTTTCATTTTTTTATTTAATTATCATAATGTTAAATAAAAAATATATAAATGATTTTAAATTACCTATACAATATATAAAACATTATAATACTAATGATAATATAAAAAATGATTTAGAGTTAATAGATTCTTATAATAAAAATTCAGATGAATCTGATAGTGTTTATAATATTATATTTAAACCAAAAACAGAATTAGGAAAAGAAAGTATATCTAATTTTTCTAATTATTATACTACTGATACTACTTTTCTTAAAAATACACAATCTTTTATTAAATCTATAAAAAATATGACAATTAATTATGATACTATTAATACTACATTAAGTAATTGGAATTATATAAAAAATGATAATGAATTTATAAAAAAATATCAATATATCGAATTTGATAGATTTGAATTTTTAAATCATTCTACATTAGTATTAACAGTATTAACTATATTAAATTTATTTTCACCTTTAATACAATTATTATCTCCTATTTTGTTACTGTTACTTCCTTTTTTAATAATTAGTTTCTTACCTAATAATAAACTAACATTTTATAACTATTTTAGTATATTAAAAAGTGTTTTTAAAAATAATTCTATTGGAAAATTAATATTTGATTTTAGTAATCTTTCTTCTTCTCAAAAAATGCAAGGTGTAGTTTTCATTAGTTTTTATTTTTTTAATTTGTATCAAAATGCTAGATCTTGTTATGCTTTTTACAAAAATCAATTTTTTATACATAAAATATTGTTAGATACTAAACGATATTTACAATATTCTTATCATAAAATGATATATATAAAGGATAAATTAAAACCATATTTCAGTTATAAATTATTTAATAGAAATTTATATCATTATAGTGAAAGAATTAAACATTTTTTAGATGATTTATATTTTGTAACAGATAATATAAAATCATTTAATTATTATTCAAAACCTGGACAAATAATGAAATACTTTTATACATTATACGAATCTAAAGAATTATCAAATTTATTTGAATATAGTTTCGGATTTCACGGATATATTGAATTATTATATGGAATTTCTAATAATATAAAAGATGATTTAATACATAAAATTACTTATTCTAATAAAAATAAAACTGTATTTAAGAATCTATATCATCCTTCTTTAATAAAAAATTCAGTTAAAAATAATATTAATTTGAAACATAGTAAAATTATAACTGGACCTAATGCCTCTGGTAAAACTACGATACTAAAATCTACTATAATAAATATTTTATTATGTCAACAAATAGGATATGGTTATTTCAAAAAAGGAATATTAAATCCATATGATTATATACATTGTTATATTAATATACCAGATACTATGTCTAGAGATAGTTTATTCCAATCTGAAGCTAGAAGATGTAGTAATATATTAAATATTATTAATAAAAATGAAAATAAAAGACATTTTTGTGTATTTGATGAATTATATTCTGGAACTAATCCATATGAAGCTATATCTAGTGCTGCTTCTTTTTTAAATTATATAAGTAAAAATAATAATGTTAAATTTATTTTAACTACACATTTCTTAAAATTATGTTATTTATTAGAAGATAATTCAAATATTAAAAATTATAACATGAAAACTATTATTAAAAATGATGAACCAACATATTTTTATAAAATTAAAGAAAATGTATCACATATAAAAGGAGGAATATCAATACTTAAACAACTTAATTATCCTAAAGAAATTATAAATAATGCAAAAGAAATAATTGATTCGTTAAATTAGTTCATTTATTTTATTTTAGCATATTAAATGTTTAATAAAAGGATGTTGATATGTTTAGGATTAACAGGTGTTAGCTCTATTTTATTATATTTATATTTTAATAATAAGATCAAAAATGTTGAGAATAAATTAGATGTTTTATTTCAATTAATTCAAAATCATAATGAAGGAAATAAAAATAATAATTTAAATAATGTTAATACAACAGCTAATTCAAATATAATGATGAATGTTGAAGAATTAGAAGAAGAATTAATTGATGTATCGGATGATGACGAAGAAGAAGTTGAAGTATCAGATGATGAGGAAGAAGAAGTTGAAGTATCAGATGATGAGGAAGAAGAAGTTGAATCTAATAATTTAGAGCTAATTGATACATTAGATAAATCAAGTTTATTAAATAATGTTGAAAATATTGAAAATGACAACTCTTTAAATGAATTAGAAAATACTAATTTAGATGATATTGATAATGATAATTTAATGGAAGAGATAGATGTTGAATTAGATGAACTAGATGTTAATATAAATGAAGATGAAGAACAGGGTGAAGAAGAGGAAGATGATGAAGAGGAAGAAGTTGAAGCTGAAGAAGAAGAAGAAATTGAAGTTGAAATTGATGAAAATGGTGAAGAACAAGAAACAACAAAAAATATTGATTTAGATTTTGAGGTAACATATGAAGATTTAAAAGTAAAAGAATTAAAGAAAATTTGTAGAGATAAAGGATTAGTTTTTTCGGGATTAAAAAAAGATCAATTAATTAAATTATTAAAAGAAAATTAAAAATAATGTTTTAATATATAAATGAGTTTTTTAACTAATGATTCAGGAAGTAATAATATATATTTTAATTTACCAGCTTTAATGAGTGATGGAAGAGCTAATACTTTTCAAGATCCAGCTTGTGAATTAAATAACTCTTTGAAAAAATCAGCAGGAATTAATAATAATTATGATTATCGTCAATATTTAATAAAAAATGGAACAGATATGATTAAAAGAAATTTTAACGATTCTGCAAAATATTCGCACATTACCTATAGAAATAATAATAATGTATTTAACAAATATTTATATAAAAGTTCTAGAGATAGAAGTAAGCCATATGGATATGAATCATCTGATTTAAAAGAAATGTATTTAAGTCGTAGAGAATTACAAAGTAAATTAGTTGGTCCTATCGTAAATCAACAAGATCTATTAAGAAATTAATTAAATATTTTTTATATTAAATAATATTTAAAATAATATTAAAAAAAAATAAACAATCAGTGTATATGAATATTTTAAGCATTGATGTTGGAATGAAAAACTTAGCGTATTGTATTTTAAAAGTAGAAAATAATGAATATAAAATAATAGATTGGGATGTAATTAACTTATGCAATGATAAAAAATATATATGTCAATTTCCAACAAAAAAAAATGGGATATGTGAAAAAAAAGCAAGATTTACAAAATATAATCAATATTATTGTAAAATACACGCAAAGAAATCTGATTATAAGTTGCCTTCTCCCGATTTAAATAAAAAAAAAATTAAAAAATCTAGGTGGTCTGAATTAAAGATTTTAGGAAATAAATATGATATATCATTCAATTTTATAAAAAAAACAAAAAATGAATATTTAAATGCTATTATTGAAGATCTATCTTACAACTATTTAGAAACTATATCAGAAAATAAAGCTAAAGATTTAACATTAATTGATTATGGTATAAAAATAAAAGAATTATTTAGTAAAAAATTTAATAAAGAAAATGTAAATAAAATTTTAATCGAAAATCAAATCGGACCTATCGCTTTAAGAATGAAAACATTACAAGGTATGATTATACAACACTTTATTGAAAATGATATAACTGATATTAATTGTGTAAATTCATCAAATAAATTAAAAGAATTTTTAGGAAAAAAGAAAACATCTTATAATGATAGAAAAAAATTTAGCATAAAATATACTAGAGAGATTTTAGAAAAATTAAACTGTAATTGGATTGAATTATTTAACAAACATTCCAAAAAAGATGATTTAGCAGATTGTTTTTTACAATGTTTATGGTATTTAAAAAATAAAAATTTAGTGAATAAATAATAATAAATGCGGAATACTTAAAACTAAAACATCTATTTATCATTATAATGAGTATAAAACTTAATGTATCGGAAGAACCAGGAAATAATGTCAATGTTGATGTTTTATCAGGAGGAAATAAATCGGTAAATTTTGGACCGGGAGCAGAAATGCTTATGAACCCAAATAGACAAAAATCAAATAGCCCAAAACCTAATTTAGGAATAGGCGATTTAAAAGAATTAGATAGTATAAATTTAGATAATTCTAATGAATCATTGTCTATAGATAGAAAAAGTATATTCACTAATTTAGCAACATCTACTCCCTCAAATCCATTATCTAATGTAACTGATACTCCATTAGAATCTATAAATTTAAATACTGATAGTCTGCCATCTAAATCAGAAGCACCTAGTATTAGTTTATTTAAAAATGAAAAAAAAGAAAGTTCTGATGGATTTAAAAGTTTTAACGAAATTCCTGTAAATCCTAATATGAATGTTCCAAAAGAACCACCTAAGACTGCAAAAGAAATTTTAAAAGAAAAATTTGAATATTTAAGAAAATTAGAAGCTTTAGAAAGAAAAGGAGTAACATTAAGTAAAAAATATTCAATGGAATCTTCTTTAGATGAAATGAAAGGTGAATATGAACTTATTAAAAGCGAAAGAGAAAAAGAAAATAGTAAAAAGTTTCAAGCTAAAATGTTAATGGCTTTTGTTTCTGGATTAGAGTTTTTAAATAATAAATTTGATCCATTTGACTTAAAATTAGATGGATGGGCAGAAGCTGTAAATGAAAATATGGATGAATATGATGAAGTCTTTGGAGAATTACATCAAAAATATAGTAGTAAAGCTAAAATTGCCCCTGAACTTAAATTATTGTTTATGTTAGGAGGAAGTGGATTAATGCTTCATATGACCAATACTATGTTTAAATCATCTATGCCGGGTATGGATGATATTATGAGACAGAATCCAGAATTAATGCAGCAATTTACACAAGCTGCTGTTAATAGTATGAGAGAAGATACTCCTGGATTTGGAAGTTTTGTAGGTAATTTTGTCCCTCCACCACAATCTGAACCTGAAATTTCAGTTCATAGAGATCCTCCTAGAGGGTCGCCGCCCGGACCTACCGAACAACAAAGACGTGATCCTCCTAAAAATATAAGAATAAAATCATCTAGACCAGATATTGACCTAGCTCAAGGAAAAAGTGGATTTAATGATGCTGTAAATATGGATAGTTCATTTCAATCAGTTAGACCAGAAATGAAAGGACCTTCTGATTTAAAAGATATATTGTCTGGATTAAAAACAAAAACTATTAACTTAAATGATAGTAGTAATAAAAAAGAAGGAAGTGTAGTTAGTTTAGATGAATTAGATGAAATGAAATCAACACTTAATGTTAAAAAAAGTAAAAGAAAGAAAAAATCTGAAAGAAATGTTGTAGATTTAGGTTTTTAGTTAATTAATTATTTAATTATATAATATAAATGGTATTAGGATTTTTATTATATGAAGCAATAGATTTAGTATATCATAGTGGAAAAATTACATATAATGGAGTATCTTCTGTATATAATTGGTATTATGGAATAGATAACTCTTCATTGAATAAAAAAATAACTCAAGATGAAGAAACTATTAAGATGCTTGAAGATAGAGTTGAAAATCTTGAATCTATAATTGAAAAGTATATAAAAGATAATAATAACATTGATAAATAATTTAAATTATGTTTTATCTCTTTTAAACTGTCGGATTTTCTTCTTCTAGAATAGAAATTTCTAAGGATGATAGTAATCAAACAATAGAAATAGGTGAAGGTAGACGGTTAATTTTAAATGTTAACAATGGGATGTTAGAGTATGTATTTGAATTTGCAGAGTCTGCAAATGTATATGTTCCCCAGGGCGCTCCCCAGTTTCCGAAGGTAGTAACAAATGAATAGAACATCTTTGCCGTCGTTGAACTTCCCGTAAATACTCTATTTTTACCTTTCGATGCAACTAAGCCTGCAATATTTGACCAACCAAAACTAAATGATAAAGTTCCTCCGTTATAAATAAATGGATCTGTTATATCTTTTTCAGGATTAAAAAGATTTACTTCTCCAGTAGAAGAAAATGTAATATTACTAGCTGACCTTACAACAGTCCATCCTGAAGTCCCGGGATTATTATTAACAGAATTTGATGTATTTTTCATAGCAATTTGATAACTAGGAAATGTGCGTTGAGATGAATTAGGAAGTTGTGTTATATAAAAACTTATCTGTAAAATTTTACTTCCATTCACTATTCCTATGCTATTTAATAATGATTCACTATAATTAAATTTTATTATATATCTTTCATAATATGTATTTACTAAACCCGGACCGTAGGCTGAAGAACTAGAAGTTGAAGAACTTATAGGTCTTTCTATAGGATGTGAATCTGTTATAAAGTCTATTACAGGAATATCAGCAGTTGTATCATAACTATCATATGTTTCACTACTAGAAGTATATTTACCACTATCATCAGTTTGATTACTGAACTTCCATGCTGTAGAACTAGATCCACTAAAAATATAAGTTCTTCCTTTTCCCGGATCAGACCAATCTGGAATTGCACCCCAAGCAAATGATATTGATAAATCTCCACCTCCATGTGTAAACGGATTGTTAAAATTAATAAGTTTATAACCTGTTGTAGTTGCTGAAAAATCGCTGGCGGTTCTTACTACCGTCCATCCAGAAGTTCCTGGATTCGAAGATAGAGAACTCAGTCCATATGGAAAGCTTTTCATAGCAACTTCATAATCAGGAAAAGGTTGATGAGTTCCTCTCGATGTTGTTTCAGGAACAGCTTCTGATATATAAAAAAGTATTCCTGTAATTACGGCTCCTTTTTTAATTTTAATAAAATCTTGAGAAAAATTAATTTTTATTAGCCTTCTTTTGTAGTAAGTATTAATAATTCCATGACTCATACTACTCGAGGGACTTGTGCTGTTTGAATAGTTTGTTATAGCAGTTTCTTGCCACGTCCGATTTCTAAAATGATTTGCTATACTTATTGTTCCTGATGAAGGAACAGACTCTCCAGAAGTAAACTCTACATTCTGAAAGTTTGTTCTAAATGAACTTGCTGATATATTTGTGGATGGAGGCCAAGTTGAGGATATTTGATTATTCCGAAATGCATTATCATAAGTCTGCCAAATATCTGAAAATTTTACATTAGTATTAGGTATAATTGTTGTCATTATAATTATATATATAAGATTTTTTATTTTTATTTTTTTTAAAACTTTTTTAACTCTTTAAAAAAAATTTGGGAGAGATAAATTTTAATTACGATGTTTTTT
>Ga0163109_10002178_pt1 | contig 15422 bp, 12 predicted proteins | sample CRUFie1St13metaG_FD_108704 | JGI IMG/M metagenome (GOLD analysis project Ga0163109, IMG submission 108704) | Marine microbial communities from the Costa Rica Dome - CRUD Field 142mm St13 metaG | ecosystem: Environmental > Aquatic > Marine > Oceanic > Photic zone | place: Costa Rica: the Eastern... | reverse complement strand
CTTAAAGAGTTCAAAAAACCACCTAAGCCACCTAAGTCACTTGGTGAACTACAAAAGAGCTTAAGAGAACAACAGAATGATTTAAGTGAATCTCAAGCTGAAATTAGTGAAAAAGAAGAAGAAGTTAAATCACTTGAGGGCGACATTAAGAAAATTGAGGGTGCTAAGTCGGATAAAGAAAAAGCGAAAATCTTGGAAGAGATAAACGACAGAAGATCAAGAGATGGTTCAAGAATGGATAATCTTGAACTTCACGATTTAACTCAATTGTTAGATGATTCTAATAAAGCACTTGAAACTAAAAAAGAAGAATTTGCCACTTTAGAGAAAAAGATCAAATCGACAACAAAAGACATTGGCAGCTATGATACACTTCAAGATGAATATGCCAAACAGTTAGGGGTTTACACAGCATTACAAAATGCACAAGCAGGTATTGTTGAAGACCCTGCTTTTGGTTTAGCCGATTTCCCTATGGATAAGTCTCAAGATGAACAAGAAAAACACATTGAACTTGTTAGACAAGCACAAGGTGAAAGATTCCGATCTCTGGAAAAAAAAGACAGAGATAAAATGGTGGGTCGTCTTAAAACAGACATGGAGAAAATTAAAAACCAACTTGCAGATAAAGAACTCACAGAAGAGCAAGTACAAAAACTTGAAGGTGAACTTTTAAATCTCAAAGTTTCAGAATCACAACTTAATGTTGTTAAGATGATTGAAGGCGAAGATAAAATTGAAGGATACCATGAAGTTCCAGATAACCTTTTAGAAGTTGCTAGACAAACTGGATCACAAGCGTGGGATTCAACAATTGCTAAACTTTCTGAGGGTGGCACACCACCATCTGAAGCAGCTGCTGAGTTCAAAAATGTTGTAGATGGATTGTCTACAGAAGATTTCAAAGCAGTAGTTGGTGGAGATGGTGGTCCTTTTGGTGAACTTACTGAATTGTTAGATGATGATTATTGTCCTGGTTCCGCAGTTAATAAAGCAAAAGGTGTGGGAGATAAAAAACTAGGCCCAGGTGAGTCTTGCCCTAATCCTTTACCAGATGACTTTAAAAAAGCACTTCGTGATTACATGAGTGGTTCTTTTGTCAACCTACATACCGTTGAAAAAGAATCTTATCGTGATGGTTATCGTGATAAAGGTGATGATGACAATAAGGTTTCCTCTAAAATTAAGCAGCAAATGAAATACTTCTGGGAAGAACGCAAAGATAAGTTCATGGATGTCTTTATTGACGGAATCAATCCGCAAACAAATGAAGAATATTCAGAAGAAGAACGAATGGCTGCGGCTGAAGAATTCCGATTCCAGTGGATGGAAAATGACATGAAAAGTCTAAGGGAAGGTATTCAACTCTATCCTGATCGTTCTATGAAATTCCGTTGGGAACAAATCATGGAAGAATTAAAGCGCTTAAAAGATGTTGACCCTTCTGAAAGAAGGAGAAGGGCAAAACAAATGCGCGAAACATTAGTAAAAATGTTCGATGACGCGGTGTCTACTGACCCAAAGCCACCCGAAGAAGGTGGAGGATCAAAAAAACAAGCAAATATTTTTAATAGATCATTTATTGACCCTTGCTATAAGAGTGGAGGCACTAAAACCATGCAAAAACGATCTACTCAATATGTTGATTATCAGCGTAGGTCCCAAGCATTTGAACTTGGGATGCGCGTTTATCCCTTCCTTGGGGGTAATCCTGCACGCTCAGGTATCGTTGTGGCTGTTTTTCCCGCAATTGGGATGGTTGATGTGCAATTCCCACATGGGTCAATGCGCTATCCTGTAGAAGAATTAGTTGTCGATACATCAGGTGATTACTTAAATATATATTCTGATAACTTAGACACTATTCCAGGTGGTGTTGGTACCGTTCCCGTTTCATCTCGTGCCGTTAAAAAGCAAGCTAGTCGTGTTGCCTCCAGATACATGAAACAAGCTATTTATTGGTACAAGAAAGATCGTACATATCGCCAATGTCAGCATGAAAAAAAGCCTTGTTGCCCTAAGTGCAAAGCTCCACTTGGAAAAACAGTTTACAAGAGGAGAGGTGGTAAAAGTGAAAAACTACTTGCTTGCTATAGCTGTCTCTTCATTATTAAACCTGAAGACATAGTTAAGGGGTAAAAAATGGCATTTTTAAGATATGCTCGGGCTAATGTAGTCCAACCTTCAATTCATGGTCTGGAATGGGATAAAGTTCGGGTTGCTTCTGGCGCAAAAACAATTAATGCGTCTTTAAAGAAGCAAGCTGAAGATATTTTAGGTGAACCATTCACACCAGATCGATTCTTACTTACACACTCGACTATCGTTTGTTCTGTTGATGCTATTACACCACCAAATACAAAAACAGGTTCAATTGAAGAAGATGGTCAAAAGATAAATCGCAAATATGCGGATTATCGTATAAGCACTGATACAGATAAGTTTATTAATAACAACCTTGATTCATGGTCAAGGGGTGTAATTAAGAAATCGTATCAGACTTTTATTGGCGCACATAACTTTGTAGAACATATTCAAGTAGAAGAATTGTCAAAAGGTCGTATCATTGATGCGGTTCTTAGAGATATTGGTGATTCTCTTTATGTTGATATTCTCGTGGCGACTGATCGCAAACATGAAGATTTAGTTAAGCAAATCCAGAATGGTCAAATGAACGCCATGTCTATGGGTTGTTCAGTAGATTTCACTATCTGTACTAAATGTGGTCATGTTGCCGCAGATGAAACAGAAATGTGTAATCACATTAAGTATGAAAAAGGCAATGTTTTCTTTGATGAACAAGGAAATAAGCATAGAGTTGCTGAACTTTGTGGACATGAAGATATTGGTGGGAACGCAGGTGTTACTTTTATTGAAGCATCTTGGGTTGCCACACCTGCATTTACTGGTGCAGTTGCTCGTAATACATTAGAAATCCCATCGGATATGGCTAAAAGCGCTTCAGATGAACTTCTAAATGAAGTACCCGAAAAATGGATTGGTAAAGCAGCTAGCTTAAAAGATTCTCCATGGTATGATCCTAATGGTCAACTAATTAAGAAAGCTGGTCCATTTGATATGGATGAAGAAGAAGAAGGTGGTGCTGGAGAAGAAGATGCACCATCTGAATCACTTTTACAGCAATTAGAAACAGTATATGAAACTGCTATTGTAGATCGATTCAGACAAAAACTAGAAGACGAAATCAAAGCAGAAAAAGCACAAGAAATAATGAACCCACCCATTGATAAATCAGTAGTTGAACAAAATGACACTATTGTTAAAGAAGGTAAAAGTATTACACCTAAACAATACATGGGTCTTCTTGGTTCTTCTGTTAAGACAGCTAAAACTGTTGAAGAAGCTGTCTTGAACATTTCTTTGGTTAATAGCCACTACAATGTTCAAATTCCAACTCACATTTACAAACTAGCAAGTTTATTAGGTACAACAGCACAATATTTTGATGTTGTTGATTATCTTGAACAAGCTAATTACTTAAATGGTAAAAAATTATCGAAACAAGATTCTTATCGTCTTGTAAGATTAGCTAAAATTTTATCCCTCAACACTTACGGGCAGAAATAACTTGCCCTGTTTCACCCACAGAAAGGAATTGCCTCATGTCTAGGTATTCTCGTTCTAAGATGTCTCGCAGGGCAGAGCTTGCTCGTAGAAGAAGCCGCCGTGCAAATTCTGGTCTTCCTGGTTATGATAACCTAGGTTGGGATCACTTCGGTCACCCAGCCTCTTCAGATCAACCATCTGCTGACCAGTATGGTTTTGATTCTGAATTTGGCGAAGGCGTTCGTAAAGGTCCTTATCGTTCAGGTCCAGCACCAGCTTCAGTTGGTTGGGAAGCTGACCATCCTGCAGCAAGTGATGAACTTGTAGAAGATTACGAACTTACTGAAGATCTTCGTCAAGAAAATCTTAAGAAAGCAATGGAGCGTAAAGCTGCTAAATGTATTCGTATTGCTGAAAGTCGTCTAGGTCGTAATGCTTCTCAGCGTGAAGTTGAAGATTTAGCATTGCGTTACATGGATCTTCCTAATCGTACTGTTAATGCTCGTGTTGCTCGTCTTGCAGACGACACAGTACGCCAAAATGTTGTTGACCATGATGGATTCACTGGACCAGGAAATGCATCTAGTGAACTAGAAGCTGGAATGGCTCAATTCGGCCGTGGTGCAGAACATCACGAATCAACAATGTTCGCTGAAGAACTAGACGCTGGAATGGCTCAGTTTGGTCGTGGTGCAGAAGATCACCAAGCTCATGGAATGTTCGATGAATATGACATTGATGGCGACGAAATGATCTCTATGGATGAATGGGGCGGATCAGATTCTGTATTTGAAGCACTCGATACTAATGATGATGGATTCCTTTCTCGTGAAGAAATTGGTATGGGCATTGGTGATTCTTTCGCTAATGAAATGAGTCTTGATGCTGATACTGAGCTTGCTACTATTCTAGCTGAACTTGAAGAAGAAGAATCAGTAGAAGAAAGTGCTTCAGTAGAAGAAAGTGCTGCAGAAGCTCTTGCTGAAGAAATTGCAGTCCTTAAGGCTGCAAATGCTCGTCTTGCCCGCAAAGTTCGTAAGCTAGCGGATGACGCTGCACAAGTTGGAACTAATAATGTTGGTAAAGATGATTCTGTAGAACTAGACACTACACCTGAGAGTGAAGCACCAGAAGGTGAGCCTACTCCACGTCTTGCTAAGATCGAGCGTCTTGCACAAGCACTTTCTGCTTACATGGCAGAAAAGGGTCTTGAAGCTGATGAAGAACAAGCTGAAGATGACCTTACTTCACTTCTTGCTGAACTTGAAGAAAATACCGCGGACATGAATGATCCACACTATGGATACACCGCGGAAGAAGAAGCTACAATGATGGCTGATGAAGAAGCTACAATGATGATGGCTGAAGAAGAAGAAGCTACAATGATCATGGCTGAGGATCACGAAGCTGACCTTGATATGGGTAGCGATGTAATGGGTCTTGATGTAGAAGCTGATGCACTACTTGCAGACCCACGTCTTGCTTCTATTTTCACGGCTGCTGATGATGAAGAAGAAGAAGATTCTGATGAAGATTCTGACGACGATTCCGATGAAGATTCTAAAGAAGAGTCTAAAGAAGAAGAATCTAAGGAAGAGTCTAAAGAAGAAGATTCTAAAGAAGAAGCTAAAGAGGAAAAGGCTGAGAAAAAGGCTTCTTACCGTCCTCGTAAATCAGCGCGTAAAGCTGCAGTTAAGACTCTTGGCAACATTAGTCGTGAAGCATCAAGCGCATCAGATGAGCTTTCTAAACTTTGGGAGTCCGCTCCTGATGTGAGCAAGTTCTTCGGATAAGATCGAATTATTTGTAATAGTTTGTTTATTGTCTCATGCTATTACTATGGAAACCTTTTTCGGGGTTGGTTTTAAAGCCACCCTATCTCAAAACAACACTACTCACTTGAAAACAGTGAGTACGAGCTTAATAGGAGAAATCTCATGGCTCTACTTGGACAAGCTAGTGGTGGTTTTACAGAGTCAAGCTCTGCGTTGCGTATTCTTCATGTTGGTGTGCGCAACACTGTCGGCCAATTGGTTGCAGACGCTTTCACTCAGTCAAACCCCGTTCTAACGACTGATGCAGATCGTATCTCTCAGTCTCCTGGTCTTTTGACTAATGTTCTCGGTGTTCTTAGTGGTTCAATCGCGTTTGCTCGTGGAACTACTAATGAGCATGGTGGACCTCGTGTAGCAAATGGTGCTGCTGCTGGTCTAGTGACCGAGCGTGTACTTGGTATTTTCATTAACAATGCTTCTGGCAATGCTTTTGAGAATCAACCTGGTGTTGCTTCTAACCGTGGACCTTATGTTTCAGCTCAAGGTACTTATGCTAACCTTCTGTATGAAACATCTCAAACAAATGCGGATACCGCACTTACTTATGCGCCTGGTGATAGGCTTTTCGCTTCTATCAATGGTTTCTTGACCAAAGATACAAACGAAGTACACGCACGAGACGGTGCTACTGTTATCGGTATTGTTAAAATTGCTCCCGACTCTAACTCTGACGAGTTGGTTTACGATCAACGCATCTGATAGGAAAGGAAGTATATTATGAGTAATACAGTTGATAATGCAGTAAAACAGAAGATCATTTCTGATTACATTAAAACCCCTCAAGGTCGTGCGAAGCTAGCTGCTTCAATGACTCAACCACTTCGTCTTCGTCGCGATTACACCTCAGTAGGTCGTAAGACTTTCTTAGTTGAACAACTTCCTGATGGTGCTCTTCCAATTTACGACAAAGACCCAGACGTGACTGCGTTTGTAGTAGGTGAAGAAGGTGAAAACATTCTTGCGATCACCAAACCTCGTAGGGTTATCTTCCCACTATTCGAGATCGCATCAAACCCTGAGATTCCTTTAACTCAAATCAAAGAGAGACGCTTTGACTTGATTGAAAGAGCTCAGGACTTGGCTCGCGCTCAAATCCAAGCTGCAGAGGACGAGCGTGTATTCGCTATCCTTGACGCTGTAGCTGCAAACGGATTTGATTCAGTTGCTGGTCAAACCAATGCGGACATTCCAGTTATCGCTCCTCTTAATGGTGCTGTTCTTGCTGACGCATACAGCCTCATTGAGCGCCATGACCTTCGTGTTGCTCGCGTATTTATGAACGCTCGTGATTACGCTGACATCCGTAAATTCGGTCGTGACATTCTCGACATTGAGAGCCAAGCTGCACTTCTTAAGACTGGTCTTCAGGCTACTCTTTGGGGTGCTCAGATCATCACTAGCCGTCTTGTTCCTGTTGGAACCGTTTATGTCTGCTGTGAGCCTGAGATGTTTGGTCGTATCCCAGTTCGTACTGAGTTGACCGTTCTTTCTGCGGACGATCCTAAAGCTCGTACAATTGGTTTCTCAGTATTTGAGAATCTCGGTATCGGTGCATATAACCCTCGTGGTCTTGCTCGTCTTACTGTACAACGCTAATCTTTAATAGTTAGCTTGTATAACCTAGTCATTAGGCTAGGCATTAAGATACTAGAATGAACCTCATTTCCCTTTGGGATTTGGGGTTTTTTCGTATCTAGGGTTTGATAGTTTGTTTATTGTTTTTTTCATTAGTGATTACATTAACCTTAGAATGGAGAACACTTATGAGAAGATCAGCATCAGAAATCCTAAGAAACCTTGAATCAAGGGTTGCTAAACTTGAAAAGCAATCAGCAAGAGTTTTCACACTAAAAGCAAGCTACCACACTGTTTATCAGCCATATACTTCAAGATACCTTCAAGGTATTCCAAGAGAAGAAGAATGGCACAAAAAAGAAATGATGGTTGGCCCTAAGAAAATGTTCATTCCATCAAAGAGACCAGATTTTTATGAAGTTGAATCAATGGTTAAAAGAGAATTGATTCGTGATCTTAAAAAGCTACAAAAAGAAATCACTGATCTATTTCATTCAGGTGTCGATCCAACTACAGACTCAAAATTTGAACATTCAAAAAACAAGTTTGAATGGGTACTAGTTGCGTCACGACGCGAAAATGAGGAACTACAAATAGCTTATGTGAGAACTACAGATAAAGAGTATAGTTTCTACATTGCACCTGCAATCACACTTAATGTGTTAAATACTCGCGGTCGATATGCTAAAGCGGATTATCTTTTTGACTACCTTCGTTCAGAACTAGGTTATAGAACAGTTAGAATTTAAGTTTATAGTTTGTTTATAAGTGGTCTTAAATGATCACTTTAACATTAACCGATGGAGAACCATTATGAGAAGATCAGCGAGTGAAGTTATTAAAAGTCTTGAATCAAGAATTAATCGTCTTGAAAACAAATCATCAAGTCAAAACAAAAGCGCTAAATTGACACTTGAAAAAGAGTTGCGTGAACTAAATGACCACTTGAAAGCAATCAATAAAATGATAAAAGCGTATGAAGTATTTGAAGACTTACAAATTACTTTTGGCGCTTTTTTCAGCCAAGACTTAGCGGGTTATATTGGAAACAATCTATCTGTTAAGGCACAGTATAAATTCTATGATGGAGTCGGTTTTTTTACTGAGGGTGACGCTCTTGATGACTTAGATGGTTTTCTTGAAGTTTTGGAAAAGACCAAAAATGAGCTTGAAAATGAAATTAAGGAACTCAAAAGAAATCCACCAGTATATGTTTAATGTTTAATGTTTGATCCCTTGTTCACATAAAGGACAAGTATCACCAATTTCACACTTAATCGCGTCAAGTTCACTTGTAAGCCTTTTTACTTCCTCTTCAGTACGAATAATCCTATTTGATAGGTCAAAGCGTTCTGAGGCGATTTTAAGATCATTCTCAACAGTAGAATCTACATTGGGCAATTCAACACTTAATTGTGAAATATGTTGAATTGTTTCATCTAACTGATTTCTTTTTTGCAAGACTCTTTCAAGAGATGAATGGTCTTTAACATTTGGTGTAGGAATACTAGGGTAAGATGTTAATCCTACACCTACAATACCTTCCATAATCTTAAGTCTATTTTTTTCACGCCTAATTTGTTCAAGTTCCTTGATACCAAGAAAATCATAAGGATTCACTTCGGGATACTTGACCGTTTGTAGGTCAATAATGAATTCTGTTTGAAACATAAGATTTTTCCTTTTATCTTGGATTGCAATTAATTTTTCAATTCGTCCATTTATGTCTTTTATTTGGCTTTCAAGATCATTTATATGATTGATTGTGGTTTCTACATTTGAAAGCTCATTGAAAGTGGGTAGTCGCTTTTTTTCAGATTCTAAGTCTTCATGTTTTATTTTGATTCTACTATTAAGGTTTCTAGTTTCATTCCTGGATAAGCTAGACGCCTTTTCTAAGGCTTCTATAGTCTTTACATCTGAAAGTGCGCTAGATAGAACACTAGGTGGCATATCAAGTAAGAATATTTGTTCAAACTGTTTAGCGATTTGAGGCCAGACTGTTTTTCCATCTACATCTACTGAAACTACATTTAAACCCGCAAGTTCATCAGGTGTTTTAGAACCTACTTTATCAATCTTATTTCCGTTAATTTCATAACGGTTTATTCCTTTACCTTTTTCCCACACAACAGTGTTTCCATCATCAAAATCTAATGAAACACTAGAATACTTTTCACCTTGCCTAACATGGGAATATCCCCTTGCATTAGAAAAAGCACCCGCTATAGCTCTAGCACAAGCAGACTTACCTGTATTATTTGGTCCCGTGATAACGGTCAATCCTTTGACTTCGAATTCAGCCATCTTGATTGATTGGTAGTTTTCTATTTTAACTTGCATGAGTTTATCTCCTTCTCACTATTATACAAATTGACTCCCTTCAAACTCTATTAATGCCACCTATCTTTTATAGTTTGTTTATAATCATTAATAAGTGATCTCATTAACCTTAACCAATGGAGAAAAACATGAGAAAATCCGCATCGGAAATCCTAAGAAATCTTGAATCAAGAATCGCGCGTCTTGAAAGAAAAGCAGGTAAATCAGACCTAACTTTTCGTGGTGCTCGTGTTTTGTCTTGTTGGGTGTATTTGGAAAAAGGATTTGACCAAGCACATTACATCGCAACTTTAAATGCAGACATGGAACGACAAAAAATGTCAAGATATGGTTTGTATGAGAATAAAAGAAAGACTTTCACTGTTGTAGCGGAAACTAAAGGTCGCCATTATAACACACATGAAATTACTTATATCGCAATTGATGAAGATTCAAATTTCGATGCTGGTATGGATTATTTAGACAAGTATTTAGTCAAAGTGGATGATCTTGATGATACTTTAGATGCCCGCAAAGCGCGTAATTCTCAAAAGGCTGTTGAACACGAGCTTATCACCAAGAACAAAATCTAAGACAATAAGTGATCTCTTTTTTCCCTAAGTAATATAAGATAAGTGAACTTAGGGAGAGGAGATCAAATGTCCTTAGACACAAAATATAGACCTAGTAAGTATTCTGATGTACTCGGTCAAAAGCCAACGATTCAAACACTCAAAGGCTTTATCAAATCAGATGCTGGTTGGAGACAATCTTATTTGTTCGCGGGTCCATACGGTTCAGGTAAGACAACACTTGGTCGAATAATGGCTCGTGCATTACTTTGCAATAATCCAATTGATGGATCACCTTGTGATGAATGTGGTTCTTGCAAAGCAATGTTATCTGGTAGCCATGATTCATTTATTGAAGTAGACGCAGCCACTAATAGTGGTAAAGCGGATGTTAAAAAGCTACTTGAAGAACTTAGCTATTCATCTTTTTCAGGTAAGAAAAAGCTCTATCTTTTTGACGAAGCACACCAGCTATCTAAAGATGCGCTTGATGCCTTACTAAAACCAATGGAAGAAAATGATAGGGGTTCTTTTGATAAGAAGCTCGTATGTATTTTCGCAACCACTGAACCAGAAAAGATGAGACAAACCGTTTTATCTCGTTGCGCACCTGCTTTTATTATCCGCCATGTAGATTCAGAAGAAATTGCGGATCGTCTACAAAAAGTTTGCGAATGGGAAGGGTTTGAATATGAAAGAGATGCACTTGTTTTAATTGCAGACTTTACTGAAGGTCATATTAGAGATGCTCTAAAAGCAATTGAAGGTGTTGCATCATCGAATGAAGGTAAAGTTGGTTTACAAGGAGTTAAGTCATATCTTCATGTAGATCGTAATGATGTAGTCTGCAATTTATTATTAAGTGATAATTCTGAATCTTTAAGTCTTGTAGATGATTTGCTTCAAGCAACACCTGTTGGCATTGCTTATGATAGACTACAAACCGCTTGTATGCTTTCAATCACACTTGGAATGAAAGCAGGTGTTCCACCACCTTATTGGAATAGGGAAATGTTGCAGGAAATTTGGGACCAACATGGTATGCCTTTACTTAATCTTGCAGATAGTTTGGCGAGTCGCCCAATTAGACCTACCAGTGCAATGTTTAAATGTGATTTGTTGAAATGGAAAATTGGGGGAATACAACCAACACAAGTGGTATCACAAGTAATTCAAAAAAATAATAGCCCTACACAACCTGAAATGGAAGTTGTCGAACAAAAACGAATTCTTTCACTTTCTGAGTTTAGCAACATGGTAAAAGGAATGGTATCTATTTAATAGCCTTTCTTTATTTTATCGTGAGTTTGTTTTTATGCGAGAACCTTCTTGGGTCGTCCTTGAGCTCTCAACCAAAGGGGAAGAAGAAGCATTAAAAGGATCTCTTAAAAAGAGAATTCTTTCTTCAACTTCTTTTGTTGACGACGATATTTACATTCCCTTAATAAATCAGCCTTACCATGATCCAATTTGGTTAATGGAAGGCTATATGTTTATTAAGTGTGGTTATGGTGCATCTGAGTATTATTCTTTAAAGCAGCAAGGATATGTCGGAAACATAATTAGTAAAATAGACCCATGTTCAGGAATGATTAGTAAAGGTGTGATTGCAGATCGCGAATTAAAAGCGATGGTAAAAAAAGTAGATAATCTTGGTGGGTCTTTTAAAGCAGGTGATGAAGTAAAGATTAAAGCGGGTCCATTTAAAGGTTTCGATGGTAAAGTCATATTCACCTGGCGGAACGACGACTTGCGTATGTATTCTATCCATTTGAATTTTAGAAGCGTTGAAATACTTTTATCTTTAGACTGTTTATCAATAGAAGGTGTTTAATATGGATCAGAAATTGATGGAACAGATTTTTTCTGATCAACAAGGTTTACATAATTGTCCTACACCAAGACACATCTCAGATGAACAAAAAGAAAAGATTTTTAGTATCTTAGACCACATGAGTCGCATATCTCCTGTAGAAGCGGATATGGTAGAACTACATTTATTACATGGTCTAAGCCAAGCATATCTAGGGAAAATTTTTGGATACACTCAACCTAATGTTCACTACAGGGTCAACAGAGGAATTGAAAGGCTAAAAATATACGCTCAAATTGGTTTATATGAAGAATGTGAACTAAGGGAAAAGCTAAGAGGTTTTTTTACAGACCCTAAAGACATAGAAGTTTTAGTTCTTTTATATCTTTATTCAAGTCAGAGTTATGTTGCTAGAATAATTGGTGACACACAAGGTAAAGTAAGATACCGATACTTAAAGTGTTTAAAAGCTATGGAACATTCACCAAACTTAACTGAAATATATAAGACATTTAAGCTAATAAGTGAAAATATAACTCTATTGAGAGTCTTACCCGAAGATATTAAGAGAAAAAGGGTTTTATTATGACTGGTAAAATCCTACCTAAAGATTTAGTCCAACTCTGGATTCAAGATGTTATGACTCAAAATTATGACATCACAATTCATCCTAGAGAATACCCTTTTGGCGAAAAGTTCATACGGAAACTACAAAGGGAAGATTGGGATGTGTGTCTTATAGACGACCACAAGATTGTTGTCAGCTCTAATGATCCTATCAAACTAGCAAGCCTGGCTCTCAAATTAAGAAAACAAGGATACCTTATAGAAGACTAATGTATAGTTTATTTATGAAAAAACATAGATAGCTTATTAAGGAGTTTCAATATGACCAGGATTACAAGAAGAAAGAATCGTACAGTTAAACCATTTAGAGGTCAGTTGTATGATATGGTACTCAAAAACTTTGCTTATGTTCCAGTTATGGACGCTATGGGTCGTAAGGTTAAAGAAAAAGGAAAAGTTAAAAAAGTAAGACGCAAAGAAGTTTGTGATGCTTTTGAAATCTATTACAATCTTTGTCTTGTTGATGAGTATTTCAAGATGCTTTATGAAGCAAAACTAGCTGGGGACATGAAAATCATGTCAACACTTGAAAAAGACTTTTCAAACAGCTGGAAATATCTCCTTAGAAAGTATGCTTCAAAAGCACCACGCGGAATGAGAGAACTTGCGCTCAAAGTTGAAAATCGAATTGGTGAAATCGACAAAGCCGTAAACTTTGGTGTTGCTGGGATTTTGATGGGCAAAGACATCAATGAAATCATGGGTAAGTTAAAAGGCGCAACCGCTTCAACAGACTTCAAAAAAACAGTTACTTTTTACGCTGAATTCTTAAAGCAAGTATTTGCAATGCTTGGATTCAATGTTGTAGTGCAGCAAAAGAGTAATCCTAAATTCAATATTAAATACATTCAATTTTCAACAGGTGATGAAATTAGTGAAATGATTGCATCATCTTCATCGATGGTTGCCAAAGAAATTGAAGAAGCGGATAAGCTAAAGAAACTTCGAGATGCTAAGTTAAAGAGTGATTTATTAAAGCAAGGATTTTATGTTGCAACACAACCTGTATTTGTGACTAAAGGTCAAGACAAAGGTAAGGCTTACTTAACAGTAGCTTATGACCCACGCGTTACTCAAATACCTAAGCCTAGAAATAAACCTAACCCACCAAAGTTCACCAAAAAAGAATATGAAATGATTGTTCAACTAGAAAAACTAGTTGATAAAGATACCATTTACGGATCAGGTATTGATCCTGAAGAGTTTTTCAAAAAGCCTAAATGTAGTATCGAATATGATGACATTACAGGTGAACCTAGCCTTGTTTATGAAACTGGTGAAAGAGAAAAGAATGAAAATATCATTCAACAGCTTAAAATTGTAAAAGCTCGTTCAGATGGATTCTCTATTCCACAATACAAAGAAGGATTTGGGCTCAATTCCGATGGTGAACCAGAAGCAGGATACTACACAAAGGGAGCATTAAAAGGACGACCTATTTTTAAGTATGTTGTACCTAAAACAAAAACAAATGTGTACGCTAGAGCATCTAAGATTTTCAGTAGACTTTTAGCTTTAAGAGTCCATTGCGAAAATCTTATTGGTCAAAGCAAAGAGGCTTACGAATATAAGAAAGCAATCGAACCTTTTATTCAAGGTGTTTACAGTAGTGAATTCACGGATGATCTTGGGATAACTTACAAGAAATTCGACAACATGAAACAACTCGCTAAGAAGGTTATTAAAAAACGCAAAGACCAAAATCGTGTTCTTAGTGTTGTTCCAGACATCAAAACAAAAACAATAACTGTGGATAATTATCCAACTTGGGACAGTTCAAAAAGAAAAGTTGTTTATGGTGAAAGAAAGCTAAAGATTGCTGAATTTAAGTACCCAACAGGTCATACTTATCAGCCAGTTCACCACAAAGAATTACTAGACGAAGCACTTGAAAGAATTCGTCTAGGTAAAAGAAAAGACTTATCACCAGAGCTACAAGAAAAAGCCTTAAAGCCTGTCTTTAGAGAAATCAAAGCGGGTGGGGATGAGATCACTAAGACTTTCCAACTTGCTACACTAAAAGATAGTTCTGGTGAAGACATTCAAATTATTGTTGCGGGTAGATATGCAGGATATGAACTCAAACATATTTTGAATATGGAAGGTCGGTTCTTAGAAGGTGGATACCTTACAGAAGTAAATGGACGTAAAGTATCTAAACCTATTGATCGTATCGCCTTTGATAAAAAAGGTAATGTGAAAACAGTTGATGCAATCAAAGAAGGTGATAAATGGGTTTATGAACAAAGACTTATTGAACCCTACATATCTTATAACGCAGTTAAGAAACAACTTGTTTTAGGCTTACCTGGTGGTCGACAAAATAAACTAGATAGAAACTTAATGAAAGACCTTTCAAACAAAGTTTCTAGTATCACTAAAGATGTAGATAAGAACCTTCCTACAACTGCAATTCAAAACCTAAATCCTTTTTACAACTTTTCACCTGAAGATTTTGAGATCATTCGTGAAACACTTGGCTCGGTAGCAATGAGTCGTGAAGCATCCAAAGTCATGGATGAATACTATGCGAGCTTAAGAGCAAAAGAAAACGCGATGACTGTCGAAAATACAGAGCGCTTTACACCAGAAGCTCTCGGTGGTTTTGTTAAAAAGACAGGTCGTGGACCATTCAAGTTTAACAACAAACAAAAAGAAGCGGCTGCATGGCTTGAGGCTTCAAATATGCGTGGCGTAATCGCATTAGATACTGGTGTTGGTAAAACACTCACATCACTAGTGTCGATCAAGAAAGCAATTAATGAAGGAATGGAACTTGGTGGTAAAGAATCAAAGCGTAGGTTCTTGTTTGTTTCACCTAAAAGTCTAGTTGGAAATCTGAAAAAAGAAGTTCTTAATTTCATGGTTGAAGGTGGAGAAACCTTTGTTCGCGCGGATGGTGAAAAAGAGCTTACACCTAATTGGCAAAAGATTGTCCTTTCCCGCATTGATGAAATGTCTTATGAAGATTTCGTTTCAGACTTTGCGAAAGTTGAAGATGAGGACAACTTAGTCAAGGAGATGGAAGGTGGAAATGAAGCCACTACAAATGCCTTAAACTTGAGTCGTGAAGTAAAGTATCGCGGAAAAGAAGCCACAATCTTTTATGAG
>Ga0163109_10002177_pt1 | contig 15422 bp, 16 predicted proteins | sample CRUFie1St13metaG_FD_108704 | JGI IMG/M metagenome (GOLD analysis project Ga0163109, IMG submission 108704) | Marine microbial communities from the Costa Rica Dome - CRUD Field 142mm St13 metaG | ecosystem: Environmental > Aquatic > Marine > Oceanic > Photic zone | place: Costa Rica: the Eastern... | reverse complement strand
TCCACCGAGAGTTGCGACGCTCATGATGTGCCAAATCGGCATCCGGAGGCACCGGGGCGACTAGTGAGTGCGGTGGCCGGGGTCCGTTCATCGGTTCCAGCGGAGCGGATGCGAGCGATAACACCCCCACAGGCATCGCTTGATGATCTTGCGTTGGCGCATGACCGCTCTTACCTCGAAATGCTTGTTGCGGATGCACAGTCAGGAGGAAGCCAACTCGACGCAGACACCTACACCGCTAGGGGCTCGTTTGACACGGCGAGGCGCGCCGCCGGCGCAGTGCTCGCCGCTGTTGACGAGGTCCACTCGGGTCAAGCGCAACGAGCATTCGCCCTCGTCCGCCCGCCCGGTCATCATGCGCTGGCCGATCGGGCGATGGGGTTCTGTTTGGTGAACAACGTTGCGGTTGCCGCATCGAAACTTCGGACCGAGGGGGAGCGTGTCGTCATAATCGATTGGGATGTACATCACGGAAATGGAACTCAAGACATTTTTTACGCAGATGCGGAGGTGATGTATGTCTCGACTCATCAGGCTCCCCACTATCCGGGGACAGGTGCCATCGGCGAAACAGGCGACGGTGATGCCCTCGGGGCAAACATCAATATCCCTCTGCGCGCAGGTTCAGCAGGTGACATGTTGCGCGCTGCGTTCGATGATGTTGTTCTCCCGGCTATCACCGAGTTTTCACCGTCACGGGTCTTGTTATCGGCAGGGTTTGACGCGCACCGAGATGACCCGCTCGCCAATTTGCAGCTCACTTCCGCCGACTACGTCGATCTCACTCATCGTGTGCTGTCGATCTGCCCAGATGGCGAGCTGGTCGCAGTGCTTGAAGGTGGCTATAACTTTCAAGCACTCGCCCGTTCAGCGGGGGCGGTGGCGGCGGTACTCGCAGAAGTCGAACCAAAAATTGATGAGGGTGAAGAGGTAACGAGCGGAGAGGTAGATGCAGCGCTTCTCTCCTCGGTGAACGAGGCGCGGCGATGAGCGAGGCCTACCGACGTAGCGGAGACGGCTTTCTGCTGTGCTCCGATGGAAATGTGCGTTGGGGGGTGTTCGGCGCCGCTGGCGTTGTGTTTGTCTGCGATAGCTCTGAGGGTTGTCTCGCAATGGTTCAGCGGCGGTCAGCATTCGCTCATGAGGGCGGAACTTGGTCATGCGCAGGCGGAGCACTCGACGAGGGCGAGTCGCCGCTCGAGGGCGGGCTTCGTGAGGCATCTGAAGAAGTTGGGGCGGTTCCGCAGCAGTACGAAGTGCTCGGCGAGGTGCTGTTCGCTCCGGCACTCGATTGGTCATACACGACGTTTGTGGTGCGAGTCGAGGCGCCATTTGGTGCGTCGATCAATTTCGAGACCGATGATGTTGCCTGGCTCCTGCTCGACGATGTTGACCGCCTGCCGCTACATGCTGGGTTCGCTTCAGCATGGCCAGAGTTGAAAGAGATCGCTCGTCGAGCAGTATGAACGGTGGCAGCTACGGTAACCCGGGTTACCGTGGTCGCTGTGTCGACTTCATCGCTTTGCGTTCTGGGTGATTACGCGTGGGACGTCCTCATCAGGACGAACTCAGAGTTGTTGCGTGGGGGAGACACCTTTGGAGAAGTCGTGCTACTTCCCGGAGGAAGCGCAGCCAACGTCTCGGTGTGGGCTGCGCGTGCCGGCACCTCGGTGACGTTCATCGGAAAGATTGGGCGTGACCAAATGGGAATGCTTGCTCGGGAAGAACTGGTGCGCGAAGGAGTAGATCATCGGCTCATTGAGACCGATGCTCACGTCACGGGATCGGTTGCAGTCTTTGTCGATCACACTGGTGAGAGATCAATGGTGTCTGGCCACGGGGCTGACTTTTATCTACTGCCCTCCGAGTTGCCGAGGTCCTCAATCGACTCAGCGTCTCATCTGCACCTGACTGCGTGGTCGTTCTTCACTGATCCGCCCCGATCGGCGGCTCGAGAGGCAGCCCGAATCGCGAAGGATTCAGGGGCCACAATCAGTTTCGACCCAGCTTCATTTCAGATGATTGGCGACATGGGTGTCGACACATTCTTAGAGGTCTCGACCGACATTGGCGTTGACGTGTTCTTTCCGAACAAGGAAGAAGCCGCAGTATTGACTGGGTCATCTGAGCCGGAGGTTGCAGCCAAACGACTTTCACGCCTCTTTGATGGCGCACTCATCGTGCTGAAGCTTGACGCGGATGGTGCACTCATTTGCGAGGACGGCGCAGTGCACCCGGTTCCGCCAACATCAAACCGTTTGGTTGATGCCACAGGAGCCGGCGATTCATTCGCAGGTGCATTCTTGTCACGGTGGCTGAAGGGTTGCGATGCGGTTGAGGCGGCCGGTTTCGCAGTCGGCGTTGCTGAGTGGGTGATCGAGCATCCGGGTGCACGACCGAATCCCGATGTTGCGCTATCGGACGTGCTCGCCCGTCCGTAGAGGGGATTCGCTCTGAACAAATTTTTCCCTAATTCGTTTCTTCATTGTGTATTTGTGCAAAAGTAGAAGGGTTCACTCAGCCCTACAGGAGGTCAATATGAACGAAGTCATGTTGTCAGGAGACAACTACACGCTTGTGTACAACGCCCTTTCATTCGGCACCGCAGTGATGTTTGGTGCCTTTGTCTATTTCCTCACGCAGATCAACAGCGTGAAGAAGGAGTACCGCTCCGGTGTCGCCGTTTCGGCAATCGTTGTCGGTATTGCCGGCTATCACTACTTCCGAATCTGGTCAGACTTCGGTGATAGGACGATGAATGAGGGTTACCGCTACGCCGACTGGCTAATTACGGTTCCGCTGCTGATCATCGAACTCTTAATTGTGTTGGGTGTTTCGAACGAGATCCGAAAGGGACTCATGTGGAAACTTGTCCCAGCGTCGGCTGTCATGATTGGGCTCGGGTACCCAGGAGAAGTTTCAACAGATAATGGCACGAAGTGGGTCTTCTGGGTCCTCGCCATGATTCCGTTCGTTTACATCCTGTGGGTGCTCTACGGGCAATTGCAGGCGGCATCAAGTCGCGAGTCTGGAGCAGTCGCTGGCGCCATCAAGAATGCAACTTATGTTCTTTTGTTGACCTGGCTTGTTTACCCGATTGCGTATCTTTTCCCAGTATTCGATGCGAGTTCAGAAACACTTGAGGTGCTCCGACAGGTCGGCTATACATTCGCTGACATCACTTCGAAGTGTCTCTACGGCCTGATGATCCTGGGTATCGCCAAGGCGCGATCCGCAGACCAGCAATAACAACTGAGTCGCTTTGGCGACAGAGTCAAAAATGTGAAGAGCCCGGGCCTCGGCCCGGGCTCTTTACATTGGAGCGGGTGACGGGAATCGAACCCGCATCATCAGCTTGGAAGGCTGAGGTTCTAGCCGTTGAACTACACCCGCAGCGGCGCAAAGACTACCTCCGTCTTCGCCCGGAACCGCATAGTGAGTGCTTTCCTGCGGTCGTCGAACATGAGAAACTCTTTTTATGGCGAGATTTGTCGTGGCTCACGGAGCGTGGTCAGCAGGTTGGGCGTGGAAAAAGATGCATCCATTGTTGGCGGCGTCAAGTCATGAACTATTCACCCCAACGTGGACAGGAATTGGCGAGCGGCGTCACCTCGTTCACGAGCGTGTCAACCTCTCTACACATATCGCCGACCTCGTCCAGCACATGGAGGCCGAAGACCATTCCGACGTCGTACTTCTTGCACACAGCTACGGAGGGATGGTTGCAACCGGTGCCATGGCGACGATTGAGCAACGTGTACGACAAATCATCTATCTCGACGCAGTTGTGCCAGAGCGTCATCAGTCGTTGCTTGACACGACCGATGCGGCTGTGCGAGAAGCACTGCTATCGCGGGTTGCTGATAGTGGCACCACTCCGTGGCTTGTGCCATCGAATCCAATGCCACCGGACACCGATCCAGCTGATTTAGAGTGGATTACGCCACGAAGGGTTGAGCAACCACTCGGAACGTTTACCGAACCGTGCCCGTTCGGCGGCTCTGACATCAGCGTGCCAAAGGCATATATCTATTGCTTACGTTCTGGTCCCGGCGATATGTTCAGGGCGTTCGCCGAGAGAGCAAAAACATCTGACGATTGGGTCTACCGAGAGATTGACGCAAGTCATAGCCCGAACATCACCGCCCCAACTCAACTCCTCCAGTTGCTTGAAGAATTGCGTGTGTAAGGCGGGCGGCGAGGTGTCGCACAGCGGTCACTCTGCCGAAGATGACGGTCTCTCGCTTCAAGAGGTCACACGTCGAGTTCAGAAACTCATTGCGGTCGCTGAGCGGACAACTAACCCCGACGAATCAAATGCCTTCTCCCGTAAAGCTGCGGAGTTGATCGCCCGGTATCGCCTGAGTCAGGAGGCCCTCTGCCCGCGTGAACCCGACGAGTACGTCATTCATGAGTTGGTGCTCGGACGCGGCGCGTACGTTCGAGCCCGATTTTCTCTGCTGTCGGGAGTTGCTGACGCAATGGGATGCCTCGCCACATTTCTCACCGGATCGAGTGGTACGACCGCTCAGATCAGCGGACCGTTGAGAGAGGTGGAAGCGGTCAAGGTGTTGTTCAACTCCCTTCATCAACAGATGGCGACACAGGCATCGAAGCAACGCCGCTCAACCAGCGCAGCGACCCAGCGGTTTCGCCGTGCCTTCATGTTTGGCTTTGCAGAGCGGGTGAGCGAAATGCTGCACGACGCTCATTCGGTTGCTGCCTCCGAGCAAAAAGATGCTCATTCATTGCTCCCGATCCTGCTCGAACAACGTGAGCGGGTGCATCGGTTCGCTGCAGAGAGGTTGGGCCCAATCCGAGCCGCGGCTGCTCCAGCGCCCGTGGTTGCAAACGGTGCATCCGCCGGACGTCAGGCGGCTGCCGATGCCGACATCGGGAGAATTCGTGTCGCAAGCCAATATGCGATCGGTCAAGGATCGTGACCGCTGATATCGGGCGTGAGGATGTTTACGCGGCCGAACTTGCCGCTTTTGGAGGGACTCTGATCGATTGTGAGGTTAGCTTTGATGAGTTGTTGTGGATTCGAAATGCGATCTGCGCATCGCTCTGGTGGCCTGCGGGCGGCATCGACGTAAAACAAGCCCGGTCAGACGCGAAGTCTTCGACAACACGTGAGGGAGATGATGGTCGGGCTCGCATCCGTATAGCCGTAACCCAATGCACCCCGCTGACGCTCGCTCACGAGGTCGCTCACGTGCTTGCAGGCCTTGATGCAGGCCATGGGCCGAGGTACCGAAAAGCTGAGCTCGATTTGGTTTTCGCAATGTTTGGGTCGACAGAAATGCAGTGGTTGCTCGACGCATTCGAGGGAATGAACCTAAAGGTTGCAGACCGCAATTGGCCTTCGCCGACCGAAGGTCCGCTGCAGCGCCTGATAGATCTTGCGTGAGTCGGGAAGGCGGGATTCGAACCCGCGACCCCCTGCTCCCAAAGCAGGTGCGCTAGCCAAGCTGCGCCACTTCCCGTGCGCAAAAGCGTACCTGCCAAACCGTTACGCTCATCCGCTGATGATTAATTCCTTATGTCGTCGGGTCACGGTGTCTGTCATGTGCGGAAGTTCATGGGTCTTGGCCGCAGGGTGTGCCACGCCAGCATCGCTCGAATCAGAGAGCGAGCAGACCCCTGCGGTAGCGACCACCTCGAAGGAAACAACGACTACATCTGCTGCTGAAGTGCCAACCAGCACCGCAGTTATTGCCTCGGCGGCCCCCTCATCATCATCGACGACAACATCGACCGTCGTAGGTCCGCCAGATGATGGTGTCCGCTCCGATGAGCGCCGCCTCGTCGAGTTGTTTTCGGTCACTCACAGCGATCTCAAACCGAAAAGCATTGTGATTGGACCGGGTGGCCTTGTCTTCACACAGAACATGATGTATCGGCACAACATCTTGGTGTTTGATAGCGACGGTGACGTCGTCACGAAAATTGATGACTCGGTTGATCTCAAAGATTTTGGTTTGAGCGATGAATCGATGCGGGTTGTGGGCGCTCCGGTCGAGGCGGCGGTTTCCCCTGACGGGCGCCACCTGTGGGTGAGCAATTACAAGATTTACGGCGACGCGTACCGCTCAGATGCCGACGACGGGTGTGATCGTGGAGATTGGGAGGACAGTTACGTGTATCGAATCAATCTCGAACATTTTGAGATCGATGGCGTGGTCCCCACAGGAGCAGTGCCAAAGTTCTTGCAGGTCTCACCGGATGGCCAGCGTCTCGTCGTGGCCAACTGGTGCGGCTTCGACGTTTCAGTGATCGACACCGAAACACTGACCGAGATCGGAAGGGTCGATCTTGGCCGTCACCCTCGAGGGGTTGCAATTACCGGCGATTCCTCGAGGGCATACGTGACCGTGATGGGAGCCGAGCGTATCGATCTCATCGATCTTGAATCGCTTACAGTGGTGTCGTCGCTTGCGAGTTCGGGTATTACGCCGCGCCACATCGTGCTGTCTCAAGACAATGCAACACTGTTTTCGTCGAACCACCTGATGGACACTGTCCGCATGATCGACGTGGAAGCCGACACCCTCATCGGAACTGTTCGGACTGGCGGTCAGACTAGAAGCCTTGCGCTAGCAGATGATGAAGCGAGTTTGTACGTCGTCAATTATCTCGACGGAACAATCTCGAAGGTGAAGACCGCCGACATGTCGGTATTACAGACGGTTGCCGTTGGTGGACGCCCAATTGGAATCGCGTACGACGCACTTACGAGGCGTCTCTGGGTGGCCGACTACCATGGACGCCTGATCGTCTTCGAAGACCGAGCGATTAACGGCAACTAGCGGGTGATCGACCGCGTGTCACGAGCGGCGTTTGGCAGCGCGACGAGCAGCGCGCCCAATCGGTGCAATATGTCGATGATCGAGGTCACCGATTTCGATGCCGTTGTCGAACAGCACACGGTACCGCTGCCAGTTAAAACCATTTGCGAGCAGGATATGACCCTCCGTTCCGTCGGGCACCACTCCAATCGCAGGGCGATCGATTTCACCCGTTGCGCAGACGCGGTCCCCGAGTTTCAGATCGATCTGATCGGCGTGAGGCTGGGATAACGAGTGAGGCTTCCAAATCGGCACATACCTATTCTGCACTAAACGGGGGCAGTCCGCACGTTCCACCGGGCATGGGGGCAGAACCACCGGTACACTCCTCGGCCTGTGAAGAGTTCTGTAGAGAGCCTTGAGGGCAACAAAGTAAAGGTCTACGTCGAGATTGACGAGACAGAGTTTGAGACCGATATCGAGTCGGCCTTCCGCACCATTGCGCGTGAAGTAAAGCTTCCTGGTTTCCGAAATGGAAAGGCGCCAAGGAAATTGCTGGAGGCCCGAATCGGCTTAGGGCCAGCGCGCGAACAGGCGCTGCGAGATTCGATTCCGTCGTATCTCACGAAGGCTGTGCAGGAGCATGACGTCGATCTCATCGCAACCCCTTCCATTGAAATCACGAGTGGTGAAGAGGCGGGTGCAGTGGAATTTGAGGCTGAATGTGAAGTCCGGCCAGAGATCACGGTGCCCGGCTATGGCGGGCTTCGTGTCGAAATCGACGCCATCGACATCGACGATGAGGCTTTTGATTCAGCCGTTGCAGACGAGCTGAAAGGTCACGGAACGCTCAAAGACGTCGATCGCGAGGCGCAGTCAGGTGACTATGTGACTCTCGACATGACTGCCACCCGTGATGGCGAAGAGCTCGCGGGGCTCAACATTGAAGACTGGTCATATGAGATCGGCCAAGGCTGGGTGACCGAAGATTTTGACGACAAACTCATCGGCACCAAGGTTGGCGAACAGCTGGCGTTCTCAAGCACTCCCAAGGGAACCGAAGAAGAAGCCGACTTCACGGTGAAGTTGTTGGCAGTGAAGTTCCTCGCCTTGCCTGACGTTGATGACAACTGGGTGGAAGAAAACATCGGCGAGTACACCGATGTTGCGAGCTGGCATGAGGCGATCAAAGAGCAGCTTTCTGAATCAAAACTCAACGCAGTTCGACAGACGCTTGGGCAAAAAGTCACCGACGCTTTGGTGGAGCTCGTCGACATCGATGCGCCTGAGTCGATGGTTGAACAAGAATTGCAGGGACGTCTGCAGAATCTTGTCCGCCAGTTTGAGGCTCAGGGAATGGATCTTGGCGCGTGGCTGTCGGCGACTGGGCAGTCGACCGAGGACCTCATCGCCAACTTCCGCGAGCAAGCAGAAAGTTCGGTCAAAGCAGACCTTGCGCTACGCGCAATTGCGGTTGCCGAGAACATTGCGGTTGACGGTGAAGATCTCGAGCTTGAATACACCCGTCTTGCAATGCAATTTAACGACTCGTCTGACAACGTCCGACGTGCGTATGAGCAGAACGGAGCCGTTGGAGAACTGACCGCTTCGGTGAAGAAGTCGAAGGCATTTGACTGGTTGCTCAACAACATCGAATTCGTCGACACAAACGGCGTGCAAATAGATAGCGACACAGTTCTAGGTCACGACCAAGATCAAGGCCATGATGGTGAGAACGAAGAGGACGAAGGAGAAGATGCATGAACCTCAAGGCAACGAACTATCTGGTGCCGAACGTCGTCGAACAGACGAGTAAAGGCGAGAGGGCTTACGACCTCTACAGCCGCTTGCTGAAAGATAACATCATCTTTTTGCAGACGCCGGTAGATGATCAGATTGCATCATTGATCTGCGCGCAACTCATCCACCTTGAATCAGAAAATCCTGACAAGGACATCAACATCTACATCAACTCTCCTGGTGGCGATATCACCGCTCTGTTCGCGATTTACGACACGATGCAGTTCATTCGAAATGACATTGCGACGATCTGCCTTGGTCAGGCAGCGTCAGCCGCTGCGGTGTTGCTCGCTGCGGGTACGAAGGGCAAGCGTCTTGCCCTCCCTCACAGCCGGGTATTGCTACACCAACCATTCGGTCAAGTCGGTTACGGACAGGTCACTGACTTGGAGTTGGCTGCGAAAGAAATTCTTCGTATGCGAGACCTTCTGGAAGAAATTCTGGCGAATCACACCGGCCAAACACGTGAAAGAATTCATGCTGATACCGACCGTGATTACGTAATGGAAGCCTCTGAGGCCCTCGAATATGGCATCATCGATCAAGTGATTTCTTCTCGTTCGGTCATCGACCGTGCGGGTGCAATACGCTGAGGGTGACCTCGGCGCAGAAAAAGCGCTAGGGGAGGTGAAGCGATGGCAAAATTTGGCGACAGTGGGGAACTGCTGAAATGTTCATTCTGTGGCAAGTCGCAGAAGCAAGTGAAGAAGCTCATCGCTGGTCCAGGTGTGTACATCTGCGACGAATGCATCGACCTCTGCAACGAAATCATCGAAGAGGAACTCAGCGAAGCCACCGAGATTTCCTTTGACAACCTTCCAAGCCCGCGGGAGATTTCAGAGTTCCTCGATGAATACGTAGTTGGCCAAGACCACGCAAAGAAGATTCTGTCGGTTGCGGTGTACAACCATTATCGGCGTGTTCAGTACCAGCAGTCCTCGTCTGGCATCGGGCGCCGCGATGAAGTCGAGCTGACGAAGTCAAATGTGTTGCTCCTCGGGCCCACTGGATGCGGTAAGACACACCTCGCTCAAACTCTTGCTCGCATGCTTAACGTGCCGTTTGCGGTCGCAGATGCGACAGCGCTCACCGAGGCGGGTTACGTCGGCGAAGACGTCGAGAACATTTTGCTGAAGCTGTTGCAAGCAGCGGACTTCGATACCAAGCGCGCAGAAACAGGCATCATTTACATCGACGAGATCGACAAAGTCGCACGCAAGAGCGAAAATCCGTCGATTACTCGTGATGTCTCGGGTGAGGGTGTGCAGCAGGCGCTATTGAAGATTCTTGAGGGCACCCAAGCTTCGGTACCACCGCAGGGCGGCCGCAAACATCCCCATCAGGAGTTCATCCAGATTGATACGACAAACGTGTTGTTTATTCTCGGTGGCGCCTTTGCTGGCCTTGAAGAAATCATCGAGCGTCGAGTTGGCGAACAAGGCGTCGGCTTCCACGGAACCGTTCGGTCTCGTCAAGAACAAGACCCAGGAGAACTGTTCGCTCAGGTCCTTCCTGAGGATCTTGTGAAGTTCGGGATGATCCCAGAGTTCATTGGGCGTCTGCCAATGGTCGGTGTGGTGCGTTCGCTGAATCGTGATGCGTTGATGGCGATCTTGACCGAGCCCAAAAATTCTCTCGTCCGACAATTCACCAAGGTTTTCGAGTTTGAAGATGTTGAACTTGAGTTCACCGACGATGGGCTTGGGGCAGTGGCGGATCAGGCGTTGATGCGAGGCACCGGTGCGCGAGGCCTTCGAGCAATCATGGAAGAAGTGCTTCTCAACACGATGTTCGACTTGCCAGGACGTGGCGATATTGCGAAAGTTGTCATCGACGCCGACACTGTTCTTGAGCGGGTGAATCCAACTTTGGTGCATCGCAAAGGTGCATCTCGCCAGCGCCGCGCTGCCAGCTGAACATCGCGTGCAATGAACCTTGATGAAGCTCTGAGGTACCTTGACGACCACACGTCTTACGACGTAACCGGAAGAATCGACTCTCCAACCACCGAGCGAATTGGCCGGTTGTGTGCTGCTATGGGTGACCCGCAACATGCAGCGCCGGTCATTCATGTCACTGGGACGAATGGCAAGGGCTCAACCGTCCAGATGATTTCCCGTTTGCTGATGGCATCAGGTTTAACGGTGGGCACGTACACCAGTCCGCATCTCGAATCCATTAATGAACGCATTCAGCGCAACGGAGAGCCGATTCCCGACGAGGAATTCGCCGAACAGATTGCAGCCGTCGCTCAGTTGGAGGCAATCACCGGCGTGCGTCCGAGTTTCTTTGAAGCAATCACCGCTGCCGCATTTCGTTGGTTTGCGGATGTCGCAGTAGATGTCATGGTGATCGAGGTTGGGCTGTTGGGTCGATGGGATGCAACAAATGTTGTCGATGCCACGGTCGCAGTCATCACGAATATCGGTCTCGATCACACCGAATTTGCGGGGCCAACGCTCGTCGACATAGCGAGTGAGAAAGCGGGCATCATCACCGAGCATGGAGCCGTTGTTGTCGGCGAGACCGAGCCGCACCTCATCAAGGTGTTCTCTCAGGAGCCCCACGCCTCAATGTTGGTGCGTGATGAAGATTTCGCGGTTGTTGATAACACGTTGGCCGTCGGTGGCCGGCTGCTCGACATGCGTACGCCGACCACTGTGTATAGCGACGTGTACCTCCCTGTTCATGGCGCCCATCAAGCTGACAATGCATCGGCAGCACTTTGCGCAGTCGAGACATTCTTCGCGGCGCCGCTTGCAGATGAGGTTGTTCGAGAGGGCTTCGCAGCAGTCGAACTTCCGGGACGTTTTGAAGTTGTGGGTGTGCAACCACTTGTCATCGTTGATGGAGCTCACAATCCTCCGGGAGCAGATAGTTCGGTCGGGGTGTATTTCGACGATTTTCGACCCGAGGACCGCCGAATTCTCGTTGTGGGGACCCTGCGTGATGCTGATGAAATGATTTCGGCGCTGCGCGCCGACGATTTCGATGTTGTGATTGCCTGTACCGCTCCGACTCCTCGTGGTGTTGAAGCGGCTGTGATCGGTTCTGCTGCTCGTCGAGCAGGATGTGCCGAGGTACTGGTGATCGATGACCCAATCGCCGCATGCGAGGAAGCCCTTCGTCAAGCCGGCGCTGATGACGCGATTTTGGTGGCGGGATCGATCTACGTTGTCGGCGCCGTGCGTCCCACCCTTCTGCGTCACAGTGGGAGATGACCGATAGCGTCATCTTCTATGTCAGACCGCACCCTCGTCTTGTTGAAGCCAGATGCTGTTGAGCGCAAGCTCGTCGGATCGATTCTCGAGCGTTTCGAATCAAAAAATCTTGACATTGTCGCGATGGAACTTCGCCAACTAGATGCGGCAACCCTTGAGCGTCACTACGAGGAACACGTCGGCAAGTCGTTTTACGCCGATCTCGTCTCCTTCATGAGCCGCGGCCCAGTCGTTGCCATGGTGGTTGAAGGCCCGGAAGATACATGGGAAGTTGTTCGAACAATGATGGGCGCAACAAACCCCCGCACAGCCACGCCTGGGACAATTCGGGGTGATCTCGGTATTCTGTTAACCGAAAATCTTGTTCACGGCAGCGATTCGCTTGAGAGCGCCCAGCGCGAAATCGGCATTTTCTTCCCGAATCTGTAACATTTCGCCCGCAGGCACACAACGTCTGCGTTGGCTTACACGACGAGTTATGAACGCGGGAAGGAGGAAGTTGTGCGAAGTAACCCACTTGGTCTAGGACGTGACCTCGCCATCGACCTCGGCACCGCTAACACCCTGATTTATGCCCGTGGTCTCGGTGTCGTGCTCGACGAGCCTTCAGTTGTGGCGATCAATGTGAACGATGGGCGGCCGGTTGCGGTTGGTGTCGAAGCGAAGAAAATGATGGGTCGCACTCCCAATCACATCAAAGCAATACGCCCGCTCAAAGACGGTGTGATTGCAGACTTTGAGGTCTGCGAGAAGATGCTGCGATATTTCATTCAAAAGGTACACGCGTCAAAGTGGTCGAAACCGAGAATGATCATCTGCGTTCCTTCGGGAATTACCGGTGTTGAGCAACGTGCGGTGCAGGACGCAGCTGAATACGCAGGGGCACGAAAGCCTGTTCACATCATTGAAGAACCAATGGCGGCGGCAATTGGTGCTGACCTTCCCGTGCATACCGCAGCAGGAAACATGATTGTTGATATCGGCGGCGGAACAACCGAGGTTGCGGTGATCTCGCTCGGTGGAATCGTTACCGCCCAGTCGGTGCGGGTTGCCGGTGATGAACTTGACGATGCCGTCATTCAGTACATGAAGAAAGAGTTCTCACTTGCAATTGGAGACCGAACCGCTGAGGAAATCAAAATTCAGATGGGTTCGGCATGGCCGCTTGAAGACGAACTCACCGCAGACATTCGCGGTCGTGACCTTATTAGCGGACTTCCTCGAACAATCCAAGTGACAACGGAGCACGTGCGTGAAGCCTTAGCTGAGCCGGTGAGCTCTATTGTCGATGCGGTGAAGACTGCTCTTGACCGCACGCCGCCCGAACTTGCGGCTGACATCATGACCGACGGCATCACCCTGACCGGCGGGGGAGCCCTGTTGAGCGGACTTCCTGATCGCCTGTCACATGAGACTGGGATGCCGGTCAACATCACCGATGAGCCGCTCTACAGAGTGGTAGTAGGTTCTGGGCGTGCATTGGAGAACATCAATGAGCTCCGAGGCCTGATGTCTCTCGGCGGTGACCTCTGAGGAGGGCCCGATCGTGGCGACATACTCCCCTGGACGTCGACGGGTCGTCATCGCCCTTGCGTTGACCTCTCTCTTTCTGCTCACCTTGGACCTTCGAGGAAACCAAGTTCTTGATGGAGTCCGCTCAGGTTTTGGCATTTTGTACCGGCCGATTAATCGGGCGGGGGAAGTGGTATCGGCTCCAGCTGTCAGGCTGTGGCGCTCATTTCAGGAATTCGATGATCTCGAAGAAGAAAATCGTCAATTGCGGGCCGAAATTAACGCCCAACGTTCAGCGGAGATCTCAGCCCAGAACGCGATCATTGAGAATCAAGATCTGCTAGCACTCGCCGGCCTTGAGAGCCTCGCATCCTATGGCTCGGTCACTGGACGTTTGGTAGGCCAGTCGCCGACCAACTTCGACCAGCAGGTTGAAATCGATCGCGGAGCCCTTCACGGAATTCGCGTCGGAATGGCGGCGATCAATGAGGCAGGTCTTGTCGGCAAGGTGACGAGCGTTGCCCCGCAGTCAAGCATCATCATGCTGGTGACCGACCCCTCGTACGCGGTCCCAGTGAAGATTTTGGCGCCAAAAGACGAAGTTGCGATCGCTGCGACATCAACGACTGTGATCCCGGTCGCTGACTCTGATGACACAGCGGTTGCCACAAGCGAAGCCAATGGCGAAGAAGCCACCGAGGGCATGGTGGAAACAACGACGACTATGGTGGAGATCATCCGTGAAACCGGAGTGCTCCGCGGGCAGGGCAGCGATCGCCTACCGAGAGTCTCGTTTATCGCCCCCGCTACGGCTTTCGGACAAATCGAGGTCGGCGACCCTGTGTTTACTGCCGGAGGAAGCACCTCTCTTGCGCCACCTAACATTCCGTTAGGTCGAGTATTGAACGTCATCACAAGGGCGGGTACTGCAGGCCAAGAACTCGAAATTGAGCCGACTGCCGATCTTGATCGCCTGCAATTTGTGCGAGTGGTGCTATATCAGCCTGCGAGTGAGGTCGGACAGTGAACAATGTGCGGGCCCGGGTATGGGTCACTCGTACTGTGTTGGTTGGCTTCATCGTGCTGTCGTTACAGATGACGATTGCAACGGAGATTCGCGTGTTTGGCGTTGTTATTCAAATCGCTCTCGCATTTGTGGTTGCTGCGGGGGCGGCAAGTGGTCCGGGTGAGGGAGCGAAAGCCGGATTCGTTCTAGGCTTGATGTACGACCTTGCGTCAGGTTTGCCGCTGGGGTCGACTGCGATGTCGATGACATTTGGAGGCTACGCAGCTGGCTGGGGTCGGCGGTACCGTCTTGAGCCGACGTGGTGGATGCTTGCGGCCCTCGCTGCAATCGGAGCTGCCGTTGGCGAGGTTTTCGTTCCGGTTATCAGAGTACTAACTGGAGAAACAGGCGTGTTTGGCGCACGCATCGCAATCGTGCTTCCAGTAGTCGCACTCTCTGCTGCGATACTCTCTCCGGTGCTGATACCGATTGCGCGATGGGCGTTGGCCATCCGTCCGGCCGAAGTACGAGTTACCGATGCTGACACCTGACGCGCAAGGAAAGACGCGAGACTTACCGCATGGCAGTTGACCGACGTTCTGTGCGTCTCGGAATTCTTGCCTCGGTCGCTTTCATTCTTGTCGGTTTGATCGGCGTCAGGCTCTGGTTCCTTCAGACGGTGCGTGCAGATGAACTTCAAGCAAGAGTCGACCGATCCAGAACTCGGGTCATTCAGCTTGCACCTGAGCGCGGTCGGATCTTTGACGCAGACGGCCGAATCCTTGCCGATAACGAGCGTATTCTGACCCTGGCGGTCGATTGGAAATACCTGCAACGATCAAGCGATCGAACGGCACTTTTCACCAAGATCTCAGAATGGGTCGAGACCGATGTCAGCGAGATGGAAGAGCGCTACCTGTCGGGTTTCTTTTCGCCGTTCCTCCCACTCCCTCTCGTCGAAGACATTGACGAGCCGACTGCGATAGCGATACTCGAACGCGTCGAGCAGATGCCCGGAGTCGAGATTTTGAACGAATGGAAGCGGGTATATCCGTACGCGCCACACGCCGCCCATGTCGTTGGCTACATGGGAGC
>Ga0163109_10002175_pt1 | contig 15424 bp, 12 predicted proteins | sample CRUFie1St13metaG_FD_108704 | JGI IMG/M metagenome (GOLD analysis project Ga0163109, IMG submission 108704) | Marine microbial communities from the Costa Rica Dome - CRUD Field 142mm St13 metaG | ecosystem: Environmental > Aquatic > Marine > Oceanic > Photic zone | place: Costa Rica: the Eastern... | reverse complement strand
TAATGGCATAGAGAATTTCTGGGGAGTAGCAAAAGTACGACTGAGTACATTTCGTGGCATGTCAAAAAACCACTTCTACTTGCATCTCAAAGAATGTGAGTTTCGATTTAATTTACGGAATGAGAATTTGTATTATACTGTGCTTGCATTGTTGAGAGATAGATCTCTTAGATGGTCTTGAACCTAACGATATTAATTTCTACCAGTATTGTTTTCTTTCTTTTTCGCCTAGCGACTTTCGTAGCTTTTTTAGGGCGCTTTCCGCATGCCGATTACACACCAGCAGCACGTCCCCCGTATCCACTACGCATATATCTGTCAACCCCTCAATCGCAATAAGCCGCTCTGAGTCTGGGTTTTGGCTGATTATTAAGGTATTTTCGGTATTCAGTATTTGTACGTTGTTATTCCCCACTACCACGTTCCCGTCACCGTTCTTTTGTAACTCCTCCCACAGCCCCCCCCATGTACCCACATCACTCCATGCACATGTTACTGGACGCACAAAAATATTATTCGCGTGCTCCAAAATCGCATAATCAATTGATATTTCTTCGCATGCCGCAAATGCCTCATCCGCCGTCATGGTCGTAAATTGCTCATGCATCTTCGGTTGAAATCGCTTAAAAGCCTCTATAATAACCGACGCTTTCCATACAAAAATCCCCGCATTCCAGAGATAATTTCCACTCGCCATAAACCGTTGCGCACGCCCGAGGTCCGGTTTTTCCGTAAACTTTAAGGCGCTGAATACCTTCCCCTCAGAGGTTTCCCGATCATAATGAATATACCCATAACCCGTGTGTGGACGATGCGGCGTAATCCCGAGTGTCAACAGCGCGTCATGCTCGGTTGCGAACCTTACGGCATCCTCTAAAGCCTTTATAAATGCAGGCTCATCGCCAACGGTATGGTCTGATGGACAAATAATCATCACCGCATCAGAGTCTATTTTCATGAGTTCCAACGCCGCCCAAAGGATCGGTGGCGCGGAAGATTTCCCAATGGGCTCAGAGAGTATATTTTCGGTAGGCATTTGCGGCAGATGCTCCTGTACCATTTGTGTATACTGTTTCCCCGTAAGGCAATGAATATAAGTGTCATCCGCCACGGCACTCAGTCGTTTATGCGTCATTTGTAGCATACTTTGTCCCGTGCCAAAAATATCCAGAAATTGCTTCGGTAAATGTTTTCGACTCATCGGCCAAAACCGCGTCCCAACCCCGCCAGCCAGTAGATACACATGCGTATTCATGCCGGCATTATATGCATCATTTAGAAGTCAGACAAGGGGATTGTTTCATTTTTTAAGCTCTAAAAATAACCCCTAATCTATAATCATGAAGAGTGCCATAAATACTCGAAATTTATGCTCTGTCAGCCGGCTTCGTTTACAGTATCTGTTTTTCATTTGTGGGACTAGCGTAATGGAGTTTTAGTTTTTGTCAGCTAGTCTTGAACCATGAATTTTTTTAATTGGGTGGTCTTAAGTCTAAAAAATACAACACTCAGTTGACACTTTTCCATAAGCAGCCGTCAAAGCCACGGAAAATTAAGTGTCCTGAGGAATTTACCGCTGATGTTTCATGGCACTCGCCCCCAGTATTGCCGCGTTTTTCACGTGTAAAAATCGATCTGACCCGAGCTTTGTGCCGCCGTACCAGCGGGTTACGACAACAAGCGTGTTGACGAGATTGTGTCCTCGGAGGACGCTCAGCAGGACCATCCCCGCGCCGGTTTCGCCCCCGTCGTTCTTGCGCTCTGTGAGGATATTTTGCGCCATAAACCGCACGGCCCATGTGTGATGCGTCGCTTTGTGGTAGGGCTTTTCCGTGGTGATGGCTTTGAGTTTTTGCTTCACCTCATCCGCATCTTTTACCGCTACCATCGTCACGCTGTACTTCGACCCACGATCAGTGATGATGTGACGCAGCTGCACCACGCCTGCTGACTCTGGGAGAGACAGATTCTCCCCTGAAAACAGCATAGATTGCCCGTCACTCAGCGCCATTTAGACCACAAATCCTATGATCTTCTGCGGCACAAATATCTCTTTTTTCACCTCATTTCCGTCCAGATATTTTGCTACATTCGGGTAATTTTTGGCTTCCTGTAGGGCGTCTTCCCTATTGATATCCGCGGGTAATTGCAGCTCTGCGCGCACCTTTCCGTTGACCTGAACGGCGTACATCACCCGCTCATCCACCAGCATCTCGGGGTCATACTGCGGCCACGGCGACCGACTTACAGAGTCTGTATTCCCCAGTCCCTGCCACATTTCTTCGGCTAAATGTGGCGCAAACGGACTCATCAAAATCGTCAGCATCTCAATCCCCCAGCGGCTTACCAGCTCCGTATTCGTCAGCGTATTGGTCAGCACCATCAGCGCACTCACCGCCGTATTGAACTTAAAATTATCAATATCCCCGCCCACCTGATAAATCGTCTTATGCACCGCCCGCACCGCCTCGTCACTCATCTCTTCATTCGCCCACGCCGGACTATTTTGCAGGTACCGTTCATACACCCGCCACACGCGATCCAGAAACTTCCGCGTCCCCTTCAGCGTATCTGTGCTCCACTGCTTACTTTGGTCAAACGGCCCCATAAACATCTCATACACCCGAAAGGTATCCGCGCCAAATTCGTCACAAATCTCATCAGGGTTCACGACATTCCCATAACTTTTACTCATTTTTCGTCCGTCCTCCGCGATGATAAGCCCCTGATTTACCAGCTTTTTAAAGGGTTCAATCGTGCTCACGAGCCCCATGTCATACAGCGCCTTGTGCCAAAATCGTGCATAGAGAAGGTGCAACACCGCATGTTCCGCGCCCCCAACGTACAAATCCACGGGCCCCCAGTACTCCTGCGTCTTCTTGTCGACGAAGCTTTCGGTGTTGTGTGGGTCCATGAACCGCAGCCAATACCAACATGACCCCGCCCAGTTCGGCATTGTGAGGGTCTCTCGCTCAGCGCCTTCCCCGTACATCGCCCGCTCCTCCGCGCTGTCGAGATGCTTCCATTCGTACGCCCGCGCAAGGGGAGACTGCCCGTCATCAGTCGGGTGGTATTCGTCAATAGCCGGCAGCACCAGTGGCAATTCACTCTCAGGGATCGGTATAATATCACCCTTTTCGTTCCGCACCAGTGGGATTGGTTCGCCCCAATATCTATTCCGTGAGAAGATCCAGTCGCGCAGTTTGTATTGGACTTTTTTCTCCGCATAGCCCATTTCTACCGCATAATCCGCGAGCGCCTCCCGGTACTCCCCCGTAGGTTTATCCGAAAATTGCGCCGGCTCCAGCAGTCGTCCATGGTGCATATCGGTATAACATACCTCTTGGTCTAGCACTTTTTGTTTCAGCTCCTCGTCATCATGCGGCACCAGTACTGGCTTTAGCGCAATATGATACTTCTTCGCAAAGGCAAAATCCCGCTCATCATGCGCGCTACATTTCACAATTCCCGTCCCATAATCCGCCAACGCATAATTCGCCACCCAAATCGGCAATCGTCCGTTCCCTAGCGGGTCAACCAGGTACCGCCCCGTGAAAACTCCCTCAGGTTCTTTGATTTCCTGGTGTCCTAGTCGCATGCGCTCTTGCACGATTTTTTCGCACTTTTCTTTAATCTCTGCGCTGTTTTCTACCCCCTCAAGTAGCGTATTTAGAAGCGGATGATCTGGCGCAATCACTACAAAAGTATCCGCGTGCATCGCCTCATAATGGGTCGAATAAGTCTGAATCGTGAGCCCTTTTGACGCATCATTATCCTCCACCGGCGCGGTAAATAGGAGCCCTTCCGACCGCCCAATCCATGACCGTTGCTGGGCTTTAATGCTCTCTGGCCACTCGTGCAACGTATCCAAATCCGCCAGTAATCGATCCGCATATTTCGTAATCGCGAACATCCACTGACGCATCGCCCGCCGCTCCACAGGACTTCCACACCGCTCATGCTCGCCCTGTTCCACTTCTTCATTCGCGCACACGGTCTTGCACTTGGGACACCAATACATCTGTCGCTCGTCCTGATACAGCAGCCCCCGCTCGTACATTTTCAGAAAAATCCACTGCGTCCACTTATAATATTTCGGATCCGTCGTCGCGATTTCCCGGTCCCAGTCATACGAAAGCCCAATCTTCTGCAACTGCTCACGGTAGCGCGCGGCGTTCTTTTTCGTAGCTTCCTGGGGAGACATTCCGGTCTTAATCGCGTAGTTTTCCGTCGGTAACCCAAAGGCGTCCCACCCCATTGGATGCAGGACATTGTAGCCTTCGTGGCGTTTTTTTCGGGACACAATATCCGTCCCGATGTAGCCCATCGGGTGCCCGACGTGTAGCCCCGCGCCGCTTGGGTAGGGAAACATATCCAGCACGTAGTACTTCGGTTTATCACTGATTTCCTCGACCGCGAAGGTCTTGTGATCCGCCCAGAACTGCTGCCATTTCTGCTCGATTGCCTGATGATTGTACTTCTCCATAGCCTTACTATAATGTTTATATGTCACGTCGCAAGAAGAAATATCTACCTTTTATTTGATTATCATCTTCGGATTAAAACAGCCAAAAAGACTTATTCCTTAATATTTCAAGTAACATCATATATAGGATCCAAATAATGTAAAAAACAAAAATTTCTCTACTATAAAAATAGATATTTCATTTACAAAACACCACATGAGAAAATAGCAATATTTACAGAAGGTAAGGTTATTTTAGGGCGCAATATATACAGAAAAAATTGGCGTTGCGGAGCTGACGTAGGTCGCTTTAGCGCAGTAATTATCTACGGTTTATATGAAAAATCCCTGACATTCTCAGGGATTTTTTTGTTTCTAATGCGCTCATGCATCCTACTTTCCCCCCTTCGTTAGCGTGCTCGTCAGCTGATCAATCTCCGAAATCATCCGCCGAAACTGCGTCTGATGCTCCTTCAAGTCCTTCTGCACCGCCGTAATCTTCGCCTCATACTCCGAAATCTGCCGCTTATACTCCGCAATCACCGACTGCTTCGCCGCAATATACGCCTTAATCTGGCTGCTCAGCGACTGCATCGTGTCCATCGGATCCACCAAATCTTTCCCCATTTCGGCATTCATTTTTGGTGTATTTATTTCTTTCTCTGACTTTTTCTCATGATTCTGATGTTCTTTGTGATGCTGTTTTTTATGCTCATTTTTTGGTTTTTCTGTATGTTTTTGTTTCGTTTTGTCTTTCTTTTTTTCGTGTTGCTTATGAGGCTCTTGCACTGGCTTTGGTTCTTTTTTTGTCTCGCTGGACTTCATTTCAAACGGCGCACTCTTCGGCTTCTCAACCTTTTCGGTCTTTTTCTCTCCTCCGTTATGCATCGGAAACACCGGCTTTTTCGGGTTCAGCGGTGGCACAACATCCTCCTTTTTTATCTCCGCTGGTTCCATAATAATCGGCTTTGGTTTTGCGCTTTCCTCCACTTTTGGCGTATTACTCCCCGCGGCAACGCCTCCAAAACTCACTTTTGGTACTTCATTTTTCATGCTCTCTTTTGGCATGTCACTTTTACTTTCACCCCCACCAAAATTTACCTTTAGCCCTGTGTCATTCGACTCAGGTTTTACTGCCTTCGGGATTACAAATGGTGCATCCTTTGGTTTCTTATTTGGCGCATCAAAACCCCCACCAAATGGCGACGCAGGCTTCAAGCTTTCTAAAGCTTTCTCTTGTTTATATTCTTCATCAAAAGGACTCTTTTTCATCACCACTTCCTCGGCGGCTTTGGGCTTTGGCGCGGTGTCCACGTGCAGTGGCGGCTGATCCCCCGTGGTTACTTTCGCGACGAGATCCCCGATGCTATCAAACCCAGAATCCTTCGGCGGGTCCTGCTTTTTGTCGTCACTTTTACCCCCAAATGGCGACGCATTCCCATCCTTTTTTGTCGGATCTTGGTCGTCTTTTTTCTGCATGCCGAAGTGAAATTGTACCATTTTTGATAGGTGGTTATTGACGAAACGATAACGCTTCGTAGTATTATAGCATTGTTTTGGAGTATAAATCAAATAAAAAACATGGAAAATAATATTGTCAAACAGCTGCAAGAAATCACGAAAAACGCTGAAGCAGTGTTTAAAAATGAAATGAATGACGCGGAATTGAAAGAATTTGAGGCGCAGTTAATCGGAAAAAAAGGGAGTATTAGTGCGCTCTTGAAGCAACTAAAAGATCTGACACCAGAGGAGAAAAAAGTCGTCGCGCCGATGGTACAGCAGTCGCGGGCGGCGTGGGCGGAGCGGATTAATGCGCTGAAAAAGGCGCGGGAGACGGAGCAGATGAACAGGGCGCTGGCGGTGGAGTGGGTGGACGTGACGAAAAAGCCGAGCGGGCGGCGGGGGAGCGTGCATCCGATTTCGGCGTTGCAGCGGGAGATTGAGGAGTTGTTTGTGGGGATGGGGTTCATGATCGCTGATGGCCCGCATATTGAGAGCGAGTGGCATAATTTTGATGCGCTAAATATTCCGCCTACGCATCCGGCGAGAGACATGCAGGATACGTTTTGGGTGAAGACGGGCGCGGAGGACACGAAGGAGAATTTTGTGCTGCGGACGCATACGAGTAGTGTGCAGATTCGCGCGATGATGGAGCATGAGCCACCATTGCGAGTATTAGCGCCAGGGCGAGTGTTTCGGAATGAGGCCGTGGACGCGACGCATGACAGCGCGTTTTATCAGATCGAGGGGTTGGTGGTGGACAAGGGGATTACGATGAGCCACATGAAAGGGATGATGGAGTTGATGCTGTCGAAGATATTTCAGCAGGAGATTACGGCGCGGATGCGGCCGGCGTTTTTTCCGTTTGTGGAGCCGGGGGTGGAGATGGATATTTTGTACACCGACAGGAACGGCAAAGAGAAGTGGATGGAAGTCGTGGGCGCGGGGATGGTGCACCCGAATGTGCTGAAAAACTGCGGCGTAGACCCAAAAGAGCACACCGGATTCGCGTTTGGTTTTGGGCTGACGCGGCTCTGTATGCTCAAGTATGGGATTGCCGATATTCGCTACTTGTTTAGTATGAATAGTGAGGCTTTGGGGCAGTTTTAAAATACTTCTTTTATAATCTTAGATGCTCCATCACTTGGGTTAGCATTTTGTCCGCTGCTTTGATCGTCTTGATCAGGATCCACATTGGCTGCCACTGTTTGATCCAGACGTTTACTTTTAATAACCCATTTATCCACCGTCAAAAGTATGAGGTACATTGCATCTATCATATTTTTTAGTGTATCTGGTCCTCCGTCCTTTATCTTTTTCGCCAAGTATTCCCCGCCTTCTACTTTTATCTCTTCTTCAGTATGCAACCCAGACATAGAACCTAGATTTATTTCTCCTCTGAGTAGTTTTTGAAATGTTTCGCCCTTTCCCACAACCTCCGCCACTGTATTCATTCCTTCAAGTATTTTGTCAACTCCTGCATAAAAAAGCTCTGCAGTATCTCCATTGACGTCTATAAAATCTCCCAAATTGAGCCCATTCAGGGTTATGTCTCCCATTGAAACACTATTAAAAGAAATGAAATCAACGGACGACTTCAATGCTCTTTTTTGGTTGATACGTACAAGAAAGCTTAGCCATCCTAGTTTTTGTTTCCATTTTCCGACGAATGTTTCGGCTGATTTTGGGTCTTTAATATTTTGAAGAATGTCAGTAAATTTTACCGTATCAGCCCCTCCTGATAAAAACATGTCAAGATCCATCTGATTTTTGGCCTCCTCTCCGGCAAGACCCCTATTTTTTTGAACAATTCTTTCCGCATCAAATGCAAAGGCTCCTCCGACATCAAAATAGCCACCTGCTGTTGGATCATTTGTATAGGCCTCTGCCATTGCTTTCATGATATTTTTACTTTTTTCTGTTGGAGTCTCGACTTCAATTTCTAAATTCCCCATTGCAGCTCGTTCTGCTTCAGTGGTAAAGGGTTGAGGAGTATGTTCGTGCGATTCTATGTCCTCATAAATAAATTTTGAATTGCTGTTGCTGGGTGTGTTATGTAATAGTTTCATAAGTGAAAGTTATTTAGTTAAATTTTCTTGTTTTTCTTCAAACCTCCTACCCTTCATGTCATCAGGAAAACCATTTCGTATAAGTGCGCCTGGCCACCAATTGCTACAAACCACGTCTATCCAGTTATTAGCATTTTGTGACCAAGCGACCGCTACACCATGAGACCAGTTGTCATCGTCAATAGTTTTAATATGCCCAATGTCATAATTTTGATTATAGTATTTTCCTGTTTTTTGAATTTCTGACAGCGCATTTCCTATCACTCTTCTTCGTTTTTGTACGTAGTCATACATATATTTCACATTAGATATATACTCATTATGTCCTCCATCCGTGAGCCACCCCTTCTTTAGTTCATCTATTTGTTTTAGCTCTTTCCAGCCCTGTCTTTCTAATAAATCCTGTCTTTTGTCAAAAGAATTCACCATTTCATAATAATGCTTAAAGAGCTCTTTTTCTAGTGTGATTAGCTTTTCCCACTTACCCAAATACACTTCATATTGCTCTCTTGTAATAGATCCTGTCTTCTTTTCTGTATTATTTGTAACAGGAGACCCTTTAATAACAAAATACGTGTTTTGCATTATCTCTAAATCCTTATCCGTAAATCCAAAATTTCCTTGTTTATTTACTTCTTTAAAAACATCAACGTGGGATTTATACTCTGTACTTATATTTAATCCCATTTTTGTTTCAATAAAGTCATTATATCCTTTGTCCAGATATGCTTTATGATACATATCCATTCCGTAATACTCAGCCGCAACTCCGCCACCCATGTATGCTGTACCAAATGTTGCAATTGCTCCACCCCCAATTACCACTCGACCTAACTTGCTCCTGTATACCTTTTCAGAGACATCAATTACAGTCTTTTCCATTGCTCCTTGTGCCTGTTTTTTGTTGTATCCCTCTGTAAATTTCTTTATGTGTGTCATTTGTGTATGTACAATTTCATCATTCCATCGTTTTTCATATTTTTTAAAACCCTCGTTATCAGTAAATACTCCTTGTGCTTCTTCTGTTGTTAATTGCTTATCACTATCAATTCCATATTCTTTATTTTTTACTTTTATAGCCTTGAGTCTTCTTTCTTTCAACAACTTGCTTTTTGTTATTTCGGTAGGGAAAATTATAGCTAAATCCTGACTTTCTGCTATAACAGCATTCATTTCTTTCTGATATTTGTCATATTTCTCTTGATCGAAAAAATGAGACTTGTCTAATTTGTCAGTTCCTGCATCTTTTTTATTTTTTACGAAATCTTTATTTATTACTCTCTTTTCTTTCTTTATTGCATCTTCAACATCAGAATCTGTTCCCAAAAACTCATACGCTTTCTTTTGAAAATCATTTCCTTCGTCTGGTGCTTTGTTATCTTTTAAATTTTGTCGAAGTTTATTTATTTCTTCATCTGGTACCTCGTATGCTTTACTTCTTCCAGCCCCCGCCCACTTTTTAACCGTCCCGCGTATTTCAAATGGAGTTAGACTCATATACATCTTCCCATCTTCCCCAAATACGCTCGGAGGCTTTTGCGCACCAGCACTCCGTCGAAGCCCTCCATTTGGCACTCTGCCGTTACCCGCCATGACTACTTGCGGTCCATTATTTCTTCCACGAATCAGCGCCGCGGTGTTGTCAATTGCGTCATCCACCGCCTGCTTCGTACCCGTTACTGCGGCCTCTAGGTGCCGCTGTGGCATCAGCCCAAGTCCCGCCATAACCCCCGTAACCGCCGCCATCCCGTGATTTCCTTCTTGTAGATTTGTTACTGTCTCGTACCCCGCAATCGTCACATCCGCTGCCCGAAGCGCATTTACTCCCGTCATATGTTTTCGCGTCGCGCGAGTCATTTTACTCAGCTGCTGGAGCTTCTCCATCTGCATCACGCGCTGCGCCTTGATTACATTCCCAACTTTATTTATCACCGACCCAACTCCGGCAGTCTTCCACGCCCACCCCACAGGAGCTGCATACATAAGTGCTGTTCCCCCTCCTCGCGCAACCGTTTCAAAACTCGGCCCCTCATGCCTTATAGGCGCGGTTGGGTCAACCATATATAACGCCATCATCTCCGCCTCCTCTTTTCCTACAGCTATTTTGTACGGCGCAGAAGTAAGAACATACCTTAGCTCTGCACTGGCGGCGTTCTGTTGATGCTCAGTTGGAATCTCCCCAGCAATTAAATCTTCAAGAAATGCATCAATAGCCCCGTTTCTAGGAAGCGTCGGTTGTCCTTCGTTCTCTTTGTTTACTACTATTGGCGCGCGATAGAATTGATTCTCGACTCCTCCTGCGCCTTGTCCTTTTTGATCTGTTAAATCCCATGGACCCAACAATTCTTCATAGTTATACCGATCTTCAGACGCGAGCTCCCCATTGGGGTATACCTCTGCACGTCTATTCTCGTGATGTGCCATGTACTCCTTTGGTGAGATCATCACAGATTGTACGTAATGCGACCACTGTCCGGTTTCACCCGCCTTTGTTGGCGTTTTAATGTACGCATATCCGCTCGCGAGCCCTCCTTCATTATTAGCGTCAATGTATTCTTGTATTTTTGTATTCGCGTCATTCCGCATAGTCCAAGCTGTTTGCGCATAATCCACAAATATCGCGTACTGCTTCAACTCCAGAAAGCTCATATTCCTTGCACGATCAACCGCAGCATCTTTTTTGGATAGTAGTTTTTGTTGCTGCTGAGTAGTTAAATCTTCAAAATCCCCAGACGTATAATAATTCCCAAAGAAATTATCAATATTATCAAGGATTATCGGTCGCTGGTGTGCCTCAATTTTGTCGGCGATTTCTTTATTAAACTTCTGCACTCGCGAGTCTTGCATCAGTGCATCCACCATCTCTTGGTCTTCTTCATGAAACTTACGTCCGTTGTTATATCCCTCAATAATCTGCATATCCCTCACTGTAAATCCGCTTTGTTTAATGGTGTCAATAAGCGCTACGTAATCCTCCGCTGTTTCTGCGCCAGTTATCTCCCCCAGTCCCCCCTCGGCATACACTATGGGTCCCGCATACGCACTAATTGGCATACTGAGCATATCTACTTCTTCTGAGAATAACTCCACTGGATCATTAAAATAATACCGCGCACCCATTTCCTCGGCTTTTTGTACGACATTAAACTGAATCGCATTAATCGCCGAGTTCATATCTGTAAGTGCCTGAATTCCCGTTTCTCTGTCATTTTCCTTCTGGGCTACCTGCAGTGTGTCAATGTAACACAAGAGATCAGAATCATTTACTACTGCCTCAATCATACTTTGATGCACCAGATTCTCAGCGTCTTCTAGTATTGCATGCTTTGCTGAGTTATATATCTGTCCCTCTGCTTGAATCTCGGGTACATGTACCTCAAACACAGGCAATACCCCAATAAACTGTAAATACTCCACTGCTTCTAACTCTGGACTTTTCAGTATCTCACTGCTTTCTTTTAGCGCGCCCGTCTCTTCCGAATTCTCCGCTTCGTAGAATTCTTCCGGCTGGGGGTAGCTATAATCAGGCATATTTTCAAAACCCATAGAAATAAAATCATTGAATTATAGCACGAAAACCAAGAAAGGCGCAAGAAGTTTTTTGGGTGTATAAAGTAAATCTTTCGCCATATTAGTGCAACTCATGAATTAATCCGAAACGCCACCTAAAGCCTTTATATTAACCACTTCTATAGATGCGCCAAAAAAGACGCGATAAAACATTCTACCGCAATAGTTTTTACTGGATTTTTAGAGGCAACACAGATTTTTATGTATATTTACAGCTTCTTGACCACCTGACCAAAATCAAGCTCCACCGGTGTTTCCCGGTCAAAAATACTCACCATAACCGTTAACTTTCCTTTCCCCGCGCTTACTTCGGAAATCAATCCTTCGTAATTCGCAAATGGCCCTTCGGTAATTTTTATAAGATCCCCAACCATATATTTAATATCCGCCGTTGCTGTCTGCGCGTTAATCCGTCGCTTGATTACCCCAAATTCCTCCGGCAATACTGGCACGGGCGTATTCCCAGACCCCACAAACCCTGTTACATTCGGCGTATTTCGTACCACATACCACGATCCGTCCGTTACGATCATATCCACCAACACGTACCCCGGGAACATATTTTTGTCCTCCACCACCGGCTTTCCCTTCTTAATCACTGTTACTTTTTCCTTTGGCACTAGCACCTCAAACACGTATTCTTGCATGTCTTCATTCTCAACTTTTTGCTCCAGCGCCCGCTTCACCGCGTCTTCATACCCCGAGTACGTATGCAGCACGTACCAATGCCGACCGATAGTAGGATCCTGCTTTCCCATTAGCCTTTATTGATTAATCCCAAAACAATCTCGCTTAATGCATAGTCACTCAGTGTAATAAACATTCCCGTCAAAAGCATTATCACCAGCACCACAATCATACTGTGCACCGCTTGATTTTGCGTGGGCCACGTCACGTTATGGAGTTCGCGGATTCGATCTTGGAAATATTTCATAAGTACTCTAAATAAGCTCGACAAATGCGTCTTTATTATGATAAGAGCCCCGAAAAAGTCAAACGGATTTTATTTTCGGTTTCGCTGGTTTCGCTCCACGCTCAGGAGAATTTCGATAAACTCGCTGAGGAAGTAGAAAAACACAAAAAAGAAGAACCCAAGCGCGAGCGTCACAAAGAAGAACATAATCTTCTCGCCCATGGTTTCGGCGGTAAACAGCAAAATAAACGCCACAAGAACGTGCATAATCCCGAAAATCATCCCTACGAACTTGAGCGCGCCAGACATAGTCACCAGTGCTGGATAGCGTTTCGCGGACTCTTGCAATCCCTCAATTTTCTCTTGTTGGATCCGCTTTAGCTCCTCTTTTAGCGAATCTCCTGCGTCTTCATATACCACTTCTTCTACGATTTCTTCGGTTACAGGGGCTGTTTCTGGGGCCGTGTTACTCATGATTTTTCTTATATATCATTCTATACTACTCCTTTTTGTCGCCTTTTACAAGTGAAAACACCTCCCGACGATGCATCACATACAAAAGTCCCCCCACCAAAAATGTAATAAATCCGTCCACCATCTGCTCTTTTTTTCGTCTAACGTATCGCTGCGACTCGCTCTTTGTCCGTTTTTCTACGCACTCTTCGTATGTTTTATAGGGTATATCCAAGGGTATATCTATAGATATTTTCATCTCTGGGCTTCTCTGCATTTGGTGATAGCAATTGTCCTCTACATTGAAATATGTCGGCGTATCAAATCCCAGTACATAGAGCTTTATCGCGGGGCTTAGGAATATAATCGCCCCAATCGTCATCACTCCAATTGCAATAATATATACCATCTGTTGTGCGAAACTATTTACGTAATTTAGAAATTTCATATCATTAATATAACCATTGAAACTATACTGTAAAGCTACACCACATTTTCTCGTTTAACGACCATCAGCAGCGTCTTCCAGAGGATCTCCGCGTCGAGCATGAGCGACCAATTTTGCATGTAATATACCTCATACCGTAGCTCATCCCGCAGTGGCACAAAGCTCCGCCCGTGGATCTGTGAATACCCTGTAATTCCTGGTTTTACGGTAAACACGCGGCGTTCGTCGGGGTTATAAAACGCCTCGATTTCCTCCACGCAATGCGGCCTAGGTCCGATAAGACTCATATCACCCTTGAGCACATTCCACAGCTGGGGCAATTCATCCAGCGACGTTTTCCGAATAAAATGCCCAAACGGCGTTACCCGTGGGTCTTCCAGGATTTGATACACCTCGCCCCCGGTCTCCTCAAATTGCTTTTTCGACAGCTCCACAAACTGCTTATGCGCACCCGGAACCATACTCCGAAACTTCAAACACTCAAACACTTCACCGTCCTTTCCTATCCGCTCATTGCGAAAAATCGGTGAATCTGGGTGTCCTTTTTGTCGTAGATCTTTCCAAATTTTGTAGTACACCCAGAGCATGATCGGCGACAAAAGAATGAGTCCAAAAAATGCACCAGCCTTGTCTATCACCGTCTTCACGAGCCCCTGCCACCCTGTAATGCGGTTCGACCGCAGCCGCAAAAAAGGCACGCGGCGCATAGTCATCGCCTCCACGGTCGACAGATCAAATGAGGCGGCATCCGGCACAAACATAAATCCGGTCTGGGTGCGGTGAGCAATATGCATAATCTCTCGCGCCTTGCCGTCAGGGATCCGCTCTTCCGCGAGGATAATCAGGGAAATACCGTACTCATTTACTACCGACTCAAGCTCCGAAAAACCCCCCAAAACACTGAGCCCAGCAAAAGTTTTCCCGTTAAAATCAAGAGAATGAATCACGCCGATCAGTTTATATTGCCCGTCTTTTTTGAGGATATCCGCCACGTTATCCGTCATGTCGTCCGTCCCGATAATCAGCACGCGCTCCCGCCCATAGCCCAGATTATACGCAATGCGCCGCAGAGATCGAAGGATAATCCGCCCGAGGGGAATCAGCAAAAGACCCAGCCCCCAACCCATCCCAAAAATAAACCGCGAGAAGAAAAAGTAGCGCAGAAAAAAGAACCCCACAATGATGATGAGGTAGGCGGAAGTGTAGCTCCAGAGGGTGTTTTTAAGTTCCGTGGAAAACGCGCGATCAGCGATGAAAAGGTAGCGGCCCTGAATCCCGAAGATGATCCACACCATGATCACGGCGTAGAGCGTGAATTCGAGATACGGCGCGATGGGCATAAGTTGCGGCGGTTGGAGACTAAAGAGCTCGAAGTGATGCGCGCGGAGGTAATACGCAGAGAGGAAGGCCACGAGGGTCATAAACCCGTCCGAGAGGATGCGCCCGAGGACAAACAACGTGTGGATTTTACGCATGGGGTCAGTATAGTAATGCGTGATATTTAGGCAAGGGTGGGTGGTTGACGGGAGGTTTTTGCGTGGTAGTATAGAGACATGAAGCATAAAAAGACGGCTATTATTTCCGCGGTTTTGGTATTACTCGTGGGTATTTCGGGGGCATCTGCAATGCGGATGAATAAAGACAAACAGAGGGATTACCCAAGGGCGATGGTGAATTATGGCCACTTTAAAGACCTTGTGAAAAAGGTAGAAAAACACCGAAAGAAGAGAATTGTGAGCTTGGATGAATTTTTAGAGATGAGTCAGGACGAAAACACCATTATACTCGACACGCGGTCACGAGAGAAGTTTAATGATAAGCACATCGAGGGCGCTATTAATCTGCCATTTCCGGAGTTCACGCAGCGGAATTTGTGGGATATCATTCCGCCGGACGAAAACAAGCGAATACTGATTTATTGTAATAATAATGTTGGGGCTGATCCAATAAATTTTGCAGGCAAGACTCAGCAACCCATGACGGATTATTATCGTGAGCAAGAAGTG
>Ga0163109_10002174_pt1 | contig 15438 bp, 12 predicted proteins | sample CRUFie1St13metaG_FD_108704 | JGI IMG/M metagenome (GOLD analysis project Ga0163109, IMG submission 108704) | Marine microbial communities from the Costa Rica Dome - CRUD Field 142mm St13 metaG | ecosystem: Environmental > Aquatic > Marine > Oceanic > Photic zone | place: Costa Rica: the Eastern... | reverse complement strand
TCGCAACATTTCACCAATTTCGATCGAGCCCTTCTCAATAAGCCAGTTGAAAACCGATGATTTTGGCCAGGAGTTGAGATTTAATACGGCACACTTATCTTTAGGCAATATACGTGGAAGGTTTTCGAGCAAACCGCCACCGGTGATGTGAGCAATACCTTTGATAATGCCTACCTTGCGAGCGACTTCAACCGCATTAACATAAATAATTGTTGGTTCTAATAGTGCGTCACCCAGTGAAACGCTTGAATTGAAGGGTGCTGGTTCGGAATAGCTCAGACCGCTTTTATCGACAATTTTCCGGACTAACGAATAACCGTTTGAATGAATACCATTGGAGGCCAAGCCCAACACAATGTCGCCAACGTTTATATTACTGCCATCAATGTTGTCATGGCGTTCCATTGCGCCAACAGCGAATCCCGCGAGGTCGTAATCATTTTCCTCATAATGGCCTGGCATTTCTGCCGTTTCTCCCCCTATAAGCGCGGATCCTGCTTGTTGACAACCATTAGCAATACCGCCAATTACTATTTCCGCTATTCTATTCTCAAGCTTGCCAGTAGCGAAATAATCCAGAAAAAATAATGGCTGTGCACCTTGTACCAATAGATCATTTACACACATTGCGACGAGGTCGATGCCTATAGTATCGTGTTTATTGGCCGCTATGGCAATTTTTAGCTTTGTACCCACGCCATCTGTAGCAGCCACAAGTATAGGGTCCTTAAATCCAGCAGATTTAAGATCGAATAACCCCCCAAAGCCACCGAGCAATCCGGAGGCGCCAGGCCTAGCAGTTCGGGCTGCCAAGGGTTTAATAGTTTCTATTAACGCATTACCAGCATCAATGTTTACGCCCGCATCACGATAAGTCATTTTAGAATTTGATTTTAATGCAGCTATGGAGTCCTCGCTTTGAAAAACTTATAAAATAAACGCGCTGTTTTAGGTTACAATATTTATCCATTACACAAAAACATCGAATAGGATTTCTATTTTAATGTTTCGCCTAGTGCAAATTGTCAACTTATTTGGTTTTTGCTGCCTCACTTTGGTGTTGTATAGCTTTTGTAGTACTTCAATTCAGGCTGATGTGTTTACGATTCGCGATATTGAGGTGAATGAGAAGGCCGCAAGTGAATTGACTGCGAAGGCTAAAGCTTTGGCTTCTGGGCAGCGAACAGCACTCTCATTGCTCCTAAAACGCATAACCATGTTATACGACCATGACAAACTGCCGAAGGTTAATGATCAGTTAGTTACAGAATTAGTTCGGGATTTTTCGGTTTCTGATGAAAAATTTGGTGGAGGGCGTTATTTGGGTAAAGTGAACGTCCGTTTTAGACCAAAGGCTGTTCGCGGGCTCCTGGAAAAAATGAGTATACCATTTGCAGAGATTGCAAGCCGCACCCTAGTTGTTTTGCCGATCTTAGTTGAAGGTGATACTCAGTTGCTTTGGGATGAGCCTAACCCATGGTTTGATATGTGGGGAGAGTATGTTCGTTCAGATGGGCTGTTACCGCTTGTAATACCTCATAGGGAGCTGTCCGATATATCTTTGATCTCGGCTGAGCAAGCGAGCAGCGGAGATCTGGCTGGGTTGAGGGCCGTATCAGAGAAGTACAAAACCCGAGGGGTCCTGGTTTTAATAGCTCAATTCAGCGAAATTCAGGAGCGTGAGGTCCAACGAGTAGAAATTAAAATGATTAACTTTGGAAAAAATGATCGCTTGGATGAAAAGCTTTTTGCCTACGAGAGCCAGACTAACATGTCCCTTGCGGAATTTCAGAAACAAGTCGTATTGGCGCAAATACAGCAACTCGAGGAAGATTGGAAGCAGGCGAACCTATTAATTGGAGGCAGTAATAATACTCTGACCGCTCTAGTTCCCGCAGAAAGGCTTTCCGATTGGTTAGAAATAAAGAAACGGTTGGATCGAGTAGCAACTGTTAAGCACGTGGAGATACAGCGTATGTCAGTACGAGAAACTGAAATTCTTATCCGGTTTCAAGGTGCAACCGATCAGTTACGTGTTGCGTTGGAGCAAAATGGTTTAGGCCTGTCGGCTTATGATGTTAGAAACGTTTGGACCATAGAGCGGCTAGAGCAATAGATAGGGAATTTTAAGCCAATGGCATTCTATGACGCCTTGCGCCGATTGCCGAATTTAATCTCGCTGGGACGGCTTTTTGCAGTCCCCCTTATAGTTTGGTTGATATCATCTGGTGAAATGATAGTAGCGCTTTGGATATTTGTTGCGGCTGGGGTATCTGACGCTGTTGATGGTTTTATTGCGAAACGATTTGATGCGGCAAGCACGCTTGGAAGCTTTATCGATCCTTTGGCGGATAAAGCTTTAATAGTGAGCTGCTTTGTTACGCTCGGTATTGAAAGTCAAATTTCGACTTGGTTGGTGATTCTAGTTGTTTTTCGGGATGTATTAATTATCGGCGGTGTCCTTTTATCATTGCCTTTAGGGCGCCCGGTCATTGTAGATCCCCTATTCATTTCAAAGCTAAATACGGCGTTACAAATAATATTAGTGGCCTTAGTGCTTGCAAGAGGTGGATTTGGTATCAGCAATGGACATCTATTCGATATCGTGGAATGTGTTGTTGCGGCAACAACTCTAGCGTCCGGTGTCAGCTATGCTTATCGCTACGTAATTGCTGCAACCGAAAAGGACGTTACAGATAGCAGCAGTCATCCTAATTAGTTTGGAGATTAAATTTTATGACCTTGCAGCAGAAAAGCCTGGTTTGGCTTTTAATTATTGTCGGTATTGTTGGTATGCTTGTCTTATTGAGGGGGATTTTACTGCCTTTTGTGATTGGCATGGCAGTAGCATATCTGCTTGATCCCGTTTGCGATTGGTTGGAACAGCGCCACTTTACGAGGATCTGGGCATCAATCACAGTCACAATTGTATTTTTTGTTGTTATTGCACTGGCTTTTGCATTTTTGACACCACTTTTAATAAATCAGATCACTGACTTTATCGAGAAAGTCCCTGGTTATATCCGTACCTTAGAGATCAAAATAATGCCTGTGATAGCACATTTGATGGCACATTTAGGCACAGATGGTACAGGCGAGATTCAAAAATTTTTTGGTCAATATGTTGGAGATGCAGCCGCTATCGCAGGACGTGTAATATTTCGCCTCCTAAGTGGCCTTGAAACAGCACTAAATGTAATTTCTATCATAGCAATAACGCCCATCGTGGCCTTTTATTTACTCCGAGATTGGGATAAAATTATTAACAGGTTGGATGGATATCTTCCATTGGCGTACCGGAAAACAATACAAGAGCAAATTATTTTGATCGATACTACTCTTTCCGGTTTTTTGCGCGGCCAATTCATGGTTTGTGTTCTTCTAGGAATTTTTTACGCAATAGGTCTAATGATTATCGGTCTAGATTTTGGGCTGATTATCGGGCTTGGTACGGGTATGGTTTCATTTGTTCCATATTTTGGGATGTTGGCGGGAGTGGTAGTAGGGCTTGGACTTTCTATCGCACAATTTGACTCAATAGGTCCGATATTAGCAGTTGGCCTCTTGTTTGCGTTTGGACAAATAATGGAGGGTAACTTTGTAACCCCCAAGCTAGTTGGCGATCGGGTCGGTCTACACGCCGTTTGGATTATTTTTGCATTAATGGCCGGCGGCGCGCTTTTTGGTTTTCTGGGGATCCTTTTGGCTGTGCCAGTGGCCGCTGTGATAGGTGTCCTCGTGCGATTTGCTCTCGATTGCTACTTACGTAGCGGGCTTTATGCTGCTGAGTTACCCGAGAGATCTAATCCGCCGAACGGTTAATAGGGTTATATTGACACTAAAATCGCAGATACCACTCGATTTCGGATATCGTTCTGCCGCTGGCAGCAGTGATTTCCTCGTAGCGCCATGTAATAAAGATGCTGTCGCTTGGGTCGATCGGTGGCCTGATTGGCCATCTCCTGCATTGTTTATTTTTGGTCCGGTCGGGTCTGGTAAAAGTCACCTTGGTCATATTTGGTGCGGACGATCCGGGGCAGATAGATTGCAGATGGAGGGCCTTACGGTTGATACAGCGGCCGACGTAGAGAAGCAGAATTCTATTCTGATTGATCCTTTAAAAGCTCCCTTCGATGAATTAGCGCTCTTACATTTATACAACACGACAGCCGAAAAAAGAGGGCACCTTCTGATTATATCTGAAGTTCCGCCGGCGCGGTTAGCGGTCAGGCTTGCTGACCTTCGTTCGAGGTTGCAAGCAGCACCAACAGTGGGTATTGGCAGTCCTGATGATGCATTAGTAGGGGCCGTAATGTTGAAGCAATTTACAGATCGTCAGCTGAGTGTTGACCCTGAAGTCCTTACTTTTTTAATGGCGCGTATGGAGCGGACTTTTGAGGCTGCAAGCAATTTGGTTGCTGCTTTAGATGAGGCTGCTCTGATTCAAAAGCGTCGAATAACAGTGCCTCTTGCTAGGGAGGTGCTTGCACGTCAAAGAGCATAAAGTTACGGAATATTTATGATGCGTTCGGTTTCAAGAATTTTCTGGCGTATTCCACTTTCGGTTCGGAAAAGCTCAAATTTCCCCTTATAAGTGCCTTTCGGCCATATTCGTCCGAACCCCTTACGGCCCACAAAATCGAATTTAATATTAGTAATTCGGGTAATTTTTTTCCTTGAGAGGGCAAATATCTTTGCGGCTGGGGAGATTAAACTCAATTCATAGTCATCCCCTGGCCTTCCACCACCAAACTCAACAGCAAACACAAAGTTTGGGGATTTTTGCTCCATCTGGTCTTTAATGTCTAATCCATAGGTTAATGCAACACGATTGAATTTCGCACTATCACTAAAACCTGCTTGAAGGACGAATGCCTTCTTGTAGCGTAATCGAGTCCTAGCATTCGCACTCCACAAGGTTTTTCGGTTGTTAGAACAGTTATTCTCATCTGATGTTTTGGGGGCGAAAGGGTCTACAACCTTTCCTCTTCGTTTGACGGCGAAATGTAAGTGGGGAAATTCGGAAAGGCCAGACATTCCTACTTGACCGAGAATCTCACCGGTTTTGACCTCCTGACCTGTTGCTACACGAATGCTGGTATTTTTAAGATGTGCATAAATTGTGCGCCATCCGTTTCCGTGATCAAGGACGACAACATTGCCAAGACCGCGCCGTGAGATGACGTCGTGGCCAATCGCTTTAAAAGAAATATCTGGGAGCCCACGACGGATTTTAACTACCCGACCATTTGCTGCAGCCAGAACATCTACGCCGCGTTGCATTAACTCAATACTGCGAAGTCGAATATCAGTGCCTTGATGGTTATTGTAAGATAAATTTCCGCATTGAAAGTCCCTCCACTTCGCTGATTTGTCATGGTCAACGAATAGGACAAGGTCACAATTATTTCCAAATTTACAATCTATTGGGACTTCGAGAAGTTTTGTGTTTTGACGCGCGAAAGTCTCTCCACAAAGAAAAAGTAGAAAAAGAAATGGCAAGGATCTTACAAACATTAGGCTGTGAATTTTGGAATTATTTTAATTTGGTTTTTTTCGATGGTTATTGAAATCTCACCCCGTTTGATCGCAAGCGCTTGATTGCCAAAAATTTTTTTCCTCCAACCTTTGAGAGTACGTACATCAGCATTGTCATCTGCCGCTATTTGTTCTAACTCTGAGACAGTAGCTATGAGCTTGCTCGCAACACCGGTTTTCTCGCTGCAACGTTTTAGCATTACCTTTAATAATTCGGTTACTGGACCAACCCCTTGCGGAAGTGGTGGTTTAATTTTCTTTTTAGGAGCCCGACATTCAGGAACTGATTTACCTTCAGCTATTATTGACAGGAGTATTTCGCCACTTTGGCCTCTTGCAAAGTTAGGAGAAAGACCTCTTGTGCGGCTCAGATCTTCAAAATTACTGGGAGCCCGGCCGGCAAGATCGAGAAGTGTATCATCACGAGCAATTCGATTGCGGGGTTTGTCACGCCTTTGTGCCTCGCGTTCCCTCCAAGCTGCTACAGCTTGCAAAATTGCTAGAAACCTTGGCTCATTATTTCTGCTTTTGATGCGTTGCCAGGCATCACTTGGATTTGCTGAATAGGTCTTTTTCGCTGTTAGTACCGCCATCTCCTCGTCCAGCCAATGACTACGTCCGCTCCCTATAAGGCTGCTATTCAGATTTTCGTAGACGGCACGAAGGTGTGTAACATCGCCAAGGGCATAATTTAGTTGTTGTGGAGTGAGAGGACGGCGCGACCAATCACTGATCCGCGACTGTTTATTCATCTTTACACCAGTGATCTTGGCGACTAACGGTTCGTAGCCAATCTGGTCTCCAAATCCTGACACCATCGCCGCCAGTTGTGTGTCAAATATTGGAGAGGGCAGTTCCTTAATTTCATGGTAAAAAATTTCCATGTCTTGCCGTGCGGCGTGAAAAACCTTCAGAATTGATTTATCGCACATAAGATCATGTAATGGTTCAAGATCTATATTAGGGGCCATAGGGTCTATTATTGCCGCCTCAGCAGGCCCGCCAATCTGGATAAGGCATAAAATAGGATAATAAGTCTTCTCGCGCATAAATTCTGTATCAACTGTCAGAAATTCCGCGTTTTTTTGGCGTTTGCAAAAGTTTGCAAGCGTGTCAGTAGTAGTGATTGGTATAATTGGCATGTTAATGAGAGGCTACACCCATTTAATTTCCCGTCAATAAAAAGCATTATCTAACGTGTTAAACTTGACAAGACGCTAGAATTAATGCCCCTTGCCTACAGTGATTAAGGCGAAATTGATACCCCATATGCATCTTTACCGTACACATAATTGTGATCAGCTGCGCATCTCAAATGCCGACCAAAAAGTACGCTTGTCAGGCTGGGTTCACCGGACGCGGGATCACGGAAATTTACTTTTTATAGACTTGCGTGATCATTATGGAATTACCCAATGTGTAATTGATTCCTCTAGTAACATTTTTGCTGAAGTTGAAGCTTTATCCGTTGAATCAGTAATAACTGTCACTGGGTCGGTCAAAAAACGCTCAAATGAAACAGTAAATTCCTCGATACCTAGTGGTGAGGTTGAGGTTTGGATAGAACAGTTCACGCTCCAAGCTTCTGCTGAATTGTTACCAATGCCAGTTAATCAGGATGCGGGCTACCCCGAAGATATACGCCTCAGATATAGGTTCTTAGATCTCAGGCGTGAAGAATTACACCGTAATATAATTTTACGTTCGGCTGTGATTGCGTCAATACGTAGGCGTATGATAGAGAGCGGATTCAGTGAGTACCAAACTCCTATACTTACTTCTAGCTCTCCGGAGGGTGCACGAGACTTTCTCGTTCCTAGCCGTCTTCACCCCGGTCAGTTTTATGCTTTACCCCAGGCACCGCAACAATTTAAACAGTTACTGATGGTAGCAGGCTTTGATCGGTATTTTCAAATTGCTCCGTGCTTTCGAGATGAGGATGCGCGCGCGGATAGATCTCCCGGTGAATTTTATCAGCTAGATTTTGAGATGTCCTTTGTGACCCAAGAGGATGTCTTTGAGGCAATTGAACCAGTTATAGCCGGTGTTTTTGAGGAGTTTGCAGATGGTCGCCTTGTCACAAAAACACCGTTTCCTCGCATTCCCTATGATGAAGCGCTTCTGAAATATGGTAGCGATAAACCAGACTTGCGTAACCCTTTGGTCATCGTCGATGTAACTGAGACTTTTCGAGGATCAAATTTTTCTATCTTTGCAAATGCTATCGAGAAGGGCGCGGTAGTTAGGGCGGTGCCGGGACCCGGTGCAGGCGACAGGCCGCGAAGTTTTTTTGACAAATTGAACGACTGGGCACAATCAGAAGGTGCGGCGGGGCTTGGATACATCATTTTCATTGAAGGTGGTGGGAAAGGGCCCATTGCTCGTAATTTGGAGGAGGATCAGCTCTTTGAACTCAAAGAAGCTCTTGGATTGGTCGATGGCGATGCCGTATTTTTTATATGCGACAATCCGAATAACGCTGCACGTTTTGCTGGGCTCGTAAGAAACCGTATCGGAATATCTCTTGAATTAATTCAGGAGGGAAGGTTTGATTTTTGTTGGGTCGTTGATTATCCAATGTATGAGTTTGATGAGGTAAAACGGAAAATCGAATTTAGTCATAATCCTTTTTCAATGCCGCAGGGTGGTATGGAAGCATTGGAGACGAAAGATCCACTTAAGATCAAAGCGTTTCAATACGATATTGTGTGCAATGGGGTTGAGCTTTCCTCAGGTGCAATAAGAAACCACTTGCCAGAAATAATGTATAAGGCTTTCGAAATTGCTGGTTACGGGGCTGACGTTGTTGAAGAACGTTTCGGTGGTATGCTAAACGCCTTAAAATTTGGGGCGCCGCCCCACGGTGGCTCTGCTCCTGGAATTGATCGCATCGTTATGCTCCTTGCTGATGAGCCTAATATACGCGAAGTGGTTGCTTTTCCAATGAATCAACAAGCCCAAGATTTGATGATGGGTGCACCCAATTCTGTTGATCAGCCGCATCTAGAGGAATTACATTTGCGAGTAAAGATGCCCCCGAAAGTTAATGATTAGTATTAGCCACCCAAAAGTGCGATTTATTCATATGTTTTTCTTTTGGTTTGCGTCAAAAATCAGAATCAGCATTTTTTTTGTTTTTGTGTTGTTTAATAATAGCATGGGTGTGGCGAACCCATTAAGTGATATTGCAAAAAAAATATTGCCTCACGAAGCTGCATATAAGTTGGGTCTCGAAGATGTAGTTTCTGGCAGTCAACTTGTGCATGCGGAGGGCTTTATGAGTTATAATTGGAAGCGCCGTTGTGATGGTTGGACTAGCGAGCAAAGACTATTTCTAGAGCTTACCTACCCGGAAAATAAAACTATAAAGTTCAAGGCCGTATCGGTCACCTGGGAATCTGAAGATGGATTACGTTTCCGATTTAACATAAGTCGTGGAGCAAATGGTGAAGAAACCGAAAAATATGTGGGTGAGGCTATTTTGGATGGGTCGGGAGGCCCGGGCCGCGTTTATTATGAAAATCCTAAAGGTAAAGAAGTTGTGTTGGATCGTGGGACTATGTTTCCATCACATCATACCCTATTGCTATTAAAAAAAGCGTTGAATGTTACTCGGCTCGATCGGCAGCTTGTTTTTGATGGAGGTGATCCAACGGGTTCTGCTGCAGTTACGGCAATCTTCTTTCCAAAGCAAAAGGCCATGAAGCTAAAGAAACTCGTCAGGGGTTATGATCCCAAGCCGGTATACCCAGTGAAACTCTCTTTTTTCCCTTCAGCGGGCGCTGACTTGAAGGCAGATATTTTGCCGGATGCTGAGTATAAAGTTTTCTACCAATCCAATGGCATTGCACCAATTTTATATCTAAATTTTAGCGAATTAAAATTTCGCGGCGAGATGATCGCCTTTGCACCCTTGGAAAGACCCGTGTGTTAATCATTTCCTTTTCTTATCTTTGTGCTCCCAAATTTAGACCTAACGGCATTCATTACGGCGTCAATCCGAGCAGCTTCAGTATTGTAGTTGTTGAAAAGATCTGGTGGATCCATTTTGGTTTCCTTTGTGAGATTTGTGGCTCCGACACCAACTAGTCGAAAATACGTGCCGTCAACCTCTCTTTTAAGCATGCCCATCGCGGCGTTTTGCAAAGACTCTAGAAGTTGTGTGGGGTGTTGCAAACGCCGTGTGCGGGTTAGAAGTGAGAAATCGGCACGCTTAAGCTTTAAGGTTACTGATCCTGCAGCGAAACCTTTTTCAATTAATTTTGTTAAGACCTTTTCACAAAGGTGGTTAACCCTTTTCCCTAAATCCTCTAAAGTATTAATATTATTAATAAAGGTTGTCTCAGCAGAGATACTTTTTGTTTCTCGGTCAGGGGTTACAAGGCGGTCATCCTCCCCTCGCGAAAATTGGTACAAACGTGTCCCAATTGATCCGTATCTTGAAACTAACTTTCGCTCCGATAATTTTTGCAATTGTCCAATTTGCGAAATCCCATCGCGACGCAGTTTGGCAGCCAAGGATCTGCCGACACCCCAAAGTAAACTAACCGGCTTCGGTGCAAGGAAATGTAAAGCGTTTGCCTTTCCAATTATTGCAAAGCCACGAGGTTTATCTAAGTCGGAAGCAATCTTAGCGAGAAATTTATTGTAACTCAGGCCAACGCTAACAGTGACACCAGTCTCATTTTCTATACGCTTAGCTAATCGCGCTATAGACTCTGAAGGTGACATGCGGTGAACTCTCTCGGTGCCTCTCAGGTCAAGGAACGCCTCATCAATAGATATTGGCTGCACCAACGGAGTAAGATGGCTCATTAATTGCCTAATTTCCGAGGCTACAGCCTTATATTTTTCCATATTAGGTTTTATTATAACAGCGTGGGGACAAGCAGCTCGTGCTTTAAACATAGGCATGGCGGATTTCACTCCATATACTCGCGCTAGATAGCAAGCAGTCGCTACAACACCGCGTTTGCCTCCACCTATTATTACAGGGCGTTTAGTAAGAGCAGGATTATCTCGTTTTTCAACTGCGGCATAAAATGCATCGCAATCTACATGGGCAATAGAAAGGGCGTTAAGTTCAGGGTGCGTCGCAACCCTCGGTGACGCGCACGCCGGGCATCGATTGCACATCTTATCGGTGCGGTCATCGAATTGATAAAAACATTCGCGACAAAGCGATGTTTGGTTGCTATTAGCTCTCACGCCGGGCGCCATATTCTCTGCCATGTTGCAATGAGACATTACAGCACAGTGGGTTACCTTTGAATGCTAAAAATGAATTATAACTTGTGGAGCAATAAATTTATTGATGGCTCTTAAAGACCACCCGCGGCAATAAGATTTCAAATTTCTCATAGGCGCCGCAATTATCAATAGTGTTCCCAATGATTTAAAAGATGTATTTAAACATTGGGCTGAGATAGTAGGCTTTAATACATATTGGAATATAAAAATAATTAATACGAGAATAGTATGATAAAGCAAGTTTTAGCAAAGACCTTTTTTAGCTTGCTTCTAAATATGCAACTATTAAGCACCAAGACGTTGGATCAGCACATAATAATAGCAGGTGTTTCTGCGATAAAACAATTAGAATGCAAACATAAAAGATCCACCACCACTTGGCGAATGTTTGTGATCGTCACCCAATACCGTAAAAGAACCTTTACCAGTTAATACTGCGTAGTATTCTCCTTACTCACTTAATACGGCCTTCTTTGAAAATGACATGTTTTCGAGCCACAGGGTCGTATTTGCGAAATTCGAGTTTCTCAGTTTGGGTGCGGGGATTTTTTTTCGTAACGTAATAGTAACCGGTATCCGCAGTGCTCTCGAGTTTAATTAGAATAGTTGCTGACTTTGCCATATTATGTATCCATTCCCGTTCCAGAAAAGAACCTCACTATAACCAACCCTAGCGGGATACGCTCCTGTTCCTTGTACGTCAAGGCAATTCAGCAAGGTTACTCCTCACGCCATATCCTATTATGGTCCATGTCTGCACTGAAAAACATAATTGTGCGCTCAGAGTTGGGGGCTGGTTTTTCTTTCAAATACAGTTGTGTCTGCTTAATCACTATTTCCGTGATACTTGCAACATTCATTTCAATTAGATCATTAAGTGGCACCCAACAGATTTCCTCTAATTCAGGCGTTTGACGAATTTCACCGCTGGTAGCTGAACCGTCAGTGATAAAAAAACGGGTATTAAAGCGAATGGGCTGATATTCTGGTGTGCATGCGCGCATCAAATAGTCTAGAGCAGATAGGTCTGGAACCAGCCCCGCTTCATTATAAGCTGACTGCGCTTCACCTCTTAGTGTTGTGTTTAGGGAGCTTTTTTGCCCGATAAATAGTCCAGTTTCTTCATACATTTCCCTCAGCGCAGTCCAGGCCAGCGCGCGAGCTACTTCCGGTTTGCTTGTTCGTGTTAAAAGCGATAGAACGTCAGAACGAAGGCTGAAAGGTGTCGAGAGTTCAAAATCATCCGTTTCAAGTGCTCCGCCTGGAAACACCCAGACATTAGGCATGAAACGCGCCGTGCTTGGTCTTCTTCCCACAAGGACATCGGGATTTTGATTATCACCACGCACGACTATAATGCTGGCCGCGTCACGTGGTACTGCTGGCTTTTGGTTATCCTCTTTTGAAATTTTTTCCATTCTCCTATCCGATACGTTGCCTTTGGTTTACGGTAGCTGATGTAGTGATGTAAATCTTGCCAGATCTATAGCCTGGGAATACTTAGTCTGAGAGTTTAGTATCATGGTTGCAACTCGTGCATCAGAGTTAATGTTTTGTTTCGGTTTCCACGGACATATTTTTCTAATTATTTTTCGATTGTTAAGGGCTTGCGAATTCGGCGCTCGCCGCATTTTTAGGAATTTTTTAAAAGAAAGAATATTTTCAGTGTCAAAAGCATCATACGTTTTTGATTCTATTAATTCTCCCGATGTGCATATAGAGGGGAACACCCCAAGTTTTTGAAGCAAATAGCCGGACGGAGCAAAGAGTAGGGCCCAAGTCAGAATGAGCTCACCGTCATTTGGCAAGCGCAAGATAGTTTGAACCGTTCCCTTGCCAAAGCTTGAGGAGCCTATAACTACTGCCCGGGCATTATCCTGTAGAGCTGAGGCAAGGATTTCTGCCGAGGATGCTGTTGCACCATTTATTAGAACTATCATGGGCAACCCATTCAGGATATCGCCAGCCGTCGCTTCGAAAGTCTTGATGCTTTTTCGGTGTCTTCCTTTGGTAGATACAATTCGTCCGCTTTCTAAAAACAGGTTTGCTATTTTTACTGACTCATTTAAAAGGCCACCTGAATTATTGCGTAGGTCAAGGACTACACCACGTAGATTTTTACCCCTGTATCGAAAGATTTGTTTTATTGCATCTTCGATTCGCTTAGATGTTTCCTTATTGAAACTGGCGACCCGCAAAAAGCTGATATTTTCATAATGGGTGACAAAGACCGTTTCTTTTGTGACTCGGGTGCGATCTAATAAATAGCGCTTTGGCGTAGGATCTGTTCCTCGTCGTACACTTAGCGATACAGGCACATTAAGTGGCCCTCTTATCAAGTTCTTTATTTTTTGAATGGACGCACCGGCAATATTAATTCCGCTGACCATTGTGATAATATCTTTGACTCGGAGACTTGAATGTGCCGCAGGCAGGTCATCAATCAGTTTGACAATCATAGCTCCCTCGGGATGACGCTCGAGCCTTACACCAATGCCGCCGTAACCTTGTCGCTGAATCCTATTGGCAGCAGCTTTTTTTGCGGAAGCATAGCGCGAGTATTTGTCGAGTTTATCAATAATATTAGTAAAAAATAATTTGAAAATATGTTCGTCTTCTGCCTTGGCAATATGATGCGATAAGTTTGAGGCCTTCTCGAGTGCCTCGGTAAGAAAAATTCCAAATTGTGCGGGCGTGGTGGGTATACTATCCCTGTGAACCTCAGTCTTTCTAATGTAAATGATTAATTCGTTCACTTTTTTGGAAACATTAAAATCTGGGTCAATTTGACGAAGTCCGTCTAGGCCAGCGATTGTTAATTTTATTAACTGTGGTTTTTCAAGATATAATTTATCAATTTCGTTGATAGTGTAAGTGAACATGCGGAGACGATTTTCGCGAACTTCGTCAACTTTGGCTCTTTGTTGCGTAACACATGCTGCTAATAAAATCGGGATCATAATAACACAGAGTATGCTTCGCCACTTCATTAGCCACACAACTGATGCTTTGGACAAAATTATACTTAGCCTCATGTTCGTGTATTAGCAAAGAAACATTGGCAGCAAAGTGAAAAAATTGAGCTCAGGTGGAAATATCCAGAGTACATGAATAACACTTAATAAAGACGTTTACGGTGTCTCTTGTGACGCAAATTTCTTCTCCTAGAGCGGTATGCCGTAACATTCTTCGCAACAATAGCAAATTTTAGGCTTCCTGTTATTGGCATCGCTTCTACCAATTTGACATCAATAGTTTCGCCAAGATGAAAGTGGGAGCCGCTTCTTTCCTCTGTCATTTTAAGACCAGATTTGTCAACGTTGTACCAATCTCCCGGAAGGGTCCCGATTGGAATTAGCCCTTCTGCTCCATTATCGTTTAAGCGGACAAATATGCCAAAGCGAGTAATCCCTATAATTTGTGCGTTGAACTCTGCACCAATACGGTCTGCAATAAAACCCGTCACGAGCCTACTCTGAATTTCACGTTCAACAGCCATCGCTCTACGCTCGGTTTTTGAAATTTCTTCGCCTATGGCGGCATATTTTTGCGCGAAACCAGACGAATGACCATCACTGCCCAGTTTGAGAGCCGTAATCAATGAACGATGCACTAGTAGGTCTGAGTAACGCCGAATTGGTGATGTGAAATGACAGTAAGTTTTCAGACCTAATCCAAAGTGACCGATACGTAATGGACCATATACAGCTTGACTTTGGGTTCGAAGAACAATTTCGTTTATGACTGTTGAAATATTTTTCTTGCGTGCGTCGTTAACTAATAAAGAAAAAGCGCGGGGATCTATCTTATTATTTTTTATAAATTTTAAACCAAAATTATTTACAGCTTCCGCGAGCGATTCAATTTTATCAGGCGCTGGACGTTCGTGGATACGATACATTACTGGTGCAGAATGTTGTTCTAGCAACTCAGCAGCAGCTACATTAGCGGTTATCATGAACTCTTCAATCATCCGGTGGCTATCTAAGCGTTGCTGCTCGTCGATGGCATGGACGCGTCCAGCTTTGTCAAACTTTACTTTTCGATCTGGTATTTCTAATTCTAGGGTACCGCGCTTTTGGCGTGCTCGATTTAGCGCGAAGAATGCTCCGTATAGCGGTTTTATGACTTTAGTTGCAAGAGAACCCGTTACTTCGTCATGAATTCCGTCAAAAGCCGATTGAACTTGTTCATAGGTTAATCTCGCAACTGAACGCATCAAACCTCGCGCAAAATTCTTCTTAATTATGTTGCCTTCTGCATCAATTTTTATGCAAGCAACGATGCAAGCGCGGTCCTCGTTAGGTTTGAGGGAGCATACACCGGTTGATAGAGATTCAGGTAACATGGGAACTACTCGGTCTGGGCAATAAACTGAATTGCCTCTTAGGCGAGCCGTTTTATCAAGCGCATCGCCCTCGTGCACGTAGTAGGCGACATCTGCTATCGCGATTTGTAGGTTCCAGCCGCCCTGATTGGTACTAGCTGTGTCTGGTGCTGCCCAAACAGCATCGTCAAAATCACGTGCATCATGTCCGTCGATCGTTACGAATGGTGTTTCCCTAAAATCACGACGGCTACCAAGCTCTGGGACTGTCTTCGATTTTGCAAGCACTGTTGTCTCAGAATCGAAATTTATTGGGACATTTT
>Ga0163109_10002172_pt1 | contig 15443 bp, 15 predicted proteins | sample CRUFie1St13metaG_FD_108704 | JGI IMG/M metagenome (GOLD analysis project Ga0163109, IMG submission 108704) | Marine microbial communities from the Costa Rica Dome - CRUD Field 142mm St13 metaG | ecosystem: Environmental > Aquatic > Marine > Oceanic > Photic zone | place: Costa Rica: the Eastern... | reverse complement strand
TATATAAATGATAAAATGTATAAAAAATATTATAGTGAAATTACCAAGAATAATTATGTTTTATTTTTAATTAAAAATTTTGGATTTTTCATTTTTTAATTGGTATATTTTTTTTTTTTTTTCATTTTTTTAATAAATGTTTGCAAATTCCAAAGAAATTGTTAGGCAACAAATTGAACAAATGACTAATTCTGACAGACCATATTTTCCGAATCCAGAAAGTATTTATCATGTTAGAACAGACATTACTCAATGGCCTTATCAACGATATTTTCGAGGAAAACCAACTTCAGATCTTCCTCATGTATGGGATAGAGAAGCCGGTTATAATAGAATTAAACCTGTTCAATTGATTCCATCATTTACTCCACAACCATTACCCACAAAACCAATAGTTTTTCAACCTGCTTGTTCTACCATTTTTCCAGTGAATAAAAATAAGTGTATTTATTTCAGTCCATAAAAAAGTTCTAATATTTTTTTCTAAAATACGAAAAAAATTATACTTTATAGATATTTTTTGAATTCCACAATTCTGTAAAATGAGGTTCTCCATCTTGACGCTGTTCATTCCTATAATTCTGCAGATGATGTAAAATTGGACCCTTTTTTGATATGATATGAGTTCCTTCCCTTGTGAAAAAAAGTTCCATTGATTTTAATTTTTTCATATAATCATCAGAGAAATACAATTCTCCAAGCATTCCTGGACCTGTTGGATATAAATCTCCATATCCATAATCTTTATTCATTACATTTTTACAGATTCTGTCAATAGATTGTTTCATCAATAAATTATTTGGATAAACTACAAAAAAAGCATTGTAAATTCCAATATTCTTTCTCCATAATTTATCATCTATATTTAAAAAATTCCTGTAATCTTGTATAAAATCCAATTCACTCTCTATTTTTTGATATTTTAACATATATGGTCTATCCAATACAAAATGTTCTTTATGAATCAGTTCCTTTAATTTAAATCCAGAAACCGGTTTTAACTTTAAATCTATATATATTCCACCCTTTTTATATAAAATACAATATCTCCACAAATCTGCTTTATATGCTTTTGGAATCAATGTATCATAACATTTTAGAACAGTTGAATCAAAATTTTTCCGAATAAAATTTCTACAATCTTCTTCATCATACAAGTGAAATATAAATTCCGGATTTTGCTCTTTCAATGTCTGTAAATTTTCCCGAAGACAAGGTAGTAATTGTTCTTTGTTATGCCATGTCATGTATACATTTAATGGTATTTTTCTTGAAAAAAATTTGTCATACGTCTTGTTAGATACTAAAAAAATAATACTTATTACAATTATTAAAATAAAACATAATATCACTAAAACTAAATACATTATTTATTTAAATAGATTTTTTTTTTCTTCCATAAATTTCCATGATGTCTTTCTTGTGATTGTTCTTTTCTATAATTTTTGTAATGTCGTAAAATAGGTTTTTGCTTACTAATGATATGCGTTCCTTCTCTTGTATTAAAAAGTTCCATTGATTTTAATTTCTCTATATAATTTTTGGAAAAATACAATTCTCCCATCATTCCTGGTCCTGTTGGGTATAATGGATTGTATCCATATTCATTATTTTTTACATTTTCACATACTTTATCAATACATTGTTTGATTAATGTATTTTTTGGTTTTACAATGATTAAAGCATTATATAATCCAATATAATCTTTCCACCAAGTTGTATTTTTTATTTTAGAAATGGTTGAAATATAATTGGAGCTATTGACGAATTCAATATCATATTGAGAGGGATAATTTATATTATCATAAGGTCTATCTAAAACTAAATATTCCTTATCTGTAACTTCTATAAATTTAAAATTTTTGATAGGTTCTAATTTTACATCAATGTAAATTCCCCCTTTTTTATATAAAATACAATATCTCCACAAATCTGCTTTATATGCTTTTGGAATCAATGTATCATAACATTTTAGAACAGTTGAATCAAAATTTTTTTGAATAAAATTTCTACAATTTTCTTCATCATACAAGTGAAATGTAAATTCTGGATTTTGCTTTTTTAATTTTTCCAAATTTTTCTTCATTAACGGTGGAACTTCCTTTGAATGCCATGTCATATATATATGTAAAGGAATTACGGATTTTCCTACTTTTTTTTCACTAAAATCTATATTAGCATAATTTTCTTGCGTTATAAAAATAAAACTTGTTATAGCAATAATTACACAAAAAACTACCAAACAACAAATAAAAATCATTTTGTGCTTTTTTTTAAAAAAAAAATTTTTTTATTTAAAAATTGATATTTAAAATTATTATAAATAAATGTTAGTGTGATATGAACGAACTCGGTGCTACGTGTTATATAGTGAATGGAATATATTTTTTCCAAACTTATTTTGAAGGAGAACCTCAATATCATTTTTTATGTTTCTTTTTTATATTCATTTTATGTGATTTTTACGCATATTATTCAATCAAACATTCAATATACGACAGGGAGAGTGATATGAGTTTATTATTTTTACTTATTATAAGCTTACCATTTACTCTTTCTTGTTTTATAATATCTATTATGGAGAAAAGTGCAAATACTCCAAATAATTTGATAATTGTATGTCATTGGATAAATACTTTTTTTAACATTTTGGATTTAATAAAAAAAAATGTTGATTATTATTCTTCTAACCAATATCTTTTATATTCAAAATTAAAATTAAAAATGAAATCTCAATCTTTTACAAGTTCAGATGAAGAATGTATTATTTGTTATGATGATGAAAAAAGTAAAGATTTTGTTAAATTGGGATGTAATCATATATTTCATAGAGAATGTTTTGAGAAATGGATATTGACTAAAAATCATTTTCAAGATTTTAAATGTGTCTTGTGTTCTCAACATATTTATCGTTAGTTTAATTTTGTTTGCAGACAAAATTAATAGATTTGTAAAAATTGATTTTTTAACAAATTATAAAGAAAGAAAAAATGGCATCCTTTCCCTTATTTAATATTATACTTCAAGATACTGAAATGTATAAAGATGAAGTTTTTGACAACAAAAAACATGAAGAATTAGTGGAGAAAATTGAAAAAATGGATAATGAAGGAAATGAAATAATTTTAGCATTAATTCGTAATTATCAATTGGAAAAAGATCAAGGAATTTATGAAGAATTACCTTATGATTGTAAAAGTAATAAATCTGGTTATAAATTTACTGTAAATAAATTACCAAATCGTCTTATTTTAATGATTTCTCATTTTGTAGATTTACATTTAAAAAAACAAATTGAAGAAAATCAAAGAAATAATATCTTTAATAAATAAATGAAATTTTCAAGAGTAAGTAAGTCGATTCATTTAGATGAGATTTTTGATTATGATATATATCAAAAAATTGAAGATGAACAACCTTATTATGAAATAAACTCCATTATAGTATTTAATGGTGCAAACTCTCAAAAAGAGGAATGGTCACAATTATTCATTGAACAAGTATTTGAACATACTAAAATCAATGAAATTATTGTGTACAACTATCGTGGAGTAAAAAATAAATTTGGTGAAAAAGTAAAACGTTTAAGCGATTATCAATTAGATTTACTCGCAAACGATTTTAATGAATTAGCAAATCAATTATACAGAGAACATTGGAACCCAAATCTTAATTTAAATATTTATTTATTAGGATATTCTTTTGGAGGTTTTGTGGTTCAAGATTATTTGAAAAATTTTAAATTAAAAAATTTAGCAGGTGTCATTTTTTTAGCAACCAGTTGTTATCATTGTTATGATATTGACATTAAACGATTTTTTCAATATTATCATAAATATCAAAAATTTGCGGAAAAACACAAGAAAAAAGAAGAAGAGATGAAAAAAGAAAAAGGGCAACATTTAATTTTTTATCAAGTTTTTCCATTAATTTCAAAGAGAATTTTACAAAAAAAAAATTGTGTTTTTAAAAATCATTATTTAAAAGATGTTCCTTTTTTATATATAACTTGTGAAAATGATGAATTATTTCAATACAAGAAAAATATAGATTGTATTACTCAAAATTATAATAATGTATATCATGTTCCTTTAAAATCAATGTTTCATGGAATTATGTTTAATCATCCAGATATTCCCACTAGAATCTGTGTTAATTTTTTTCAAAAAATACTTTGATAGTTTTTTATCGCATTTACGATAAAAAAAATTAATCTACAAGTGGATCCATCAACTGAATTGGATCACATTTGTATGGATAAGCTTTTGTAATTTTTGTAAATCCAGAAGTATTAACTGGTGTGTATCCAACACCTCCCATAAGCTCATTACGAAAAAGTGGTTGAATTAAAACTTGTCCCGGTCCGGTCGTATATGGACAGTTTCCATTTTGATAAAAAAACTTTTCTTCTTGGTAACTCACAGGATAATTCTGTGAATTTTTTGAAAAATTCTGCATATAACTCATTTTTATTTATTATTAGGAAAAAAAAATTTCTTTATTTTTGGAAAACAGAACGAATAATATCCTGTAATTCCATTAAATTTTGATTTACGTGGTACAAATTATAAACAATACAACTACCAACAATAATATAAGACGATAAAGTTAAAATATCTATTAATTGACTCATTCTTACTTTATTAATTCAATTATTTTTTTTTCACATAGCAATCTAATTTCTTTGTTATTTTTTTGGATTTTTCTAATACCTTTTTATATCCCCATTGTCCTGCTCTACTCGATGCCGCTTTTAGACCCTTACAGTTATATGCTCCGTCGCTTTTATTACAAATTGGAAATTTTAACTTTTCTGGAATTAAAAAACAAGATTTTCCATATTTCTTCAAAACTTCCTCTCGTTCCTTTTTTGTTTTTGGTTTTTTAGATTCCCATGATTCAGTTCCATAATCTACTCTTTTGTTTTTTCCTAATCTTATGACAGAAGATACTAAATCATCATCAGATGCTTTAAATTTTGACTTTTGAATTTTTTTTTGTTGTTGAATTTGTTTATTTTCTTTCTTTAAACGATTATATGTTGGACCACCTACTTTAATAAGTCGTCCTGTTTGAGGATTACGAACAAGTGTTTCTGTTGTCATTTTATTTTAAAATGAAAAAAAAAAATCCATTATTTCTCACTCCGAATTTGGGACCAATTCTGGTCTCGGTTCTGGTCCTCAATCTGGTCTCGGATTTGGTTCTCAATCTGGTTTCGGATTTGGTCTCGGATTTGGTTTCGGATTTGGTTCTCAATCTGGTTTTGGATTTGGTCCTTGATTTGGTCTTGGATTTGGTTCTCAATCTGGTTTTGGATTTGATTCTTGATTTGATTCTGGATTTGGTCCTTGCTTTGGTCTTGGATTTGGTTTTGTTTTTCATCCTTATCCCACAATTTGATCATTTTTTCCGCAAAGACAACTTCATTTCCGGTCCATCCAGATAAAATATAATATCTTCCTAATGACTGTGGAAGAATAGAATCGTTATAACCAGCAGTTTGAACTGTAAAGACATTTAATTTACTATTAATTGTCTTTCTATAATTTTCAATTAATTTCGGAACATGAATATAATTGTGTCTATCACTGTAATGCTTCCAACACCAATTTTCACCTATTTCAGGTTCACAACCAAATAATCCACCATGACCTGCTTGTTGGTCAGAATAACAAAAAAAATGGTCATATCTATATTTGTGTGGTTCTTTCATAGCTCTTTTGAAAAATAGCCAAATACCATTTTCTGTTGCTTTACCAACTTTAGAACCTTCCTTTCCAATAATCTCCTTGATTTTATTGTAATTTTCAAAAAAAGATAAATTTTTATTCACCTCATATTCCAAAAGAGTATCTCCAAAAAATCCAATTGTAGCTCTTCCTTCACAGGAAAGTCCTGTTATAAGTGCAGATAAATTTCCAATCTCTGCTATTTTTCTTTGTCCATATTTAGAAGTGCATGTTCCCCATGCACTTCCACTGTTATCCGATAAGACAATAACATCTCCTTTTAATTTTGGATGATTTTGAATGGATTTTTGGATACAATTTTCAAGACATTTTTTTATAATTTCTATATCACTCTTTCGTATTCCCTTTTTATAATATCTTTGTTGAGTTTTTTTATTACAAAAACTTTTGGTCTCTGCAATTACAGATTCATATGCTGTTAAATATTGAAATGGAAATTGTTTTCCATTTTCTACACCTGCTTCCAACATATCGCAATATTTTTGAATTAAATCTGTATCACGAACCTTTATCGCAAATCCGCGGATATTTCGTAATGCTGCCATATGTGGCATATTCCATTCAAGAGTATCAAGTGTTTTTTTCCAACAACCATATTTACACATCAGTATCTCCCATGTTAAATCTTTTTCCTTTACTTTGACCCTTCCTGTCTTCATAAGTTCATTAATAGTATCTGTGGATTTAGGATGAGAAATTCTTGTAGAATCAATACAAGCACGGCGATACTTATTTGTATGATATGGTCTCAATTCTCTTAATATAGAACTAAAAGCTCTATCTAAAAAGGAAGGAAATTGAGATTTACTTCCCTTTAAACTTTTCCAAGAATCTAAAATAGAAATCATATCTGTTGGAATCATACAAACTTCTCTTACAATATTTCTAAAAAATTCAGGATTTTCTTTATTAAATTCAACTCGTTTTGGATGAGCTGCTCCTATTCCAATTAATTCACAAGGTGATTTTCTCATTAGAAATGTTCTCCTCGCCCTGACTGCCAAATTCAAAGTTTCTCTAAAATCATAATCAAATGCCTTATTTGCAGTTTCAAAAAAAATTCTCTGTCTTGATTTTACACCGTGTTCCGGGAATGTCAAATATTCCTTCAACATATTCTGAACATTATCAAGATCATGTAAACAGTCAAAGTCCTTTTTCGTTAGCTCCTTATCTGTTGCTGGATTGTAAAAACTTGATTGTCCTAAAAAAGACGAATATAACATCATCTCCAATTCAATTAACGGATTTTCGGGATAATAAGAAATCCCTTTCATGTGATTTAAATGTTCCATATCTAAAATTTTACTTATTCTTTGAAGAGAAATATAAATAATTTCAGTTTTCAATTTTTATAAATTTTGTATAAAAATTTTATAATCAAAAGCTTAATAATATAAAGGGAAATTTTTTGAGAAATTATTTATAATAGTTTGATTAAATAATTATCTAATAAATTTTTATTATTATTCGATGTAACTACCCTTTATTACAAGGGAATAGTTACTTTCCCTATCGGGATGTAACTATTATCACCGCTTCTCAAAATATGTAAGATAAAATATAATCTGGAATTGTCAGAAATTTATTTCCTGAATTATTACTCTTTATTAACGATGTATCCAGATTATCCACTTCTTACAAAAAAAGGGAAATTTTTGAGAAATTATTCATAATAGTTTGATTAGATAATTATCTAATAAATTTTTATTATTATTCGATGTAACTATTATCACCGCTTCTCAAAATCACTAAGATAAAATATAATCTGGAATTGTCAGAAATTTATTTCCTGAATTATTACTCTTTATTAACGATGTATCCAGATTATCCGCTTCTTACAATAATTTTAATTTGGAATATCAGAATTTTAGTTTCTGAAAGTATTATTTATTAACGATGTATCCAAATTAACCGCTTCTTGAGAGATTATTTATAATAGTTTAATTAGTTGATTATCTAAAAATTTTCTATTATTATTCGATGTAACTACCCTTTATTACAAGGGAATAGTTACTTTCCCTATCGGGATGTAACTATTATACCCATTTCTCAAGATATTCTAATTTATTATAAAAAAAAAATTTTTTTTCAGTTTTTAAAAATTTTGGTTGTCAACAAATTAAATAGATTTGAGGAATTGAAAATCAAAAATTTTTTTTTTTAAACTAAATGTATTCTGAAGATAATTCTATTATTAGAAAATTTATTAATACTAATGACTACATTGGATTGAAAAATCTCTCTTATAAAATGAGTAAAATAAGAAATGTTATGAATTTATATTCTTATTTAATTCAATATTATTCAAGAATTTTTTCTATTTATTATTTAAAAAATGATTCAAAACTACAAAACCTGCATAGAAACATATATAAAAAAAATTTAGATTTACAAGAACAAATAATAGAATTGAAAACCAAATTAAATAAGAAGAAAAATGAACATCTTTTTGACATATTTTTATTAGAACAAGCTCTTGTTATTTTACAAAAATATATTTACGTTTCAAAAAATTATTACATTGAACTACAATTAATTCTTTTTGAAAAAACGAATCATTGTATGGAAATTTCACAACATATTATGACATTTCTATAAAAAAATTGTCATAATATGTTAAAAATCTTGACGACACATTGGACAAGATAATGTTTGTAATTTTTCACTACATCCTAAACAAACAAAATGATTACATTCTGTTTTCCAAAAAGATGATTCATAACAAACACAACACTCTTTTGATATATTTCCTCGTATTAATAATTTTCTATTATATTTATAATATGAAATTAACGATGTTATAATATTTTCATATTGTAAGCCATCTTTATATCCAAATTTGTAATGAAAAATAGATTTAATAATTTCATTTTCATCATATTGTATTTCCTTATTATGTTTTCTACCGTATGTATAAAAACCTTGAGAAACTACCTTATTATTTTTAAATTTAAAATACATTCCATTTAATTTTCCATTCAAGTAAAATGATGAATTAATTAAATTATTATTTTCATCAAATTCTAAATATTTTCCATTTTGTTCATTGTTTTTATAAAAGGAAATTATATTTACATTTCCATTAGGAAAATATTCCATTCGTTTGCCATTTTTTTCATTATTTCTTATTTGCGTTTTTGATTTCATGTTTCCATCATTAAAAAATTCTAATTCTGTTCCAGTTTTCTTTCCATATTTGTCATATTTGCAAAAAGTTTTTAAACATCCATTCTCATGATAATTTTTAAAAAACCCAATTTTCCTATTATAACTGTACATACAATAACTTTTTAAAAGACCATCTGGATAAAAATGAACAACATACCCATTTATCTTTCCATATTTGTAATAATAACTGGATTTCAAAACCCCATTTTCATAAAAATATCCAAAATATCCATGTTTCTGTTTATTTTTATTGTAATTACAAATTGCCTTTATTCTCCCAGATGGATAATATTCACGAAAACTTCTAAATGTTTGGATGAATATATCATTTTTTTCAATACTACCTTTATCCTCATTAAACATTTTCTAATTTCTATACTAAAGGATTCACTTTTTTAAATTATTTTAAAGATTCATTTTCCATATATAAAATGAATTTTTACAAGATTTTGACTGTTTTATTATTGGGAAAGCATTTTGTTCTTGGTTTTGTTTTTCATCAAAATGAATTAAAAGAAAATAGTGAAAAATTGACTTCTTCTGGAAAAGGAATTTTGGCGATAGATGAATCTTTTGAAACAATTGGAAAACGTTTTGAAACCATTTCTATTGAGAATTCTTATTCTAATCGTAAATCCTATCGAAAATTGTTATTAACTTGTCCAGATTTAGATAAATATATATCAGGTCTTATTTTATCAGAAGAAACATTTTTAGATAATTATACGAATCCGTTGAAAGATATTTTTTATGGTGTTAAGGTTGATAATGGTTTAATTCCGTTCAATAATGTTGAGAAAATTTCTACAGGTTTGGAAACTTTAAATAAACGATGTAAGGAATATTATGAAAAAGGAGCGAAATTTGTAAAATGGAGAGTTGTATATTCCATAAAAAATAAAGAGTATCCTACCAAAAAGTTGATAGAAGAAAATTCACAAACTCTAACAGAATATGCTTTCATTTCACAGAAAAACGGACTTCTTCCTCTTATTGAACCAGAAATTTTAATGGATGGAGATCATTCTCTGGAAGAATGTTGTCAAATTCAAAAAAATATATTAAAATCGTTATATAAGAAATTAGAGGAACATTCAGTATATTTACCTGGGACACTTTTAAAAACATCAATGACTTTACCCGGATTAGAATATAAAAGTAAATATACATCAAAAGAAATTGCGGAAAAAACAATAGAAACTTTTAAAGATTCAGTGCCATCCTCTGTTCCTGGAATAATGTTTTTATCAGGTGGACTTTCAGAGGAAAAATCAACAGAATATTTGAATAAAATTTGTAATTTTGATAAAAAAATACCTTGGAAACTATCATTTTCATTTGGACGCGCCCTGCAAAATTCTTGTCTAAAAAAATGGAACGGTCAAGAAGAAAATAATAAAATAGCTCAACAAACACTTTTAGAACGTGTAAAGAAAACTTCACAAGCTCTTGGAGAATAATTTAAGGATTCGTACAAACAGATTTAAATAAAACTCCAACACAATCCGATGAAACAGTTTCATCATAATTTTGAGATGGCAAACACTGAGGTTTTGAGTCAACATAATCGCATAATTGTTTGAAATCATCAACCTCCCATTCTTTTTTTGCACAATCCGCTGAAACAAGTTTATTTGATTTATCATCCCACACATAACATTGTTGATTTTTCATTAAGTTTCCATTTACAATATTCCAGGTAGAGGTGGGTTCGCATTTATCATTTTCTGTATTTAGATTGTCCTCGTTTTCTTTTAAAAAACGATTGTAGTATCCTGGATTAAGAGAAGTTATACAAGAACCTTGAGATATATCAGGATGTCCGGTATTTTTCCAGTAAATACCAGCACATTCTTTTGATAATTCAATATCTGTGGATGTTATACAGGAAGGATAAGCATCCGACATTCCTAATTTACCATCTTCAGGATTTACATACAAATATTTATTAAGACGAGTATTTTTTATTAAAAATTTATTTTGATATATTGTTTTATAATTGTTTGAAACATAAAGATTTGAATCATCATCGGATTGTGTATGTTCTGTATAAATATGATCAAATGTTCCACATTTTTTCTGAAAATTATCGTATTGAAATCCCACACAACTTTTATCATTAATACATAAATTTTTACAATCTTCAAAGGACATTTTATTATCTGGTTTTAGAACATTAGATACACCTGTATTATATTTTTTAGGATATAAAGTAAAATTATTAACATTTGGAGGACTAAAATTTGACGGAATTGTAAATCCAGTTTTAGCAAGAATAGAAATTGCATTTATTTCTGTATTAGGATCATCAAAAGAATATGCAAAACCATCTGTAGTAAAAACTGTCCATGAATCTGATGTAATACACTGAATTGTTTTATTTTTTGAAAGAGCAGTTTTTACATTAGGCCATAATTTCCAAGATTCATTTTCGGATGCTAAATGTTTTATCATACGATCATAATGAAGTGAATCTGCATCTAATGGAGAACGATAAACTTTACCATCATCTGTAAATATAAATTTCAGTTCTAAAGGAAGTTCAAACCAATCACCATTAGTATAAAAAAATACCAACCAATTTTGTCGTAATCCATCTTCATAAGAAGTTACCGACGATAAAATATTTTTATTTTTATCCAGAGGTTGGTTATAAAATTGTTTTTCAATTTCTGCCCAGCTTTGTTTATAACCATCCAGATAATAGTTATATATATATTCATCAGTAATAATTATATAATCAATAGAATTATCAGTTAATTTAGTCATTGCAAGTGGTTGTCCTTGAAAATTTGGAATCAAGTCAGTCAATATAAAGGTTGATGTATCTGGTTCAACTATTTGTAATATTTCTTTATTATTGTCTCCAAATAAAACTAGTAAAAAATAATAATTACCTAATTCCATATTCGCTGCAATTATTTTAATATTTTTATTTCTTTGTAAAGGTTCAATAGTAGGTAAATCTAAAGAATTATTAAATAAATCGGACCATTCACTTGATTGCTTATTTGCAAAATCTGTATAAATACCATTAACATAAAATATTGTGTCTTTGGATATACCACTAATTAATGGTAAATTGGCAACATCTGGAATAATGTCAATAGATAAACGTTCTGTTCCATTACAGTATGGTTGACAAACATTTTTAGATGGACATCCTAAAAAAACATATTTACAAAGTTCAGTTTTTAGATTAATATCGTAATCAGATGTTAAACTTTTATTACTAGAGGAATGGTCGCTTTCATTAAATCCTAAAATAGATAAGCAAGTTGACTCCTTTTTGATTGTAAAATCTTTATCTGAAGTAAATTTTAATTTGTTGCCTTCTAAATTTACTTTAATATTAGAAGGTAATACCGAAACCAACGAATTTATAAGTGATGATAAATTTAGATTACCATTCCGTATTGTATATGTTTTATCATCTATAATTAATGAACAATTTTTATTATTAACAGTTAAAGCATAATAGAAAGTAAAATCATATTTAAAATTACAGGAGGTAAAATTATTAGAACTATAAAAGATAGAAATGTTATCAGTTAAAGGGTTTAAATCAAAAGCGATTGGATTTGCAGTCACTTTTGCAAGTTCTGTATAATATTGTAAATATTCAAACGAATAGTTAAATGGATTGTAGATGCGTTTTTTATCAGATAAAACAAATAAATATGTATCATACATAATCAGATCAATTACATTTCCATGAAATGAGGGATAAATTTTTTTCAATGGAACAAAATTTATGGAAACACCTGTATAAGTTTTTATCCAATTTGTATTATTTGAAACAACAAAATAAGATGATTTGTACTGGAAAATCGCAGAATAATATTTTTCATTTTTTAAATCATATCCAAAAGCGCATAATTTAAATTTATTGTAAAATGGGAGAGAAACAGACACCTTTCCATTTGATGGTATATGTCCTTCTGATATTCTGGTTTTTATATAATTTGTTATTAACAAAGAAAAAATTATTATAAATGCTATCACAATTATTATAAGGAAAGTCAAAAAATATTTGTTCATTTATTATAAAAAAGTTTTATTCTTTTATAATAAAGAATTTTATTTTGAATGACAAAACACATTTATTCTAGTAAACAAACTCAACAAAATGAACAGCTTGCAGTTCAAGCAGTAATGATGGAAATTGGTGAAGTTCCAGTAGTTGGTCAGATTCTTGGTGCTGTTGGCGCCTTTGGAATGGTTATAGATGATCTTGATCCATATGGATATAATAATTCTATTGATAGAGATGCTATAAATCAGGGTTTAGATATATTTTATGGAAAAGTTAATGATGCTAAAGAAGCTACAATAAAAGATAATAAAAATGATAAACAACAAAAGGAACTTGCTTCTTATGATGGACAGATAGTTACTGCTGATAATAAAGATTTTATAGCATGTTATTATTCTGATAGAGATGACATTGATAAATTATGTAAGCTTCCTGAATATAAAGAAGCTTTTAAATCATTTTATGATAAAAATAAGGATAAATTTATAAAACCTGAAACTCCTCCAACAGACGAAGAAATTGAAAAATTAAAAGAGGAATATGGTTTTGATGATAATAAAAACCTAAAAGTGATTAATAATAATAAATTAATCAATATTGTTGTATATTCCTATATTTTTTGTTATTGTCTATATTTATTTTTAATTGTTTTTTTTCAACAACCTTTTAAAAAATTAACATCTAAATTTTTATTATACTTTGTTGTTGGAACAGTTGTAATTGCAGGTATTTTTGTTGGTATTTTTTTTGCGGTTTATCATGCACCCAACCCGAAACCAAAAAAAAATTCTTCCACTTTAACACCTGACGGAAACTCATTATTTGGAAAAGATATATTAATTGAACAAGCTAGTGATTATGCACATGAAACTTGGTGTAAAAATACTGGTAATATTTGGACAACAATTACAAAACCTGATGGTTCTACAGTAAATCAATGTTTATTTTCAGAACAAAATTGTAATAATTCTTCTAATACTCATTATGACCCTAAAGGTCCATCTGACCAGAAACCTTTTTTAATATGGAGTGATAATCAATGTATTAGACCAAATACTTCTAATATTTTAAAAACAGCTTTATGTGATAATAATTCTTTACCTTATCATCATGGTGATTACAAATGCACTCCTCTTAATGTGACTGTTAATAAGGATGGTAAAACATCAAGTGGTATGGTAGGTTTTTGTAAACAAACAAGTAGAGATACTTGTATCATAATAGATTCATATTGTAAATCTAAAGGAATGGATTTTGATTCATCAGCTTTAGGAGATTGTTATATTAATGATATTCAAAATATTTTAGAAGCCGTTTTTGGTCGAACAATTGTTCGTAAAATTAAACAGAATGTAGAAGCAATGGAGAAAGAATGTAAAAATAAATTCTGGTCATCTAACTGTGCAGAATCTATATTCAATTTTGTTGAAAGTCCAGATGAAATATTATTTGCAACTACTGATAAATTTTTAAAGGACGGTATTGATGCTATTCAAAATAAATGTACTCAAACACCTTACACTGATAAGAATACTTTGGAGTGTTATAAGGCCATGGAACAATTAAATCCTGTTGTATTTGCCTCAAAATTAGCAATTAAAATGATTGAAGGTTTAATTGATATGTCATTTGGAAAAATATTTGGATTTAATACAAGCGAAAAATTAGGAAAAGCATTAGATTTTTGTAAAAAATATGGTGCTATCGCACTTGCATCCATTGTTAAGTTTGGTGAAACTGCTTTCAAAGCTTTTGAAAATGGTTATGATATGACAGTTCAAGTTTTAAATAATTTAGGCGGTCCTTTTGCAATTATGGGTTTTGAACTTGAGGTGATTGGAGAAGCTGTTCATGCAATGGCAGAAATTGGAAAAGATGCAGTTATTGCATTTTTACATATTGGAGAAGATATTGTTCATTCCGTAGCTATACTTGGTGCTGATTCTGCAAAATTATTAAGTGCTACTATAGGATGCTTCTTACATCCAAAAGATTTTGCTAAAAATATGAAAGCGTTGGTTGATGCGGCAGGAGATACAATAAAAGATGTCGCTAAAATTTTAAAACAAGTTATTACAGATACCTTTAACGAAATTGGACATCTTCTTAAAGATGCTATTAATATTGTAAAAACCTTTTTTGCAACTCTTGCAAATAAAATAGCAACTGAATTGTGGAATGATATAAAAGATTTAGATATTAAAATTGGTGAAGATGTTGTAAAAGCAGTGGATTTTGTCGAAAAGTCAGTGGAAGAAATTGGAAAAAAAATTGGTAAAGAAGTGAAAAAAGATGTTGAAAAAATAATTCATTGGTTAAAAATATAATTTTTTTTTTATATATAATAAAAAAAAATGGAAGGTGTTGAAGTTCTGCCTGATATACGTACACCCGAAGATATTCTTGCTGGATTAGATGAAGGTGAATTTGAAGAAAATATTAAAGCATCGATAACAGAAAATATTGATAATTTAGATTTTAGT
>Ga0163109_10002171_pt1 | contig 15443 bp, 12 predicted proteins | sample CRUFie1St13metaG_FD_108704 | JGI IMG/M metagenome (GOLD analysis project Ga0163109, IMG submission 108704) | Marine microbial communities from the Costa Rica Dome - CRUD Field 142mm St13 metaG | ecosystem: Environmental > Aquatic > Marine > Oceanic > Photic zone | place: Costa Rica: the Eastern... | reverse complement strand
TTTTAAATTTAATTTTATTTTTTTATTTTATTTTTATTTTTTTAAAAAATTCGAATCAACTAATTAAAAAAATTAAAATTAAAAAATTCTATTCACCAATATTTATTTTTATTATCTGTTATTTTTTACTTAGTTTGAGTCCAGTATCTGATGCTGACAGCCTAGATTACCACTTGGGTATACCTTTAGATATTATCAATAATGAAAAATTAATTCCTAGAAAAGATTGGACACATTTTTACATATTTGGATTAGGTGAGTTTTTCATTCTATTTGGAATTTTAACTGGGACAACAATTTTGGGTCAAATTGTCAACTTTTATTCACTTATATCATTATTGTATTTAATGATTACAAATTTAAAGTCTAATAAAATAAATGATCAAATTTATTTATTGTTATATTTCTTATCAGCCCCAATATTTTTATGGCTTGTCTATTCTTCTAAAACTTATTTATTTCCTTGTTTATTAATAGCTTTAATATTTAGATATTTATTCACAATTAAGAGAATTAATAACATTATTTTAATCACATTAGCAATCTATCTCGCCTACATTCTGGCATGTAAAGTTTCGTTTCTTTATGAGATAATTATAATTTTTTGTTTATTCATTTATAAAAAAATAAGCCAAATTAAATTAAATCAATTTATTTATATTTTTTTTTTCTCAGGGTTAATAATATTATTTCCTATTTATTATACTAAATTCATTTTTTTTAGTGACATCATTCCCCCTTTTTTTGAAAATTTAAAAACTAATCCAGATTTAAAGATGTTAATTTTCAAAGAAACTCTAATTAAAGATCTACAGGATTTTTCCAAATTTCATTATGCAAAAATATTTTTTCTACCAATTATTTTAATAGTATCTCTCAAAGTTAATTTTTTCTCAGCACTTTTGGGTGTAGGTTTTTTAGGTTTCTACTTATGTTTTGTGAAAAAAAAAATTCTTTTTAGATTTATAAAAAAACCTGAATTTTTATTTGTAATTCTGATATTACTAACTTTATTTTTTAGCAAAAACTTACAGCCAAGATATTATTTATCAGCATATATCATTTTTGGTTTTTTATTATGTGATTTACACAAAATATATTATAAAAAAATGTTTTATAAATGTTTTATAAACTTAATCAAATTTCAGGCATACTCAGTTTTAATTATATTAATCATAAGCAGTCTCATTTTTTTTAGTGGTAGAATTAATTTAAAATATGAACAAAAAATAATGTCTTTAATTAGCTATAATTATAATGTAACAACTTGGATAAATAATAACATTCAGAATGATAAAATTATTACATCTGATTTTATAAGGTCTCATTCACTAATAAAAAATAAATTTATTTCGAGGAAGGAAATATTTTTTAATAGAAATCGTAATATTAATGAATACAAAAAAGATTTAACAAAGTATAATATTGATAATGTTATTTTATTGGAACCTTTAACACCAGAATTAAATCAACTTTTGATAGAATGTGGAAAACAAAATTATGTAAAAAAAATTTTTTTACATGAGAGAAGGAATTTATATAACTTATTTTTTAAGAAAAGTTATAAAAAATTTATAATTTTTGAAAATAAATGCAAAAATTAAATATTTGTCATATTTTAGAAGATGGTAGATTTGGAGGGCCACATAAGTTATTTGTAAATTTAATTAGTAAAACTAATGTTAATTATCGAAATTCAGCAGTATTTTTTAGACATCAATCAGCAAAATTTGAGACAGAAATAAAAAAATATAAAATCAAATATAAGATTTTTGATTTACCATACTTATCAAAAACCTCTATTTTTAATTATTTTTTATATTTTATAAAATTTTATAAATCTTTTATAAAAAATTATGAAATTTGTAATAATGACTATTTTGTAGTCCATCAGCCAAATAAATCATTTATTTCAATTGTTACACTAATATTACTAAAAAAAAAAATAATTTTTTATTTTCATGATAATTACTCAAATTTCATATTTAAATTTATTATTGAATTTTTTTTTAAAAATAAAATTTGTGGATGTATTTTTTCTTCATATTCTTCTTTAAACTTTTATAAGAAATTCAAAAAAATTAAAAAAGAAATTATTTATTCATCAGCAAAAAAATCAAAATTCAACAAGAAAAAATCTAAAAAAAAATTTATTATTGGAACTTGTTCAAACATAAGTCCAATAAAAAATATTATTTTTTTTCTAAAAATTGCTGAAACTTTTAAAAAACATGAAGATATAGAATTTAAAATATTGGGTAATTATTGGGATAGTCAAAGAAATTACTTTAATAAATGTTTAAATTTCAAAAAGGAAAGAAAGTTAAAAAACGTTAATTTTATTATTAATTCAAATAATTATGAAAAATTATTTTCAGGATATGACCTTTATTTATGTACAAGCATCAGCGAATCTTGTCCTGTATCAATTATTGAGGCAATGGAAAAAAAAATACCTATAATTTCAACGGATGTTGGAGATGTAAGTAAAATATTAAATTTAAATAAAAATAAATGTGGTGATGTAGTCGATCTTAATTTACAAAGTTTTAATAAGAAAATATTAAAATATAAAAATAACAAACCATATTACAATAAAATTTCTAAGGCTTGTTATAAAAATTATAAAAAAAATTTCACTTTAGAAAAATATAATATGAAATTTAAAAATTTTTTACACGATGTTAATAAAAGTTCTAAATAAAAATCTAGATAATATATATTTATTGTTTTTACTTTTATTCCCTGTTTCTTTAGCCATAGGTTCTGCAATAATTAATTTAAGCATTTTTTTAATAATATTTTTTGGTTTAATTTTTATTAAACTTAAAAAGTTTGATTTGTTATTATTAAAAAAAAAATATTTTTTTTGTTTATGTTTATTTTTTATTTACTTAATTTTAAATAGTTTAATTAATTATGAATATAGCCAGTCATTTTTTAAAAGTTTAGGTTATTTAAGATTTTTATTTGTGGTAATTTTTTTTATATTATATTTCAATTATAAACCTGAATATTTAAAATATTTTTTCCTGATAATATTTATTACATTAATTATTGTATCAATAGACGCATTATTTCAATTTATTTTAGGAAAAAATTTATTGGGAGGTTATGAATATACTCAAAAAAAAGGATATTTAAGACTCACAGGTATTTTTGGAGATAAACAAGTAGTAGGATCATTTGTTTTGAAAATATTATTTTTGGGACTAACTTTTTTTGATTTTATCAAAAATGATTTCTTTAATAAAAAAATCAAAATTCCTTTGATTTTATCAGTTATTTTATTGGTGAGTTCAGTTATTATTTTTTCAGGTGAACGAGCTTCAGTTGTTTTGTTATTTATATTTATTTCTTTAATGTTTTTGTTAAAGATAGAATTTTTAAAAAGTAAATTAGTATTTTTATTATTTACAATTTTTTTTCTAATATTACTTACTAATGAAAATTTTCAAACAAGGTTCAAACAAATTTTTCATTTAGATCTAGGTATTGGATATAACTTTAATATTAAAGATACGGTATGGGGAGCACATTATTTAACATCAATAAAAATTTTTCAAAATAACCCTATATTTGGATCAGGTGTCAAATCTTTTAGATATCAATGTTCTAAATTTGAAGTGAAGTCTAAATCAAATGATCAGAGATGTTCGACACATACTCATAATTTATTTTTAGAAATTATTTCAGAAACTGGCATAATTGGTATTTTGATTTTTATCACTTTTCTTTTTTATTTTTTTAAAGAGTTTTGTTTTTTCAATATAAATCATATTATTTTTACTAAAATTTCTTTATTAATAAATATGTTCAGTTTTTATTTTCCAGTTTTTCCATCTGGTAGTTTCTTTTCAACTTTTAATGCATCTTTAATATGGCTTAGTTTTATCTCTTTGATAATTCTATTTAATTACTATAAATCAGCAAACTATGATAGTTCTTGGAATTAATTATAATCATGCAAATACTTCAGCATGTATTTTAGAGAATGGAAAAATAATTTGTGCTGTAGAAGAAGAGAGATTTTCAAGAATAAAAAATGATGCTAATTTTCCAATAAATGCAATAAAATTTTGTTTAGATAAATTAAATATAAATATAAACAAAGTTGATATAATTACATATAACTCAGATAAATCCAAAAATATCCTAAATAAAATTTTATTTGTTTTAAAAAATATTAATATCAACAATCTTGATGAAACTTTTAAATTATTAAGAAAAAAAAATAGTTTATATGATATTTTAAATTTGAATTTTGGATTGAAATATAAAAATAAAATTTTTCCTTTAGAGCACCATTTATCACATGTTGCATCATCATTTTATTGTTCAGAATTTGATGAAGCCATTGGTCTTTCCATTGATGGGTCAGGTGATTTTTCAACTTTATTAGTAGCTGTTTGTAAAAATGGGAAAATTTATGAAAAAAACAGAATGATTTATCCTAACTCACTAGGCATGTTTTATCAATCTATTACCCAATATTTAGGTTTTAATAATTATGGTGACGAATATAAGGTTATGGGACTATCCGCATATGGAGAAGATAATTTTTCAAAAGAGTTATCAAAATTGATAAGTTTTAATAAAGATAATTTTATTAACATAAACGAAAATTATTTTTATTTTGGTTCTAATGTTAAAACTTTTGAAATTATTAATGATAAAATTAAATTTAAAAACCTGTTTAATGAAAAAAAATTTGAAGAACTTTTTGGTTTTAAGCAAAGAAAAAAAAATGAAAATTTAGAAAAAAAACACAAGGATCTAGCATGTTCGCTTCAAAAAAAATATGAGGAAATTTTTTTTCAGATATTAGATAGCATATATGATAAATATAATTGTAAATATTTAGTTCTAGCAGGTGGTTGTGCCATGAATTCTTTGGCAAATGGAAAAATTTTAGATAATTCAAAGTTTGAAGATTTTTATATTCAACCAGCCGCTCATGATGCTGGTGGAGCTTTAGGAGCTGCTATGCATCACACATATAATTTAAAAAATCATCAGTTTAAAAGATATAGATATAACTCTGTATATTTTGGTCCTGAGTATACTAATCAACAAATTAATAAAGAAATTTTAAAATTTAAAGAAGAATTAAATCGTAAAAATATTAAAATTTGTTTTTATGATAATTTTGAAGACATAATCGATAAAACTGTTTCATCTTTAATTTCAAGCAAAATAGTGGGATGGTTTCAAGGTGGATGTGAATGGGGCTCAAGAGCTTTAGGTAATAGATCTATTCTTGCAAGCCCAAAAATAAAAAATATGAAAGAAATACTTAATATTAAAATAAAAAAAAGAGAGAGTTTTAGACCATTTGCTCCATCAGTTTTAATTGAGGAAGCTGATAATTGGTTTGAAAACTATGTTGATGATCCGTTTATGATGACAGTTTGCAAGGTCAAAAAATCTAAAACAAAAATTATACCTTCAGTTACTCATGTTGATGAAAGTGCAAGAATACAGACTGTTTCGAAACAAAATAATATAAAATACCATTCTTTAATTAAAAAATTTTTTGATGAAACAAAATGTCCCATCTTACTGAATACCTCATTTAATGAAAATGATCCTATAGTTTGTTCGCCTATTGATGCAATCAATACTTTTCTTAAAACTGAAATTGATATTTTGGTTATGGAAAATTACATGTTAGTCAGAGAAGAAAATTAATTATTTTCACTTACACTAAATTTTCTATTAATTTTATTAATTGCTAAAATTATTGAATACACTATTAAACTAAATTCGATTTTAAAACCGAACAAATAAGCATCAAATAACATAAAAAATAACAACGGGAAAATAAATGATGACTCGTATCTATGTATTTTAATACTATTTATTAATTTATAAATAAATACTATTGATAAAAAATAAAAAATTATTCCAAATCTTATGAAAATACTAAAGTATGAATTGTGAGTAAAAATACCATGATTTTCAAGATCTTTTATCAAGTTTTGATTCAAGCCAAAAAATAAACTTTCTGAATTAGATAAAATTTCATTAAGATATGTATTTGAATAGCTGACCCTAAATGCAACACTTTGAAGTGTTGTCCACGCAAAATTTTGAGGACTTCCATACAAATTTTTTTTTATACAAAGAGTTTTATTTATTTCTCTTGCCTTGTAGTGATCAAGTTCATGAATATATGAATAACATGAAAAGGGTTTTTGTTTATCATAAATTACTAAAATTATATCGTTTATCTTATCTAAACTTAGAAAAATTGATTTTATAAAAAAATCTTTTTTATATATAATTGGAGTTAAAAAAATTAATGTTAAAGTGAAAATAATTACTTTCTTTTTAATAAAGAAAAAGTAAATTTTTGGAATTATAATCAACAATCCAAAACTTAATACAATAAGCTTCGAATATATGTTAGTGTAAAAAAACAAATATGGAGTTGAGTAAATAATTAAGAATAAATGATTTTTATTAATAGAATTAAATAATTTTCTTTTATTAAAATTTTTCAAATTATTTAATATAATTGTGATTATTAAACAATAATTAAGAACTACAATTAAACTTAAGTGATTTTTATTTGCAAATAAAGGAAAATTTAAATAAGGCATCAATGAAAAATTATCAGGCCAATAATAAATAAAAAAATGGAAAATTGGCTGGATTTTAGAAATATATTGACTTGTAATGATTAAAAAAGAAATAGCACATAAAAAAATACTTAAGTTTTTTATGTTGCTTTCATATTTAGAATTTATTTTAACATATATTAAATAGAAGAGTAGAATAATAAAAAATAATCTAATCTCATAAATTAATGGATTATCAAAAATTGTTAATTTAATCAAAAAAAAGGTTAAAAAAAAAGCAATAACAAACATATTTTTTGGTCTGATAAATGTTAATAAATGTATGAATACTAATAATAAAAAAAAATATTTTATAATTTTAGTATTAGTTATATTAAAATAATTAATAAAATAGTTTTGAAAAGTAGAAATTATAAATAAGCATATAATTGATAACAAAAAAAAATTTTCTGATTTTATTTTATAAAATAAAATGTTCATTTTAAAAATTTGATTTTAAAAAAAAGATATATAAAGAAAAATAAAATAAAAAAAATAAGCGACCAAAAAGATCCAAAAAAATTATACAACAAGAATCCAAACCAAATTAAAAATATATTCGCAATATTTAATATTATATTTACGTGTAAATTATTTAAATTAAATTTTCTTTTAATCTGATAATGGAGATGATCTTTTCCAGATTGGAAAACTTTTTTTTTATTTAAGATACGAGATATATTTGTTGCTAAAAATTCATATATAATTAAAGAAACTACCCATATTAAAATTGCCGGATGTATGTTAGCTTTTGTATACAAAAAAATCATTATAAAACCTGTGATAAGGCCGAGTGTGTTACTCCCTGAATCACCTAAAAATATTTTTGGAAGTTTTAGAAAAGAAATATTAAAAAGAAAAAAAACAATAACTGGTATCAAAAAATAATATAGATAATTAATAAAAATTATTTTTTCATAAATTAAACAAAATATTATTAAATTAAAAAAAATATTAATAAATAAGCTTGAAAGCAGTCCATCTATTCCATCAATATAATTGAAGCTGTTAATCAATAGTAGACAGCAAAAAAATGTGAAGATTTCACTATAACTACCAAGGTTAATCAGACCTAAATACTGATAATAACCTAGGTCTTGTAAAAAAAGCCCTTTTGAGATTAATAAATAAACTGGAATACTTTGTAATAATAATTTTGAAATTGGAGAGATAGTAAATTTGTCATCAATTAAACCTACAATAGCTATAATTAAGGAAAAAACAAAAATATTATTTAAATCTGAAAAAGGAATATTACTTATATAAACAACAAATGTATAACCTATAGCAAGAGCAAAGCCTCCAACGTAAGGAGTTGGTACCGAGTGACTTTTACGACTATTAGGGTAATCAAGAAAATTAAATTTATATGCTAATTTGTTCAATATAATCAAAACAATGAATTGAAATAGAATTATTTTAGAATATTCAAAATCCATTTTTTTAATATAAAATTTGATTTACTTTACGAAATATTTTAAAAAAAACTGTTATTAAAAAAAAGAATCTAAAGTACTTTCTTGCTATTTTTATGTCTTGAAATAATTTTACAAATAATTTGGTTATTTTTGTACTATTTCCACCATTTCTCATAATTATTAAGTTTTTTTTTAGATAAAAAGGAAAAATTTTTTTTTTCAATAAAAGATTTAATATATAATCATAATCACCAGATATTGAAAAGTCGGTTGAGTATAGATTGTTTATTGCCACAGATTTATCTAAAAAAATAGATGTGTGAGGAGGCACCCATCCAAATTTTAAATTTGTTAACCTAAATTCTCCACTTTGCCAGTATCTTACTATTTTGTTGATATTATCTCTTTTTGAAAATTTTATATCACCATAAAGCATCTTAAAATTATTTTTCATGTATTCTTTAGAAATTGAACTTAAAATATTTGTTCCATCAAAAACATCATCAGAATGTAATAAACAAATAATTTGTCCAGTTACATTTTTTAATCCCACATTAATTGACCCGTACATATTTTTAGAATTGTAATCGTGAATTAATTTAAATTTATTTTTAAAACTTTTTAAATAATTTTCTGTTTGATCTGATGACTTTGAATAAACAATTATAAGTTCTTTGTTCTGATAATTTTGAGATATAAATGAGTCAACGGACTCTTTAATGTATGGATATCCATTTTTTACAACTGTTATTACAGAAATTTTTGGTTTCATACTTTTGTAATTAAAGCATATTTTCTTGATAAACTTGAATCAATTATATTTACATCATATTCTCCAGAATTTTTAATTTGATTAATCAATTTTACAATTCCATCAAACAAATTAGGAGTCACATCATCAAAAATTATTATATCACCAGATTTTTGTCTTTTTTTCACATACTCATATTCAAGTTTAACATCATAGTAATCATGTGCCCCATCTAAAAATGCAAAATTTATTCGATCTAAATTTAGTTTCTTTAGAATTTCAAAGCTAGAGCCTTCAATAAAATTTATATTTTTTGAATATTTTTCGTATTCTTTAATAAGTTCCTTACGTGTTACCTTGCCATTTATTGGATCAGAAATACAATTCCAATACATCTTGACATTATGTGGCAATATATCAATAGTATGTATTATTCCTTTAAAAATTTTTTTATTAATTAATACACGAGACATTATAATACTAGAAAATCCTCTTGCAGTTCCCGTTTCAAAAATAGTGATATTATCATATTTTTTTTCATCTAAATATTTTGATAAATAATGATGAATTATAAATCCGTGGTTATAATTTAAAGGGGTATCCTTTTTTACAATTTGAGTTAATTTCCCCAATTTATTTATAAAATTAACTTCATCACTAGAAAAATTTTCATTTATAAAAGCGCTTAAAGTATTCGATTTATTTACATATTCTAAAAAAAGAGTTTCATACTCAATCCTAGTTCCATTTACTTTTTTTGTTAAATAGTTTCCTGAAATTTTTTTCAAAAAAATATTTATTTTGTTTTTGATGAAGATAAAATATTGTTTAAACATATTTTAGTTTAAAAAAGAGTATTATTTAATATAATATTGATTATATTTCTTTATAATTCAAGTATGTACTTATCTATTATTGTTCCAATTTTCAATGAAAAGAAGACCATCAAAAGTTTAGTTGAAAAAATTTTAAATCAAACTTCGTTTAAAAAACAACTAATTATTGTTGATGATTTTTCTACAGATGGTTCAATTGAAATTATAAAAGAACTTAAAAAGAATAATAAGATAGATTTAGCAATTTTTCATGAAAAAAACCTAGGAAAGGGGGCGGCAATAAAAACAGCACAAAAGTTTGTTACTGGAGATGTAGTGATTATTCAAGATGCTGATCTAGAATATGATCCTATAGATTATGAAATTGTTACTGAAAAAATTTTTTCTGGAAAAAATGAGGTTGTTTATGGGTCACGAGTTCTTGGAGAAAAAATTTTTAAAAAAATTCAAGTTGGGTTTACTTCTAAATTTAGAGTATTTGCAAATTTTGTATTAACTTCGTTTACTAATATTTTGTTTTTTCAAAATTTAACAGATGCTCATACTTGCTATAAGGCATTTGATACGAAGGTTTTTAAACAATTAGAATTAAGAGAGAACGATTTTGCTTTTTGTCCTGAGGTTACAGCTCTAGTATCAAAGAGGGGAATTAAGATACTTGAAGTACCAATAAGATATTCGGGCAGGAGTTATAAAGATGGAAAAAAAATTTCATTTAAAGATGGAGTAAGAGCAATTCTTGTTTTATTAAAATACAGATTTTTTTATTAATTTTTTTGTAAAAAAATTATATAATGAATTTAATTCAACCTGATATAAAATACGATGATTAAAATTGCAATTTTAAGCCCATTTAAAAAAGAAGGAGAAGAGATTTTAAAAAAGAACAATTTTAAAATTGTATATGAAAAAAATTTAAAAAGATCTATTTATAAAGATATTAAGGGAATAATCCTTGATGTTAGAGAATTTGATAAAAAGGAGTTTGATAAATTTAAAAATTTAAGAATAATCTCTAGATTTGGAGTTGGAATAGATAACATCAATTTAAAAATTTTAAAAAGAAATAAAGTGAATTTAAATATCACAAAAAATTCATTAGGCTGGTCAGTTGCAGAACATGCTTTAAGCTTGATTATGTCTTGTCTAAAAAATCTAAATTTACTGGATAAAGCCATAAGAGATCAAAAAAAAGTTCATAGATTAACTTATGATCTTTATGGAAAAAATATTTTTTTAATTGGCTATGGAAGAACTGGTAAATCTTTATCAAAAATTTTAAAAAATTTTAAAACCAATATTTTAGTGTATGATCCATTTATAAAAAGAGTTCCAAATTATATTAAAAAAGTCCAATTTAAAATTGGAATTAAACATGCTGATATTATATCAGTTCATACACCTTTGAACTCTCTCACAAAAAATTTAATTTCTAAGAAACAGTTTTTAAATATGAAAAAAAATTCAATAATTATAAATACTTCAAGAGGTGGAATTATAAATGAAAAGTATTTAGATTTTTTTCTTAAAAAAAGAAGAATTTTAGCTGCTGGTCTTGATGTATTTGAAAATGAGCCCAAATTAAACTCTCGTTTGTCTAAAAATAGATTTGCTATTTTTACACCACATGTTTCTTCGTCATCAGAAGAATGTAGACGGGATATGTCAATAGAAGCAGCAAATAATATTGTTAAATATTTTAAAAAACATTAATTTTTTATTAATAAGCCTATTTAATTAAATCATTTTTTTCTAAAAATTTTATAACCATATTTTTCGTTTTTAATAATTTCTTTAATAGATATATTTGTACATGGTGCTTTATTATACATACATTCATTTCCACTACTAAAATAATAAATTAATTCTCCATTTGAAAATACTGGTTGAAGTGTTTTTTTATAATTATCTTCCTTCTTTTCTGAAAGGGTATAAATATTAGGCCACTCATTTTTAATTTTATAATTATCTTTTATTCTAATAAAATTTTTAGTTATTGCTAAAGTAAGAACAATAATTGACAAAAATGTAAAAATTTTTTTTAATTTTAAAATATTGCCCAATCTTAAGAAAATTAGTGTAAATAAAGAAATAAATGTTACAGCTAAAAATGATTGGCCATATCTATAAATTGGAAATTTTAAGAACCAAATAATTGAAAGCATCAGCGAAATAGCAAATAAAATTAAAATTTTTTTAGTAAATTTTTTATTATTTATTTCTAAATTCTTTTTTTTAAGAAAAATTATAGAATAAATTAAAACAAAAAAAATTGTTATAAGAAAAGGTGTAAATTTAACGATAACAACTTTGAAATGATTATTTATCCATGCATAAAGCCAATTAAAATTTGTATTATATTCCATCATATTAAGAGAATTATCGTTCCTATTGGGCCAATCTTTAGACCAACTTTCAGATGCAATAGCTACTTCTGTTACAGAATTAATGTTAATTAGATTTAAACTTTCAATACATGAAAAACTTATTGGATAAATCATACAACCAGAAGTTAAAATATTTTTAATTAACCAAGCTAATAAAAAAATGACAGAAAAAAAAATTTTTGTATTTTTAAAAACATTTTTTTTGAAAAAAAATTTGAGAAAAATTATAAAACAAATTATTGGAAGAAAAATCATAAAAACTTTTTGAAAAAATGCAAAAATTGATATAACTACTAAATTTCCAAATTCATTAATTTTTTTTTCATCAAATTGGATTTGAATAAATCTTATACAAAATAAGAAAAAAAATAAATGAGCTACTGCATCATTTCCAAAATTACTAAATCTATTAAATGAATAAAAAGTATAGATAGCGATTAAAAAAATAAATATTTTTATTTCATTAAAATTATAATTTTTGTCATAAAAAGATAAAAAATATAAAAAAAACAGGCTTACCAAAATTGCTGGAGGCAAAATAATAACTTCTAATGGCATTATTTCATTATTGTATATTGCTGATAAGTATTGCAAAATTGAAATGTGTCCAAATCTAAAATGTATATTGGTAGCACCTAATACTATCTTGTTTTCATGTATTAATTGTATGTAAGGCAAGTGATAAAGACCAGCATCTGGCCGGTAAATATTTGAGTAAAGAATTAAGATTGTGACTAATATAGATGTTAAAAATGAATAAATTAAAATTTTTAATTTATTTTTTTCAAAATAAAAAAAAATTAAAAAAATTATTATACTAAAAATTAAAAAAATATTTCCAATTATTTGATCTATTGGTAAAAAAAAATTTATTAATAAAGAAACAAAAGAAATAGAGATAGCGCCTAATATAGATGAAAGTGAAAATTTACAAATAATGTTGTGGTGAGATATTTTATTTGCAAAAAATGATCCGAAAATATAGAAATTAAGAATAACAAGTAAGCTATTGAATAAAATTTGCATTACAAATTTTTATGATATTAACTATAATTATTCCAGCCTATAATGAAAAAAATACTATCCAAAAATAATTCAAAAAATTAAACTAGTAAAAATATCAAAGATTTCTGAATTGGGAATTAAAACTCGAGAAGTTCCAATAAATTTTTCAGGAAGAAGTTATTAAGAAGGTAAAAAAATATCAATTTATGATGGATTTAGAGCTATTTATGTTTTATTAAAATATAAATTTAGCTCGTAAGAAATAATAAAAAAATAGATTTTATCTTTTAACTAGTATAATTAATTTAACATGAAAAAAGCTTTAATATTTGGAGTTACTGGTCAAGATGGAGCTTATTTATCAAAATTCTTAATTAAAAAAGGATACATTGTTCATGGAGTTAAAAGAAGATCTTCGAGTTTAAACTCGTTTAGAATTGACGACATTTATTCAGATCCATTAATAAAAAAAAATAATTTTTTTCTTCATTATGGAGATATTACAGACTCAATATCAGTTTATAACTTAGTAAGTAATATCAAGCCTGATGAAGTTTACAACTTAGCTGCTCAATCTCATGTAGCAGTTTCTTTTGTAATTCCAGAGTATACAACTAATACAGACTCTCTTGGAACTTTGAGAATTTTAGAGGCGATTAAAAAAGTTGATAAAAAAATTAAATTTTATCAGGCTGGAAGTTCCGAAATGTTTGGTAAAGTCTTAGAAAATCCTCAAACAGAGAAAACCCCTTTTTATCCAAGAAGTCCCTATGGAGCTGCTAAGGTATATTCTCATTGGATTACAATTAACTATAGAGAATCTTATGATATTTTTGCTTCTAATGGAATTTTATTTAATCACGAAAGTCCCTTAAGAGGTGAAACTTTTGTTACAAAAAAAATAGTCAAAGCTCTTTGTAGAATAAAACTTAAGAAGCAAAAAAAGCTTATATTGGGAAATTTATATTCAAAAAGAGACTGGGGACACGCTGAAGATTATGTTGAAGCAATGTGGAAAATTTTACAGCATAAAAAACCTGATGACTTTGTAATCTGCACTGGAAAACAATATTCAATTAAAGATTTTATAAATTTAACTGCAAAAGAATTGAGCTTAAAAATCAAATGGAAAGGCAGAGGTATTAATGAAAAGGGATATGACATTAAAAACAATTGTATTATAGAATGTAATAAGAAATATTTTAGACCCTCTGAAGTTGATACTCTTAAGGGAAATTTTTCTAAAGCTCGAAAACTTCTCAAATGGAGACCAAAACATGATATAAGGTCTCTTATTAAAGATATGTTATCTTATGAATTGAAACATATAAATGATTAACAAAAATTCTAAAATTTTTGTAGCAGGTCATAATGGATTGATTGGATCTGCGATTATTAGAAAACTAAAAAATTTAAATTATAAAAAAATTTATGTTAAATCAAAAAAAGAATTAGATTTAAGAGATCAAAAAAAAGTTCTAAAATATTTTTTAAAAGTAAAGCCAGATGCGGTTATTTTAGCAGCTGCAAAAGTGGGAGGGATTGAAGTTAATAACACTTTAAGGGGTGAATTTATTTTTGACAATTTATCAATACAAAATAATGTTATTCACTCGAGCTATTTAACAGGAGTTAAAAATTTAGTTTTTTTAGGATCAAGTTGTATTTACCCCAAATTAAGCAAACAACCTATTAAAGAAAAATATTTATTATCTGGATATTTAGAAAAAACTAATGAACCATATGCTATCGCAAAAATTGCAGGGATAAAATTATGTGAAAGTTATAATAATCAGTATAATTTAAATTATAAATGTTTAATGCCATGTAATGCCTATGGTATAAATGATAATTATGATCCAATAGAGTCTCATTTTTTTCCAGCACTTATCAAAAAAATTGTAGATGCAACTCGATACAAAAGAGAAACAATTAGTCTTTGGGGAAATGGCAAGGCATTAAGAGAATTAATTTTCAGTGATGATATTGCTGATGCTTGTTTATTTTTTTTGAAGAAAAGAACTTCAGAAACATTAATTAATATTGGTACTGGAAAAGATAAAACTATTATTCAATATGCTAATTTTATAATGAAACATTTGGGAGTTAATTTTGATATAACTTACAAAAAAGAAAAGCCTAATGGAACTATGAGAAAACTTTTAGACGTTTCTTTGGCTAAAAAATATGGCTGGGCTTATAAAACATCGCTTAAAAAGGGATTATCAATTGCAATCAATGATTATCTAAAAAAGAATTTGATTTAATTTAAATTTTAAATATTTGACTTTACCAAAAATTTTATTATACATCATTTGCCTGGTAATTATTGCGAAAGGGTAATACCCGATCCCATTCCGAACTCGGAAGTCAAGCCTTTCTGCGCCAATGGTACTTTGTCTTAAGACATGGAAGAGTAGGAC
>Ga0163109_10002170_pt1 | contig 15448 bp, 6 predicted proteins | sample CRUFie1St13metaG_FD_108704 | JGI IMG/M metagenome (GOLD analysis project Ga0163109, IMG submission 108704) | Marine microbial communities from the Costa Rica Dome - CRUD Field 142mm St13 metaG | ecosystem: Environmental > Aquatic > Marine > Oceanic > Photic zone | place: Costa Rica: the Eastern... | reverse complement strand
CTTCGCCGCGCTAGGCGCGGCGAAGGCGGGGCGGCGGGTTGCTGCGCGGGAGGTGGGGGGGGCGGGGGGGGAGGGGGGAGCGGAAACCTACCTTGATGAGCTTGTTCACGGATCTGATACGGCGACGGGAAAGCTCCGACAGGAGGATCATGCCGTCTATGTTGTTGTATTCGAGGAGGGAAACGTACGCGCCCATCTCGGCGATGCTCTTGACCTGAACCATCACCACCTCGTCCACCTCGGGGTACTTCTCCTCGTACATCCTGCACGTGAAGGACGGCTTGTCGTCCATGGTTGCGTCTCAGGCCTGGCCTCCTCCCTCACACTCCCCGAAAGTCTCTCTCTCTCTCTCTCCCTCGCTCTCCACCCCTCAGTGGCCTGTCGCTCCTCGGGCAGCGCGGGGTTGTTCTCTAGAGCTTTGCCCCGGCGGCTCGCCAGTGTTTCGCGAATTTCGCCAGTGTTTTCCAAATCGAAATGTTGGAGCTCCCATGGGAGATGAAGAGAAACGGTCGAGGGAGCGGGCCTAGTATGGCGCATCTCTCATTACACAATACCACTCTAGGGATGCCCAACTCCCACAACCTACCCGAAAGCCTTCTTAGAACAGGAGAGAAAATTCTGCTTGCTTGGCCTAGCCCGTCTCAATGGGGCACGAGGTGTCGGCGCCCCAGTCTGTCCAGGATCCGTCGTACACGGCGACGTCCTTTCCTAGCCTCGCGAAGGCCAGGGCGACAACGCAGGCGGTGACCCCGCTGCCGCACGACGCGGTGATGAACTTTCCGGCCCTCTCCTCCTCCAGCGCCCGGAGAACCAGGTCGTTCTTCATCAGAGCCTCTGCTGGCATCAGCCCACCGTCGTCGCAGATCAGAGACGCAAAGGGCATGCTGAAGCTGCCGGGAATGTGGCCCGACCTCAGACCCGGCCTTGCCTCGGGCTCCGTCCCCTTTGGTGGCGAGCCAACCCCCCCAAAAAGAAGAAGAAGAAGAAAGGCGGATTCGATGGTCAGCAACTGGCTTTGGCGCTAACGTCTTCGCATGCCACTCTCTCACCTTGTACCTTGCCGCCCCTCTAGCGTCGAGCAAGTGCATCTTCTTGCCTTTGCCCAGGTCCAGGTCCGATAGTATGTCCGCCTTTGAGACCACAAGCCCTGGGTTCAGCTCGGCCCGGTAGGCCGCGGAGGAGCCCCCGCCTCCCGCAGCCTGGGCGCTGACCGAGGCGTTGCCGCCGGCATCCACGGACTCCTCGGGGGCCTCTGACTCGTCCAGGCCAAAGGCCGAGGCCGGCCCACCTCCGGCCTCCCTCTCCCTGATCCACGCCGGGAGGCCGCCGTTCAGCACCTTGACGTTCTCGTGGCCAAAGCACCGGAACATCCACCAGGCCCTGGCAGCGGCGAAGGCCATACCGTTTGCCTCGTAGACGACGACGGTGTCCGAGTTCTTCAGGCCGAGGGCGTCTGCCGCAGCGGCGAAGGCATCGGGGGGCGGGAGCATGTGCTTCAGGGAGGCCGCGTCCTGCGAGGCTATGGCGTCGATGCAGAAATACTTTGCGCCTGGAATGCGCGGTCCGACCCTGTGCGTCTCCCTCCCCTCCTTCTTCTTGCTAGGGAGGTACCAGGTCGCGTCCAGGACCTTGACGCTGCCGAGGTTCTCAGCGAGCCATCCGGGGCTCACGACTGGATCCACCGTCGCGCCCGTCGATAGGGCTGCCCTGGCCTGCATGGCGAAACTAGGTGCCCCCCTCCCCCTCGGATGGAATCGAGCCGCACTTGCGGAGACGTCGACCCCGCAGGTCGGCCGCCGAAAACCGTGCCAAGGTCGGCCCAAGTCGGAGCGCGACACCACCTGCAGCCTTGCCGCCCCGCTGACGAACCTCCGCGCGCCCGTGTTCACCCTTCGCCACCCGCCCGTCCTCATCCGAAACGGCGATTATATTTTATATATGACTTGATTGTGGATTGATTACAGACACTGACAAATAGAAAAAAACACGCTGAGATGTGCTCAGACGTACTCCACCTCGCAGTGCTTCTCGAGCCACTCGAAGACCATCTGCGACTCTAGCCTCTCCTTGATCATCTGCTTGATTCCATCGGCGTCCGGGTTCTCGCCCTGTTGCTCGAGCTCCTTCTGAATGGTGTTCACCTCATCGTTGAGCTGCTCGTCAGAGACCACGATGTTCTCCAGCTTCTGGATCTCCGCGACCCCGATGGAGGCCTTGGCAAGCATCTCGAAGGTGCCCCTCTCCTTGTTGATGTAATCCTGCACCAGGTTCTCCGAGGTGAGCTTCTGCACCATGTCCGGGCTCAGCTGCCCCTGCTGCTGAATCTCCATCAGCCGCTTTCCGTACTCCTCGCGGCCGATGTTGGTGACCATGGACTCCGGAATTGCGATGTCGATGCTCTCAGCGATGCTCTCGGTCACGGCGTTCTGCAGGGCCTGCTGCTTGGCCTCCTCCTTGCCGCCCTGGATGTTCTGCAGCAGGAACTCCCTGCACTCCTTCATGCTGCCGCACCCGGGGATGATCTGAGACGCAAAGGCGTCGTCCAGGTCAGGCAGCTTCCTCTCGAAGATCTCGTTCACCTTGACCTTGAAGCTCACTTCCAGGCCCCTCACGGCCTCGTCCTGCCAGTCCTGAGGGATGGTCACGTCGAACTCTGCCTCGCCGCCCACCTGAAGCTTCTCCAGGTTCTCCACAAAGTTGGGAAGCAAGCTGACCTCGGTGTCGTAGCGGAAGGGCCCCTCTGGCATGCCAAGAGCGGCCTCCCCGTTGTCCTTACGGACGCAGGACGCCTCCACGACGCACATGTCTCCCCTCTGGACGTTCCTGCCGATGGCGATGTTGAGCTGAGCCTGCTCCTTCCTGAAGCTGTCGATGATCTCCTCCACCTTCTCGTCGTCCGGCTGGCTGTAAGAGCTCGTGTCGACCTTGATCTTCATCTCGCCGTAGGGCGCCTTCCACTTGACCTCGGGCAGGACGTCCGCCGAGACCGAGTAGTTGAACGGGGTCCTCGTCACCAGGGCCTTGACCATCTCCTCGGTAGGGGTCTCGATGGTCTCGGTGTCCGCCAGCACGCGGTCCCCGAGCTTGGCGAAGGCGCCCTCGAGGGTGAGCTTGAAGATCTCCTCAAGCACAGCCAAAAAGTACTGCTCCTTGCCAACCTGGCCCATGATCATGGACTCCGGTACGTTGCCACCTTTTCTGAAACCGGGAAACTCCAAGTTGTTCCTGTAGTAATCGTTTATCGAGTCGTACGCCTTGTCCATGATGTACATATCGATGAAAACTTTGGTCCTCACGCGCCCGTTGTCGAGATCCTCGACCTCCCCCTCGGGGTTCAGCAGCAAGAAGCACGCATGCCTGGCGGGAGCGGCGCGGCACTCGACTCCGCTGGAGTGCTCGCGAGCCCCAGGCCCCGTGACGGGGCGGGTCGCGGCGGGAAGTCCCGGCCTCAACGCCGACCTCGCAACCGACCTCGCCTGGGCGGCGGCGGCCCTCGGGACCCCGCGCCTCGCCTCGCCGCTCCTCACGCCCCTCGTTTGCTTGCTCATCCTCGTCATCTTCGCCATGGTCGTGTCTTGTTTCTGTGCCGTCTTCCCCCCCTCTTCTTCGGCGCTTTTCGGACGGACTGGATAGCGTTTTGGGCGATCGCTGTGGAACAACGCGAAATCAACAAGCAAACCTTTTCCTCCCGGAATTTCAAGTACGGAAATTCGAATTCGAATTTCAATTGAAAATTTACGAGTTTATACGCCTTTGAATCTACCCGGGAGGAGGTCAAAGAACCTGAGAGCCCGAGGGGTCTGGCGCGCGAGAACGGGGGGGGCGCTGGTGCCATGGGGACGGCAGCGAGCCCGAGAGACGCTTGAGCGGGTCCGAGAGACCGATCGATCTAGGCCTCACGAGCCGCGTTTGGGAGAGTGTTCGGGTAGAGCACGAATTCCCAGGCAGACTTTGATACTTTGTGTTGATTGCACACCACCGGAGGAGCTCAACACACTACACAGACGATGACGAACACAGGGATCAGGTTGAGGCACGTCGCGCTGGTGCTCGCCCTGGGGGCGACCCTTCTGGCGACCCAGGTCTCGGCCCAGGCGGAGGTGAGCCGACCCCACCCCACCCGCGCCTCGAGGTGGGAGCAAAGAGTTTTTTAACCCACAACCTCCTTCCCCCCTCCCTCCCTCTCTCTCTCTCTCTCTGTCCATAATTTCGCGCCCTCGCAGAATGACGAAGTCCTGCAGCGGTTCGACTGCAAGATGGCGCTCACGTGGAGGCCGTCTGCCCAGCGTTTCGCCTTTGTCTCGGACGACGTCTCCGTGGTCACCTCTTGCAAGTACGACAGCTACATGTGGCACCACGTCGTCGTCTCCATCGACGAGGCGGGCAAAGGTCAGATCTTGGTTGACGGGAAGGCCCAGTCGCTGCTAAACGACGACCTGACCTCCCACTCGGGAGGGGACTTCTTTCAGACTGCGATGTACCCCAACAAGTGCCCCTCGTCGGCTGACGATGACTGCTGCACGCTGAGGATGGCCACCAAATGTGACGCTCCCGCAAAGTACAGGGACTTTGACGGGATCATGGACGAGGTCGGGGTGTGGAGCCGAGCGCTCTCCCCGGCGGAGGTCGTGGACGCCATGTTCAGGGCTCCAGCCTACCTCCCCTCGGTGGAGGTCTCCGCGCCCACCAGCAACCAGACCGATTCGGGCGCAGGGAGGGTCCTGTGGGGCCGCTTCAACGGGGGCTGCTCCAACACTGCCGCGGACGGGCCGATCAACATCGAGGGCCTCGGCTCGAGTGCAAGGTACGCCTACGGCGGCGTCCCTTGGCTCGCTCCCTCGGTGACAGAGGCCCCCGCGGAAATACCTCTCGATGGCGCGCAGTTGGTCTCGCTGAGAGGCGTTGGGTTCTCCAGGAGCCCCTTCACGCACTGCGTTCTGGTCCACCCGGACCCTATGGGGCACCTCGCGACGGATGGGGAGGTCGGCACGATTCTCGTGGGCTCAACCTCAGGCAACGGGAGGGGTGGCAGCGAAATTGTGCCGGCGAGCGCGGTGACCTACTCGGGGGCTTACGTCGCCACTGGGGACGCCGAGGACGCCTCCACGAGGGGAGGGCAGGTCCCGACCTTCCAGGCCCACGCCACGACGCAGCTCGTGGGCTTCTTTGACGAGGTGATGTGCGAGGTGCCGGTGGCGTCTGGAATGGCCGAGGGCTATCGCCTGGCCGTGTCCAACGACGGTGGGATGACGGCGGGGGCCACCAAGGACACGACCGCGATGGAGTTCTCCGTTGAGTTCGACGGCACCGTCACCCTCACGGGCAGTGGGGTACCCTCGTCGTCCAGCCGATTCACGGTCTCCGTCTGGGTGTACCCCAAGAAGAACGTGATCAGCAGCACCATTGTGGAGCTCGGCACGCCCTCCAGCCCGTTCGGGCTTTACTTTGAGAACGGCCTCCTGGTGGTGAGGGATTCCCCGCTGGGCGGCCAAGGGGTGTCCTACTCCCCGATGTCCCTGAACACGTGGCACTACCTCCAGCTCTCCGTGGGACAGGTGGGCGTGTCCGGCAACCAGCTGACGGCCAGGCTGGACGGCATGGCCTTCCACGGGCCAACCAACTTTAGGTCCACCAGCCCGGGAATCGGGGCGATCGGAACCGGGTACCACGGGTACATCGACGAGCTCAGGCTCTATGACGACCATGTGGACGATTTTAGCAGGGCCTTTGAAAGGGAGCTCGACCAGGGCGCCCTCGCTTCTTACTACAGGTTCAACGGGAACCTGAAGCAGTCCAAGGTTGGGGGGAACTCTGCGTCTGACCTGACGGCGGAGGGCCAGACCTTCTCCTACGCATCGCACTTTGCTCCCTGGGAGCCCACGGTGGTGTACTCGGTCAACGGCAGGGCATTGGGTGCCGAGACGGGAATTCTGGCTGCCGCCGACCTCGGGGACTCCCTGGAAGTCTCGGGATTCAACTTCGCGGAGAGTGAGTACCTGAAGTGCATGGTTGGTTCGGCCACCATGGTTGCCGGGGTTGTCCTTGATCAGTACAACAAGTCCTCCTACCAATGCACGGTGCCAGGAGCTGGGGAGGGCGTCGTCGTCGGGGAGAGGGCGGAATCGCGACCGGACGGAAGGGAGCTCACCAAGGAGTTTTACCCATCGTTCACGATGGCGGGTTCCGCCTCGACCTACGAACCGGTCAGCAAGAACGGCTCCACAGTGGTCTGCAGCATAGCGTTTGACCCAAACGAGTACACTGTGTCCTCATTCGCCGTCGCCAATGGAAGCCCCCTTGTGAGTGGGCCGAGCTTGAGCAAGCTTGATTTGTACGGTTCCGGAAACTCGCTGAAGTGCCAAGGGGCGTTAGACTTCCATAGGATTTTCAAGGACGCGGAGGAGCTGAGCACCTATGCCGTCTCATTCTGGACTTACGTTCCCGAAAGCTCTCCAGCTAGTGCGGACCAAATCGTGATCTCCTTTGAGGGTGATGGCGGCCACACGTACGCCAGTGTGGTCTTTGACGGCAACTCCTTCTCTTACTACGATGACAATATCCTCAGCACCGGATCGGCGCAGGCGCCTGCGCTGGAGAGGGAGATGTGGCACTTTGTAGTCCTCTCTGTTGATGAGGAGGGAGAGGGAAGGCTCTATGTTGACTGTGACCTGACGACCACGTTTACAACGGCCTCGCGACCACCCAAGAGCACCCAGTTCCACGTATGCGGTTCCACTGTGAGACCGGGTGACTTCCCCTACAGTGGCCTTGTGGACGAGATCACCATCTTCAAGGATTTCTCGGACACACAAACGCAATGCCCTACTGCGTTCACGGACAAGACGAACGCGCTGGCACACTTCAGCATGAACATTTACAGCGATCCTGCCGCCTTTCTCAACTTGATCTTGGATGAGACGCAGAACGGCTTCATCGTTGGCAGGTCAACCCATGTGGACACCATGCTGATGCAGAATTTGACTCTTGTGAAATCCTCTGCACCTTGGGAAGAGCCCCTGAACGTCGAGGAGACCTTCGAGGGCCAGGGAGCGGGAACCCACTCGTCCATTCTCAACGGGAACAGGACCACGGTGAAGGTTTCTGGAATCAACCTGGCTCCGTCGCCTTTCTTCAGAGTAAGGTCAAAGGACGCAACTTTGCCTTCTCTGAGAACGGTGAAGGGCTCGCAGTCCTTGGACACCGTGAGCATCAGCCTCAGCGGAGACTGCCACGCGGATTCTTCGCTGGAGATCATGAACAACTACCAAACAAGCTCTGGGGTCACGAGGACCTACGGATCCTCGGTTGGCCTTGCCAACCTTTTTGATGGCCTTTTAGTCTACTATCCTTTGGACGGTACGGAGGAGGACAGGGACCTGATGCTGAACAGCGCTACCAGACTCCCGGTGACCATCTCCGTCCCCCCCAAAGCGAAGACTCTTTGCGTCTGGGTGATTTTTGAAGACTACATCGACGCCAGCATCCAGAGCGAGGGTTGGAAGTTCTTGTGCATTGTCGAAGACGGGGACAGTACACTGACGTACTTGAACGGATACCTCGCGACTGGAGCTGTCGCCGCCTCTTACGAAGGCATCTTGACCCTCTTCAAGCAAACCGGGCAAGCGTTTGGGGGCCAATCTGGCGTTGTTGACGACGTGTGGATTTATGACCGAAGCTTGAGCGCCTGTGAAGTGGAGGCTCGGTATTATACCTCGGACTACGCAATCGAGTCTGGCAACGATCCTGTGTCTCCTTCGACGGACTCGTTGAGGACGACGAACAAGATCACGCTCGAGGCGTGGATACGACCCTATGACATTGACGGCATGTTCCACATAGCATCCTCTCACAACGAGAACGAGGTGTTTTTCTCCATGGTGGACGGGAGCCTTGCCCTTTCTATTGGCAGCAAGGGGTGCGGGTGCACCTCCTGCGAGGACAAGCACGAACACATCTCCGAGAAGGCAAAGGTCCCTGCCAACAAATGGTCTCACGCAGCTGTGTCCTACAGCGGCACAAGCATGTCTTTCTACGTCGACGGAGTGCTGAGGGAGACCAAAACGCTGTTGGGGGCTGGCAAGTCCATCGAGAGCGGCGGCATGGAGTTGTTGGTGAACAAGCCCGTGCTCACTTCGGGCTTCAAAAACTTCTCTGGTCTCCTGCACTCGTTTGCGGTCTTCAACTCGGAGCGGAGCCCGGATCAGGTGAGGTCGGGAGCCTCGTGCCCCCTTAGAGACACGGCACCAACGCCCGGATTTAGCCACGTGTCCTTCAACGAGGACAACTCTGCTGGATTTTACGACAAGCTGGTGAACATGTCCTACAGCGATCCTGTGGACAGCGAGGCGATGACTCTGAACTTGAAGGCGGCCGTGCCCTCTGGTGCAGTCATTCCCTTTGCCGCGGTGGCCCGGTCATCTTGCGGGAAGAAGGCGGTGACCGGGGGAATGGAGCTTGGAGCAGTTCTTACGAAAGATTCTTTCCAGAAGACAATCTCAATCTCTGATACAGGAGATGGGAATTACCATGGGCTGATCAATACCACCGGCCTTGCTTGTGGTGACTACAAGCTCACTGTGGCCCCAAGCAATCTCGTGGACATTCCACTTTCCATTGTGCCTGGCCTTGCGCTGGCAAGCTCGTCAGAACTTGTGAGCCCCCAGACTGAGGTGTGCTTTGGGGTGCCCAGGACCGTGTCGCTGGTGGCCAAGGACGCCAACGGCTGCCCTGTAGTCTCTGGCGCAGATTCCTTCAAGATTCACGTCACTGGGCCACACAGCGAGACGATCGACCTTCAGTACTCTGGCTCTGACGGAGTGTATTCGGGAACCTTCACCCCGAAAGTTGCTGGTGCGTACTCCATGAGTGGGGAGCTCTTGTCTGGGCCAGAGCCCGGCATCATTGGACAGGAATCAGAGGTCACCAACACGAAGTACGTCTGCTTTGACGTGTGCCAGGGTCACTCCAAGGAGTTTTCGGGTTCGGACTCGATCGTGCTCTCCGAGACCGGACCCTTCGACTTGGACATTGCCTACGAGGAAATATCCATCGACTTTTGGGTGAATGCCGGCTTGAGCCCTGGGAATGAGGCATTCTTGCTGACGAAGACCTCGACGGAGAGCGGGACCGCCAAGGGCTACACTGTGACCCTTGACCCAACGTACAACACCCTGTCCGTTTCCATCTACACTTCTCTTGGCGAGTACAGGACAGCGGCCGCGCCAGCCCTGGGACTGGAAGGCAAGGGTTGGTACCACGTTGCCATCACCTACACGGGCACCGAGCTCTCCTTGTACGGAAATGGAGTCAAGGTTGGGACCTCGACCTTCCAAACCAAGAGGGGCGTCCACGCAAACCCGTACGCCCACCCGCTCGAGATTGGTCAGGGCTTCAAGGGCCACATCGACGAGATCAAGTTCTGGAAGGTCGCTCTGAGTGCGGAGCAGATCAAGGAGTCCAGCGTCTGCCCGCCATACAACAGGGAGGGCGACCTCGACGCTTACATCCACTTCAATGAGGCGCAGGGAACAGCACCCACCTCGCCTTGGCCAAGGTTTGAGGCCACCCCTGTCAAGGTGTCCCTGAGCACGCCCCAAGCTCACATTGCCGCCACCACCGGCGATGGCCCTGGCGCCCTCAGCCTCAAGTACTCCTCGGTGACCTTCCTCGCCAATACGTACGAGCTCGGCATGGGCACCCGCTTGTTCAACGGAACGGGGGACGTTGTGAGCAAAGCCGGGGCGACCACCTTCAAGATCGAAGCTCGGGACGAGTGCGGGTTCCACTTCACCAAGAGCCAAGATGGCGCCTTCCAGGCAACAGCGACGCCTCTGACGAAGAAGGTGTCTGACGAAAGCATCTCGGCCGTGGACGTGACGGAGGAGTTCCCAATCTTCGTCCAGGGAGTTCCAAAGGACATCCCTTTGACGTCAAGCGCGTTTGTTTGCTCTGGCGGGAAGCCCGACGCCTACCCATCCGTCAGCCACGAGTACTATGGGTCTGTGAACGTGGACCAGGCTGGCAAAGTGAAGGTCGCTGTTGCTGGGCTGTCGGAAGACATTGTGGAAGTCGTCCCTGGCGCCCCAAAGTCCATCTCCATCGAGAAGAAGTACGACATGGAGTCTGGCCAGCTCGGATCCATCGATTTCATCATTCTGGACTCCGTGGCGAATGTTGTCCTGGCCAAGCACGGTATTGAGGTGTCATTCGTCGTTGGAATGACCCAGTACAACAACATACCAACGCGCCTGTTTTTTGAAGACGGTCACTACAAGCTGTACTTCACACCCCCTGTTGCTGGCGTCTACGCGGTCACCATCAAGATGGAGAGCCAGCCCGAAGTGCTGAGCTATGAGCTGGTGACCGTCCAGCCAGGTGGAGCTAAGGCTGTGATCGCTGCAGGACACGTGGACCCCAAGGCGGGTTTGAACTCTTTCGAGCACGCGGCCCTGGTGAGAGGGAACAGTCTGATCACGTTTGGTGGTGGCATCAAGAGAGGCCAAGCGTACACCAACGAGATTTGGGAGCTCGAGAACTACGACCCCGTCTCATCTTTGGCCTCGAACGGGCTGTATGGGTACATGAAAAGGTTCGAAGTCACGAGTCAACCGGATTTCGAGACATTTGTTGGGATTGTTCTGAACACGCAGGACGCAATCGCCACGGGAAGGATGACCCGGTCTTGTTCCGATCTTCACTTTGCCAGTGCTCACGACCATATGGTGAAGTTGGAGCACTTTATTTTGCCTTCTCCTGGGTGTGGAGCAAGCGACACGCTGATCTATGTGCGTGTTCCTGGCAGCCTGCTCGGCAACGGCTCCATTGTCGTCGATATGTTCCACGGTGGAGTCGGGTTTGGGGCCGTTGGGGCCGTTGATGGACAATTCGTACTCGGGACGAGTGTGAACACTATTTTTTCTCTCGGGAGCTCCAAGTACCTCTACTCGGCTGCGTCGGCATCTTCCTCCGCTGTTTTTGGCAGCGAAAATTTTGATCCTTTCGAAGGCACTACCTTGTCTCCGGAGGATATGAAGTACACAACTGATCCTCCGCAGGGGACGTCTGGAAATACGTCTGGTGTTTTTTCAGAACTCACCTACACCCCTGATACTGGTACTAGGGCTGAAGACATGAGGTACACAAATGTGCTCCCTAGTGATCTGGCGGGTACGCCTCTCAATGTCGTGCGTTACGATTTTGAGGAGGGCTTTGCGAGCCTCTCAACCGAGTGCTCTGGCACGGGGGCTCACGAGAGGAGCACCGAGAACGCGTTCCAAGGAGAAGCTTCCCTAAAGGTCAGCGGAAGTGGGCATTCCATCAAGCTCAACATTGGTGAGAAGCCTCTCCAGTACAAGTTCAAGCTGCAGGCGCACCTTTACGACAGCGGTTTGCCTAGCTCCGCGTCCCATTTCATGAGCTTGAACGACGTCCACCGAAGGGCGGGGTGTGGAGCCCCCCAGTCCGGCGACTCGGTTCCCCTCATCGCCTACGGCGTCCACACAGCGTGCCACGCCTCAAGATACTGCGTCTACAACGACTCGTCTTGGGTCTCCACTCCGGTGAGGAGGCATCCTCACTGGGTTCTCCTGGAGGCGGAGAGTGACGGCACCACCTTGACCCTCTCCATCGACGGCGTGCAGGTCCTCAATAGGCAGGCCATCGAGCTGAGCGCGGCCTACCTGGCCGCCGGCGCGATCTTCGACCAGGCCGCCACCGCCTTTTGGGACGAGATCTCGGTGCTGGAGCTGCCCGCTGAAGCCCCAACAGTCGTTGATCTCCACGATGGCCCCGCTCTCTTCGCCGAGCTATCCAACTGGAAGAGGGTCCCGGTCGCGTCCGGGAGTCGCCCACCCCCGGCCCGGCTCGGGCACACCGCCGCCCTGGTCTCCCCGTCCAGGATGGCCGTCTTCGGAGGAGAGCGCAACGCCCACCTCTTCGGCGACCTCCAGGTCTTTGACTTTTCGACCTCGGAATGGACTGTCGTTAGTCCAAGCGAGCCCTCTGGCCACGCAAGGCCAAGGGCTCGGTACGACCACGTGGCTTTCGTCCACGCGGGAGAGATGTACATCCACGGCGGCCTCGCCGCTGGGGGCGAGATTCTGGGAGACCTCTGGGCCTTTGACTTTGGCAAGAACGAGTGGAGGGAGGTGGCTCCCGGCGGGCCAGCCCTGCTGGGGCGCAGGTTCGGGCACACCGTGGCCGAGAGGGACGGCACTTTTTACGTCTTTGGCGGCTACTCGGACGCCGGCCCGACCAGCGATTTCTATTCCTTGCAGGTGGCCAACGGCACCGCCACCCCGGTGGTCCAAAAGCTGGACTCGGGAGCGGTGGAGCCTAGGTTCGCGCACTCCTCCTTCGCGGAGGGCGACTCGGTCCACGTCGTGGGAGGCAACGACGACGACAACAACCAGAAGGGCGGGCTTTGGTCCTACAACGTGCTGAGCGGGCAGTGGAGCTCCACCCAGATTCAGGACAGCGTGGTTTGCGAGGCGAGTGCCTTCCCGGCGACCGGCGGTATCGTGGTGAGCGGCGGCTCCTGCGGGGAGGCCCTGGTCCCGGGAGAGCTGGGGACCCCGCTCCTCCACCTGCCCAAAATGTAACCTAATAACGAAAAAGAAAAAACGAAAGTTCTGTATTCTACTACAAAGTACTCCTTTGTACTTCTAGTTCATCCAGCAAGCCCTAAAACCGTTACCTTCCCTGTAGCTTCCATTCCGTTTCGAACTTGACGCCCGCGGCCGCTAGCGTCCTGTGGACCGGACACCGAGCCCCGGTGTGCCTTTTGAGCTCGTCCACCCGATCCTGAGTCTCTTCGCCAGCCGAAGGTGCCACGGTCACCGTCACCGTGCCAGTCACCGTGCGGATCACGGGCGAGGCTGGGAGCTCGACGTCCAGCGGAAGGCTGACGGGCGCTGACCCATCTCTCGAGGCCCGGTAGTCGAATGCGATTGATCCGAGCGGGAATCGAGGAACCATGTGTCTTGCGACGAAGCTTGCCGTGGAGACCTCGCACCCAATCAGGCCAGCCAGTACGAGTTCTACCGGCTGGGGGTGCTCATCTTTGCCTCCCAGTTTTGAAGGCAAATCGGTCTTGACCTCGTGACCCGTGACGAAGGACACCGTGGCACGGGCACCGAGTCCACTTCCAGTGCACCCATATTCGTACTGCGTGCTGTAGAGCCTCGTCTGTCCGCGAGAGAGACACGCGGAGGCCGCCCTCTTGATGCACGGGCGCCACATCCCGAGCCACACTCTGGGATTAGCGAGAGTTTCGATGAAGGAAGAGTTTGGAGGAGGCAAACAATAGTTTTTTGGGTAGTGCTTGATGCTTGACTAGAAACGAATCACAAGATCTTTTTCTTCCGCGTGAAACGGAACAACGCCATGAAGATGCCGACGCACATCAGGATGATGACCGCGGTGGTGCCGTAAAACCCAACGACACTGTCCTCGAACTTGTTCCTGAGGTTCATGCCAAAGATCCCACTCAGCATGGCCCCGATGGACGCCGCAAAGGACGCCATGCTCAGCGCGAGCTCCAGCCTGTTGACCTCAAACCTCCTGCTGCTCAGCACCACGCTGATGGACTCCTCCAGGTCCCTCATCCCCACGAGCAGCGTTTGGGTCTCGCTGAAGATGGAGGTGCACCTCTGCAGGTAGTACTCGATGAGGTCCTCGACCTCCTCGACCTCCTCCTCGGCCTCCTCAAGGATGTTCTCGATCTCCGCCTCGTCCAGCGCGACGGTGATCAGCTCCCCCTTCATTTCCTCCCCCTGAAGGACGTCAAAGGTCTCCCTCTGCACGGATGCAGAGGACCCATTGCCCTGGACGCCCTTTGACCCCTTCCTCTTGGACTTCTTCTTCGCCTTGGATCTCGGTGCGGCTTCCTCCTTCTCCTGCTTCATCAGCTGACTCGTCAGGTTCATCCCAGCGATGTCGTCCTCGTCCTCCAAAAAGTCTGCCAAGAGCTCGGTGACCTGCTCTGATTTGGACTCCAGCTCCACCAAGATGCTCTTAACCTTCCTTAGCTCCTCCAGGTTCTCCGTGTTCACCTGCGCCGGCAACTTCTCCAGCAGCTTGCCGATTCTGATCTCGATGTTGTCCAGCTCGTTGTCCAGCTGCCCCACCAGGACCATCAGGGAGCCCTCGCAGCACTCCAGCTCAAAGGGCAAGTTCTTGTCCTCCTGCAGCTTCCTGAACTGCCTCTGCGCCGCCGTCTCCTGCTGCGACACGGAGGGGTCCTGGGCGTCCTCCGGCGTCCTGGGCGTCCAGGAGTCGTCCAGCGGGGCGGACTTTGGCTCGGGCTCCTCCAGGTTGGAGGACCCGCTGCTCGCGGCCAGCCTGGGCGAAACGATCTCGATGAACTTTTTCGTGTAAGGCGAGTCCGGCTCGAAGACGATGGCCTTGTTGGCCGAGATGATTCCCCTCATGCCGCCCAGCGAGATCAAGATCGCGTTGTCTCTGACACTCAGGCAGGGCGAGGTGTCCGCCAACGCCGGGTCAATTCTCCTCAGGTCCCTCGGCTGCAAATCGTAGTGTCTGAGCAGGTCGCGCCTCTTCAAGTAGGCCCGGTAGGTTGCACCCTTCCAGTCCATGGTGAGCACCTCGTACACCAGGCTGCCGCTCAGGACCTGCTTGCCGTGCTCCACGTTGATGGTGTTGTAGTCGTTGTCGTGGGTGAAGTCCAGGGGGTCGACCTTGCTGAGGCGCGAGGTCGGGGTGGGGGTCTTGGAGCTGGCGGGGGAGGCGACCCTTGTCATGGAGTTGATGGTCACCGCGGCCTGCTTGTGCAGGCGCTGCCTGCTCTCGGTGGCGTGCAGGAGGAGGTCCTTCAGGAGAACGTTGTCGCCGGCCGTGGCGGGGGCCTCCTCCTTCTTCTCGGGCTCGGTGCGGCACAAAACCCCCGCGCGCCTCCCGCCCCGGCCGAACGCCGTCGACCCGAGCCGCCGGGACCTCCCGAAGGCCGCCGGGGCCCTGCTCGTGCTGGCGCCCCCGCCGCTCCTCGAGTTCTGGTTGGCAGCGTGGACCACTGCGGTCCTTTCCCCCCTCCCCCCGCCCGCCCCGGGGCCGGGCACCGCCTTCTTGCCCTTCCTGTACGACGACGATCCCGCCCCGGGCGCCCGACAGATGCTCGCCGACACCGCGCCCTGCATCTTCGCCCTCTCTCTCTCTCTCTCTCTCTCTCTCTCTCTTTCCCTTCCCCGCTCGCCGGCTCGCCGAGCTACCACCGATCTGACACCTCACAACCTCGCCCATCTGGAATTCCGATTCCTGAATGGGTCAGGCGATCGCGAGGGCGGGAACATTGACAGTCCAGGGAATTGCCGTGAAAGGAGACGAGGAGCACGGTGGCGGTGGCGATGGTTGTGCGAAGTGGGTACCGGGCGGGTACCGGGAGGGGATGGACGTCGCTCCGGCGGGCGGGGCCGAGGACGAGGTGCGGAGCGGT
>Ga0163109_10002169_pt1 | contig 15454 bp, 6 predicted proteins | sample CRUFie1St13metaG_FD_108704 | JGI IMG/M metagenome (GOLD analysis project Ga0163109, IMG submission 108704) | Marine microbial communities from the Costa Rica Dome - CRUD Field 142mm St13 metaG | ecosystem: Environmental > Aquatic > Marine > Oceanic > Photic zone | place: Costa Rica: the Eastern... | reverse complement strand
CTTTTTATTTATTTTTGAGTCTTTACCACCTTTTTTAGTTTCCTTAAAAACAGAACTTTGACTTTCATAATCAATTTTATTTTTATTTAATTTTGCAGAATAATGAAAAATGCTGTTTTCACCAGTTTCGTATATCTTGCCCATTAAATCATGTATTGATTGAAATGGATTATCGTTTTGATCAAAAATTGATATTCTACATATTGTTCTTTGATAACCTTCTTTTTTTGAAGTTAAAGTGTCAAAAGTCAATTTAATCTTAGGCATTTTAAACTTTATAATTTCACTTTGATCCTCAATTGAGCCATCACCTGATAGTATTTCAATACATTCTTCAGCATTTATTACTGGTTTGTCTTCTTTTTCTGCAAGATTTACGTATATTTTTGCTAATTGAACATCTATTTTATTTTGAAATCTTCTTGTTTTAAGTTTTTTATATTTTTTTGCTAACACTGTATTGCCAGCTGAATCTCTAGTATAAAACTCATTTAAACCATAACATATTTGGTTTCTTGTTGTTATAAATCTTTGTATTACTTGAGACATTATGCTTTCTATTGTAAGAGATGTTCCAGACTCGAAAAGTTTTGTTAAGAAATCTTTAAGTCCTTCTTTTGGTAAAAGCAAAGAAGAAACATTCATACTGGACGACAACCCACAACTATCATTACATGTATAGCTTATTACTTGAATTTCGTCAAACTTTTTCGTATTAACTAAGTGTGTCCCTATAAGTCCAGTTAAAAATGATCCTAAAGAAACATACGTAGTTCCATTTTTACCACCAATACCTAAAACATTAATTCCTTTGTTTAAGTTTTTATTTTCAATTATCTTTTTATATTGTTTTAACCAATCTTTATTATAAAAAGGATCAGCAAGATCTAAAGAAGAAATAATTTCTTTAAGAATTTTTTTCTGTCTTAATAAAACTTTATTTAAAGCGTTAGTTATTGAAGTTAAACTTTTATAATAATCATAAAAACTTGAAACAGACTCTATAGTGTCGCTTGATGTAATTCCTTCTTGGATTTGTTTCGAAACAAAGCCACCATCTCTAAAAAGAATAGGGAAAGGAGATATTATATAGTTATTTTCAGTTGGCTTGCCTTTATCGTCAATTTTTCTATTCAACTTGTTAAAAAAACTTGCAAAATTATCATGAGCTTGTTGTGTTGTAATGTCTTTTGACGCATAATTGCCTATTTTTGAAACGTGATTCTTAAAATTACTTTTTGTTAAATCTTTACCTGTTATTTCCTTAAAATTTATAGGAAAAGCTTTGACAAACTCTTTTATTTTGTCAATCTTAGCTCTTTTAAGTGATAAATCATCATTTCCTGTTATTGTATTTGCTTCATTTAGAAAAACGTTGTTAAATTCATTTTTGATAATAGGGTAAACGTACCTACCTGTTGTTGTTGAAAAATTGTTTGCACTTTTTATAAAATCATTTTTTAAAAACTCTTCTGGAGGGTTAGAGCTTAAAGTTGCTGTTCTTATATCAATAGGTCCTCTCATTGCAACTGATAAATCTATATTAACTTGCCCGTTTTTATCCATATTGAAAGAAGAGTTTGTAATAATGTATTTTTCAACTGACCTAGAATTATTTAAAAATGCTCCTATGTAATTTCTTTCTGAGTTAGGCTTATCGAAGTCATCGCCATCCATGTTTTTCCAGCCATACTCTATTGCAATTTCTGCGCCGAAAGATCCAAATAAATCAGGTTTTATAAATGGAGCAATATCTGCCATTCTAGTTTTATCATGTAAAACAAGTGAAAGTTTTCCTGTTTTAAAAGACATCAAGCCTTGTGTTGGTGCAATATCAATATCAAAGCTTTTAATTGTCAAAAAAGGTCTTGCATAATCATGGATTGTTGTTGCTCTTTTAAACTTAGAATCATTAATTAACTCTGGTTTAAAATTTTGCATATGACCAACTAACTTTTCATCAAAGCTATTTATTGTTTGAGGCATTGTAAATGCAGCAAGATTTGTGCTTACAGCATTTTGTTCAATACTACCTTTTCTAGTTTTCATTGGTCTTATAAAAGATGCTTCTAAAGTTTTGTAATTTTTTGTAACGTTTCCTTCTTTTGACGTTCCATCTAAAAACTGTGTTATAGAAGCAGTTTTAAAAATTCTTCCATCTTTATTTTCTATTATACTAGGTAATATAAAAGTTGCATTAAAAAAAGGTTGACACTTACTTAGCTCTAAAGTACTCAATACATTAAAAAAAGTAGCTAGTTCTATACTGTTTCTAGTACCAATTCTAATGTCCGGATGATCAATCATTAAATATGATAAGCTTGGATTTGACTTGCTACATATTATTCTTCTATCATCATCAACATTGTTAACTTTAATAAACTTTTCTTTTTCTTTAGCATTTTCTTTACTTTTCTTTTTCTTTTTAGAATTTGCTTTTTCAATTTTTCTATTAACAATATAATCAACTGAATAAATATTGTAATTTTGGTCTATATCAATAACGTGAGAGTCTTCATTTGTTATTGACTTAGAATACGCTTTTTCTAAAGCTAAGTCTATTTGATTATTTTGATATTTTTTTAAATAATCTTCATCATCACTATCAATCCATTCCAATTCTTCATATGTATCATTTATAACTTCTGAAGAAACTAATCCATAATTAGAAGAATGTTTATATAGATAGTATTCTTTTTCAATTTTTTTTGTGTTTTTCTTTTTTCTGTTATCTATCTTTACTTTTATTTCTTGATTATTAATAATAGAATCTAAAACGCCTATAGCTCTATTGAGTGGTTCAAGTTGAAGAGGCAAACTTTCGTTATATTTTTTATCTTTGTCACTAAACACAGTTTTTTTTCTATTGCTTGCTCTGTTTATAATGTAGCCACCAACTTTTTCTTTAATTTTATTATAATCATCAATTGGTAAATTTAGTTTTCGTACTTGTTTGAGTGTTTTGCCTTTATATTTTTTATAAATTTCGATATCAGCTCTAAGTGCACTAACATCATCATTGTAAGCTCTTGACAAAAATTTTTGCAGGTATGAGTCGGTGGCAAAATCATCTTTTGTTATTTTAGATTTTTTTTGTTCTATTTTTTTTTCATCTATTACTGTAATTGTTCTTGTATTTGTTATAACTTCAGGAACTTCAACAGGAACAGAAAATGGTGTATCTGAAAAATCGATTTCTTTTGAATTAACTTTAATCTTGTAATTGATTCCATGAATAATTTTAATAACTTTACCTAAATAATCTATTATTGTATCATCATTAGAAGTTTGATTGTTAACTATGAAGTCCTTTTCTTCATCTGAAAATCTTTCATAAATCATTTCTAAGATCTCGTGTGTAAACAAAGCTTCAGATGTTATTGACTGCATTACGTCAGCAAAAGCATTAAGAATAGCAGTTCTTTCTTTTCCTTCTATTTTTGACAAATCTTCACTTACAGCTTCTGCATTTTTGTTTCCTGTTCTTTTTTTTCTATCTAAAAGAACGTTTAAAACATCTTCATCAGAAAGAATATTAGAAAATTTTGCAATATTACCATCTCTCAAATAAGAAATTACGTTCTGTTCTGTATTTTCGACATGTTCGTTTTTTTGGCTATTTTTAAGTTTTAAACCCATTTTATAAACCTTTTAGTTTTTTAACATCTTCTATTTTAGGAATAAATATTACAATGTTTTCTTGTTCATTATCTCTATTACCAGATCCTGCTCCTATCCCTAAAGGCCATCTTATTCCACTAGCTGATGCAATAATCCAGTAATTCATACCATTGCCGTAATACTTTTGAGCATAATGATCTAATCTTCGACCATCAGCTATTTCTGTAGCTTCAAGTCTTATAGTTCCATTTTCTACGCCTTGAAATATTCTATTTGCAATACTTTTTCCTCTTTTATCAAATCTACTAATAAATTCAGACATGATTTCCTCTATTCTTATGGTTTTTTAACTATATCATTAACTATTTCATTGTACTTATTCAAAGCTGCAACTCTTCCATCTCCGTGTCCAGCATTTCCATCATGTGGGTCTCCAAAGAACTCGTTATTAATTCTACCTACATTATATACTGGTGCACGAAGCATACCATTATGATCAAGCCCGGGTGGTATATCATGTATTGGAGAAAACCCTATATTGACCTTAACTAACATAGGTGCTTTAGATCCTATTCTTGATGTTTCCCATGTCGATTCATTATAACTTATATCTAGATTCGTTATAAACCCAGCTAATCCTCTACTCATGCCACTTTCGTAAGATCTAGTTATTGGATTGTTAGATAAGCCTCTTACTGAAGGATTTAAAAGTGGGCCTGTTTCACTTTGAATAAGATCTAAAGCTTTTTCATTTTCGGTAATTTTTCTAGGCTCAATTACTGTAATTTTATTTACATCTGCAACTAAATTTTTTCCATCATACTTAACTACTATATACTCATCTTCTTCCAGGCTTTTAGGACTATCTACCTCAACTTCAACTTCTGTATCTATCTTGACTGACTTTTTTGAGCCTTTTTTATTAAGACCTTCAGAAAGACCAAATCCAATAGACTCAAGAAAGCTACCAGATACTCTTCGATATAAACCTGGTTTTAAAAAATATTTTTTATTATTGTTCTTTGCAAAAGCAATTTCACCAGCTTTATTTTTAATTTCCTCTATATATTTGTTTTTAACTTTAATTTCACTTTCTAATTTTCTAAGTGTAGCTGTTGCATCTTTTGATTTTGCCATGCTACTTTCATAAATACTGAATTCATCATCATTCAGAGGTTCATTAGGATCTTTACCCGCATAAAGTTTATTTCGTTTTGCAGCTTCTTTATTTATTGTGTTTATTTCTGTACTTATAAGGTCTGTAAAATTATTAATCTCCCCTTCAGCTTTTTTAACTTCTTTTTGAGCATCTTGATCAAACATAAATTTGTCAGATTCTCTATCTCCAACACCATGTGCTCTAGAGAGTGTTGTTCTGCTATAATTACTTTTTATAACATCTCCAACACGTAATCTAATTAAAGGAGAAGCTGTAGGTACCTGTGTAAAAGGGTATTTAAAATTTGCATTTTCTGTTTTCTTTGTTGAAAAATTATATGTAGAAGCATCAAAGCCATCTGACCATTGCGGGTAAACCATTGCCACAATTTTATTAATTTGATACCACATCAAATCATGATCAGCTTCAGAAGTTGCTGCAATTATAAAATTTAAATTTATGCTTCTTGTAGTTTTAACATAAGACTTTACATCATCAATTCTACCAAAACCACTTGCTGAATTATATTCAGGTGAAAATGCATCGGTTATACTTTCTATAAAAGCATGAAAAGACAAAATTTCATTTGTTCTTAAATCATGAAAATAAAAAGGCATATACTCAGATTCTAAATGATTTTCTATTTCTTTAACCAGTTCTGGTGAAAGCCTTCTTTCTTCAGTTCTATGAAAGTTTTGTAATAAATCTTCACCTATGTCTAAAGTACTTTTTCCATTAAGTGCAAGAGATCTAATAAAACTATAATTTAAATTAAAAGCTTGCGGTAATGATCTTAAACTCGTAGACTGCCTTGCTTTAAAATTTTTGCCTTTATAATCTGAGTTTTTATCTGTATAAGTCCAGCTGTATATATTTTTATTATTATTTTTTGGATTTTCAATCTTAGTATTGATACCAAACACAGATCTTGCAGCTGAAACTCTATTTATAGGTGATTCTTTTTGTCTAAGTCGAAGATAAGAATCATCATAAAAATATTTTTTAAGAAGCGTTAACCCTACATGGACTCTTTCAATGTAAAATTTAAAATAATAATAGTTTAAGTCTGAGAAGAAGTCTAAAGTATCATTTCTATTTTTTGCTTTGTACAAAACTTTATTTTGCCAGTGTTTTTCTCTATAAAACTTTCTAATTAAAAGTCTTGATCTATTTACAGAGTTTGTACTTAATACTGCATTAACTAAAACTTCTGCAGATGAATATATCAAAGGAAAATATAGTTCTGAGCCTGGAATTAAAATACTTTTTGCAAACTGTGTAGTTTGATCAATTGAGTTTGTATATTTTGTTAAAGCTCGACTTTCTTTAAAAATATTATTTAAATCAACAACACTATCTGGAGACAGCCATGCAGACATTCCTAAAAAGTAAGAGCCCAATCTTTCAAAAAAGCTAGAGCTATCATGTGGATAATTTAAAATATTGTAAATGTATTTTGTAAAAATGTCAAATTCTGTAAAATCATATTTACCTAATCTTAAAGAATACCTTTCAGCAGTTTCTGCTTGGTTGCCAGAATCGTTTATAGTTGCATTTATTGCTCTATTTGCAAGGATAATAGCTTCTACAGCAACTATTCTAACTAAAGATTCTGCAATATATGAAATCATAAACAACGCGTTTTCAAAAGCATCGTCCCGTTCATCAGATCGGTATCTTAATCCTGTAAGCATTTCAAATTCATCTGCAAAAACTTTAGGTTTATCTCCATCACCATTTTCATTGAAAGAGTTAAAAGGTAAATAAGAATATTCTTTACTTGTAGAAGTTGTTATGACTTCTCCACTTTCACCAATAAAGCCAAAAGAAGAGTCATTGGATGAATTTTCGTCAATAATATATTTTAACTCTTCTGGAGAATCAACTTCAACTAAAGGCCCAATACCTTCAGAATTTATTTTTCCTGTATTTAATAAATTAGTCTCTAAAGATTTTCCTTTATTAGCTATAGCAATATATTCTAACCGATTTACACCTACAACATCAACAGAAGGGTCGACACCGTTAGAGTCTTCAATTACACCGTTTACTACTTTTATTATATTGCCAGATGGGTCCAGAATGTATTTCGTTGCCATTTTTATTTGTCCTTGATAATTTTATCATTGTCTTTCATAAATTCATCCAGAGATAAATCTCGTAAACGTGAAGCATCTTGCGGATTTTTTTGAGCAGCATACATTGATGCACCAATATTACTTATTTCATTTTTTAATATATGATTAAAAGTTTTTTTTAATTTTTCTTCTGATATATTTGATTTTTCTGAAATTGCTTTGCATAAAATTTCATCTATTTTTAAATTATTAATTAATTCATATAAGTCAATTGTTTTCATTTTATTTTTCCTTATGAGTATCTTGAATCATATTCAAGAGTAGCTACTGTATTTAGTGCACCATCTTGTAATGCAGGATGTTTCGGAACGCCATTTTCTGTAGGCTGTAATACACCTTGTGAAAGTGCAGGATCAAAGAAATAACTATAAAGTCCTGCAGGCACTAAAGATTTAATTAAATTTGATATAACGTCTGAGTCAAATATAAGACTTGGTGATAATTCAAGACTTGATAATTCTGAAAATTCTTTTCTAAAATCATTAAACATTGTTGTTAATCTTTCATATTCTTCTCGAGGCATTCTATTAGACTGAACTTTTATTGCAGATGAAACTTCACCAAATATGCTATCAACAGATGCTGTAGCAATTCCGCTCGATATCGCTGTATTGCTTTCAAAAGTTTCCTGTAATGATTCATTAACAGGCTCAGCACCTTTAAACATTGTTCCAATTAATTTGCTGTCAATAGATTTCATTTGACTAAAGTTAGATGAACTGGCATAGTCATTTACACTTGTTGTTATAGCGTCAACATCAGTGTTACGACCATAATCTTGAATACCCTGTCCTGTCGTATAAGCTAGATAACCGAGTCCACCAATTACAGCAGCTCCTATAAGTATTGGACCAAGACCTGCTGTAAGTGCACCTGCTCCGATTGCTCCTGCAGATAAACCACCTACTGCAGCAGAAAGACCTGCACCTCCCGCCACTGCTTTCGCTATGGCAATTCCAGAACCCAAAAGCAGCCCACTTATAAGTGGTGAAGACAACATTGTCGCGGTTCCTGTGCCTTTCATGATACCACCTACAACATCAGTAGGTATAGTTCCAGCTGAGTATGCTGCACCTCTTGCACCACCTTTTTTATATGCGTCAATTGTATTTCCTTCTCTATAACTTTTGTCTCTATCATACTCAATCGTTGTTTTATGAAATTTTTCAATCATGTCAAATTGTTTTTTATTTTTTGATATTAATTGTCCATGCATAGTAAGCATATTTTGAGTCAATTGTGTAAGTTCTGATGCTTGTATTGTGTCATCTTTTAGACGACTTGCTATTGTCGAAGAAGCTAAATTTAATTTGCTTAAGTTTTCTTCAGACAGGTTTGATTTGTTTTCTCTAATAGCTTTTTGCAGCTCATAATACATGTTAACTGCGTCTGTTGTTGTTACATCTTCACCTTCTTCTTTGGCTTTTGATATATTTTTTATTGTTACACCTGCTTGAGGTCTCATGAAGTCACTAGATTGCGTTTTCATTAATTCTGATGTACTAGAAAGATTACCAAAGCCTAATAGCTTCATAAGACCTGTTTTTAGTGTATTATAAAAGAAACCTCCTGCTAGCATAAATACATCTTTTATTCCACCTAATAACCAACCAAAAATACTAGTAGTGCTGTCAGCATTTTCCATAAAACTTAGAAAAGCTGAAGAAATGCTTTCACCAAGCTTTGAAAATTCTCCTGGTTCAAATCCTAAAAAATCCTCTATCATACTATTATCTTGTGCTTCAGGACCTTCTTGATCTTTTTTCTCTTTATACTTTTTGAATTGTGTGTTTATTACTTTTAATATTCCAACAAATCCAATTGCTCCGCCTTTAAGAATTGCTCCTGCAACTCTTCCGCTTAAACTAAATAAATTACCTACATTATTTTTATTTTTATTTATAACTTCAGTAAGACCAGTGGAAAGTATGTTGACAGAGTCTCTAGTAACTAATTTTGTAGTTGATTTGCCTTTATCTTTAGTAACGGCTTTCTTTTCACTTTTATCGTATTGATTCTGAATTTGTATTGCTATTTGCTTGAACATTTCATCAAAAGCTTTATGCACGCTAGTTTTCTTACCAGATATACCTGACTTTATTTTTTGCAATTGATTTAAAAGTTCAGCTGGATCATCTATTTTTTTCAGAGCTTTAATTTGATCAGAGTCTAGATAAGATTTTAAAACTTCACTTCTATTTTTCATACCTTTAAAAACTATATTTTTAAAGTTTTCTTTTTCTTTTGCATCCCCATGATATCTACCACCTTTGCCAAAGCCTATTTTTACATTTCTAGTTATTCTAGAAAGGATAGAATCACCTTCTGTTACACCAAATAAACTACCTACAAATTTTGACACAGTTGACAATGCACCTACCAAGCCATCTTTAAACTCTTTACTTTGAAAAATACTTCTCATTGCATTTATAATCATTACGATAGGGTCAATTAAACCTTCCCATGTTTTAGGATTAAGTTTTAGTGCAAATTTATAAATACCTTCATATCCTTGACTTAAAGATAAAACAGCACTTTTTAAATCACCTGAGAGAGCTGTATTTTTAGAAAGACCGTCAAAAAACGCTTTAAAAGGAGAGTCAAACTTTAAAACTTTTTGAACTTCTTTGATTGCACTATTTAGTTTTTTAAGTGCTGCCATTTGTTTTGCTTCAGGTTTTTTAGCCTCCATTCTTCTAACTGCTTCTTCATGAGTTAGTCCTAAGTTTCTGTAATTCATTAATGCATTTAAGCTTTCGGCAGACATACCAGTGTGTTGAGCCATTAGTTCTTTTTCAAAACGATTTAAATCACTAAAAGATCTTCCTGTTTCAAGCATTGAATTTCTAAACATATCAATAATGTCTTCTGGGTTCTTTGCCTGTATAATATCCATGGCATTTAAATTCATTCCAAATGCTTGTGATAACATAGCAACAGAATTTGCTGCATCTTCAAAAGTACTAAACTTTTTAAATACGGCTGAAGCGTCTTCAAGATTTACTCTCATTTGCGTAAGTCTTGCAGTAGTTCTCGCAATTTCTTCATCTGATAAATGACCGAATTGTGTTATATCTTTTCTCATTATCATAAAGTTTTTTGAAAGCCTTTTTCTGTCAACACCAAATTCATGTGAAGTACTTTCCAATGTAACACCTAACTCTGCCATTCTAACTTCAATATGCTTCATGTTTACACCCGCATCTTGAGCCATATATGCTACATCTTCTGAAGTAAACCCAAAGCCTTTAACCATTCTAGCAAAGTTTTTAAGTCTTGGTCCATTATTCATTAAGCTTTCACCAAATACTTCAGAAAAGTGTCCCATTGCCTCTATATTTTCTCCCATAAAGCCTATCATGTTTGCAATACCTTCAGCACCAAATCCAAATAATTTAACAAGTTCTGCAGAAGGATTTTGAAAAGCTAAAAGCATTCCTTTGCCGCGTTTGGTCATAGCTTCAATTCCTCGACCAATACTTGAATCCATGTCAAACTTTTCTTTTAATGCTTCAGATGCAGTCTGAATTACTTCAACTAACTGTTGTCTTATTGTGAATCCTATGTTTGCTGCATATTTTGCTATTGTAAAAGGCAAAGTTGCAGCAAATTTTACAAACTTTGAAGCAGCGCCTACAAGACTTGACACAACAGAAAAAACACCTTTTGCAACAGTCAATCCAGCAGAAAGTGCATTTTTTATCATTTTTCCGTAAGAGTTCATAAAACTATCTATTTTTTCTTTTAGACCTCTTAAAGCTTCTGCAAAGCTAAATGTTTCTTTTGAAACACCTAGTGTGCCCTTTAGAAGATTATTGATAGCGTCTGTAGCACTTTTTAATGATACATTTATAGAGTCAGTACTTTTTTTAAATCCTTCGTTTGTCATGTTTGTAGTTTGGTTTAAATTTTGAACTCTGTTATTTGTATCTTTTAGAGCATCTGTATGAGTTTCTGTCATTGTCGTACAATTATCAGCAATTTTTTCAAATTCATCATTTAAGTTTTGCATTCTTTCTTGATTAAAATTGCTTTCCATGTGATTTACTACTTGCTCTAATGAACCTCTTATTTCTTCAGAACTATCTGCCATTTGACTAAATGAATTTGTCATATTTTGAAAATTTTGAGTCATTTGATTTACAAAGTCAGCTTGAGTCTGTGTAAGCTTTTGTATTCTTTCAAGACGAGATGAAACTTGTTCTAAAACAGAGCTTAATTCTCTAGCAATGTCAATTTGACTTCCAGTGCCTGTTTCTTGTGTATTTTCTTCTTCAGACATTAAAATTACCTTTCAAACTTTGTATCAACTTTTTTAGAAACAATATCTCTATTTACAAATAAACTAACAACTTCCATGCTTAAACTAAATAAGTTTGACATTTCTGATTCGCTAACCTGATCTGTATCATCTTTATTAATTATCGACTTTTTTAATGCTAAATTATTTGCTTTTATATTTTCATTTTCTGCCTTAACTGTATGTATCTCTTCAACTAAACAATCAGTTGCATCTTTTGTGATACTATTATAATGTTCAGAAACTTTAATAAATAAATTATTTATCCAACCTTTTGGTTTAACACCAATAATATCTTTATTGTGAAAATTTATAATTTTACCATTTGAAATAGCTACTGTATTTTTTCCATCTAAGCTTGCATCATTAACATTAATTATACTACCAAGCCTTTTTCTATTCATTAATGCTTTACTTTTATAATTTTGTTTTTTGATTGAAGAAATTTTCTTTTCAATGTCTGACATAGAACTTCCATAACCTGCTGAAAAACCTAACATATCACCAATATCGTTATAATCTGGTAAACCTTCTGCAAGACTGTCAGCTTTTTTATTTGTATTTTTTATTAAAGCATCCATTGTAGCATTTTTATTACCAGAGTCTCTATAATCTTGATAAACTTTTTGAGGAAACATTACATTAATTTGGTATGCCCTATCTATAACGTCAAGTATAGCTTGTGCTCTTTGAGGCTCATCAGCATCATCTAAAGCATTAAACCAAAGCTCAAAGTTTTTAAAATTACTTCTATCACTTGCGTAATTAACAAAGTCTAAAACTTTTTTGTTATTTAAAAAATAATTTATTGGTGAACCTTCTATTGAAGTTGCTCTCATTTCTTGAAACAAATCAACAAAAGTACCAATATAAGATTCTTTTTCATTACCTTTTTCATCTCTTAAAGAATCTTTTAAAAGCTTTTCATCAATACCTTTTGCAATATTTGCTGCCTTGTACTGTCCTTTGCTTCTACTCTTAAGTCTAAGAGCTTCTTGAGGATTAAATCCTGCTGACCTTAAAGCTCCTTGCATACCTGCGCCAATTACTGGTACATCATCCCAAGACTTATAATATTCATAAAATACATCACCAGCAAAACCAAGAAGACCTAAAGCAAACTCATAAAAAACATTTGTTAAATCACTAACAAAAGATCCCATAAAACCAACAAAGTCAGGAAGAAAACCAATTGTTGTAGCACTTTCTTTACCTAACTCTGAACTGATTGCATCTCTTTCTTTTTGAGTCATACCTAACCAATCAAAAAGTGAATATTCTTTAGGATCTTTGCCTTCTTTTATTAATCTATCTTTAGTTTCTTGATCTAATTTGATACCAAGTGATTCTGCAGTCATATCAGCGCCTTTTGTAAAAATTCTTAAGCCAGCTGCGATTCCTGTCATTACACCTCTGATTATACTTCCCATCATAGTACCACCTATGTCTACTATGTTTTTAAAAGGTTTTGATCCTTTTTCAAAAGCGTTATTTAATTTTTTATAAAAGTTATTAATTCTATTTTTAATACTTTTACTATTTCTAATATAGTTGTCTAATCTTTCTAAATTACTTCCTGTAGGATCAAGCTCTAATAGTTGTTTATTGAATTCAGTTTCAATATCATTAAAAATGTTATCAAGCTTTTCTAAAGCTTTAGGATTTGACTTATATTGATTCCTTAAAGAAAGAAAGATTTTTGATGCTTTTTCTAAAGTCATTTTTTCTGCAATTTTTGGACCAAATTTTTTACTATTTGAAATTAAACCTTTTTTAACAAAAGAATCAAATATCATTTTATCTAAACCAGACTTACTGCCTAAATCTATTTTATTACCTGAGATTATAGTTTGTAATGCTGTAGCTTTTGCGCTAGTTATGCTGTCTTGATTTTCTTTAAAGAACTCTGACGCTTTTTTAACTTTTTGATCAAACTTTATCATCTCCTTTGATCTTTTGTCATTTAAGTCGTAAGCAACACCTGAAAATAATTCACCTGCTGCTGAAGTTGCTGCCAACATTGTGTTTTTAAAGTCTGGACCTGTTAATGTCTCGCTTATTCTTTTAAGAACATGTGCTATAGGTTGTAGCATTGAATTTAGTTCATTAGTATTTAAACTTAATCCTAAATGGAAAAAATCTTCATATATTTTACTTAAGCTAATTACACTACTTTTTAGTTTACCATGCATAGCCATGTTTTTTGAAAGTCCTTGAAAAAAAGCATCAAAAGGACTTTTAAATTGCATTGTTTTTTGAACCATTTTAATAGTAGATGTAAGACCTTTTATCATTTTAGTTTGCTGTTTAGTAGGATCTTGCTCTTCTAATTTTTTCTTTGCTTGATCATAAGTTAAACCTACGTCCATATAATTCATTAATGATTTAAGACCGTTTTCGCTAATTCCTATTGTAGAGGTCATAAGTGCTTTTTCATGTCTGTTTAGATCTTTAAACGATCTTCCTGTTTCAAACATTGCATCTCTAAACTGAGTTAACATTTCTCCAGGATCTCTTGCAGTCAATAAATCAAATGCATCAATATTCATTTGAAAAGATTGGAATAACATTGCTGATGCTTTTGAAGCTTCTTCTAAAGTTGTAAACTTTTTAAATACACTGACAGCATCATCAGTTTTTACTTTCATTTTTCTGAGTTTAACAACAAGATCTTTAATTTCATTGCTACTCATATGACCAAACTCAACTATATTTACTCTAAGAGTGTTAAACTCTTTAGTCAACGCTTTAAAGTCCAAATCATTACCGTCAGCAGCTTCTTTTAATAAATTGGATGTATTATGCAAAATATCAACAGGATGCTTCCCACTATTAAACGCTTCCATTGCATAGTATGCTAATTCTTTTTGACCAAGTCCCATAGCTCTTTGCATTTCTATCAAATATTGACCACTTTCAACACTACCCATTAAAGACTCACCAAAAAACTCAGCATAGTGTCCCATTCCGTCAACTGCTTTAAAAGTTTCTGTTAAAAACCTTGCTGCACCTTGTGCTCCCATACCAAAAAGTTTTGATAAACGACTTCTTGGTGATTGAAAACCTTTAAGTAAACCTTTTGACATATTTGTTAGCTTTGCTGCACTTTGACCAATATGAGAAGTTAAATCAAAACTTTCTTTTGCTTCTTCACCTGCACTTTGAATAATTTCAACTAATTCTGATCTTATAGAATATCCTATGTTTGAAGCAAACTTTGCTATAGTAAAAGGTATGCTTAGAGAAAAAGTAAAAAATTTAGTTGCAGCACCGATTAAAGAAGTAAAAATACTAAATAAAGATTTTAAAGAAGATAAAATTAAAGAAGGAAAGTCTTTTAAAAGAGACAATCCTCCTGTAGCAAAAGCATTTTTTATTGAATTTACCATACCTATTGCTTTACTTAACATAGATATAACCCATCTTCCACCTTTAACTAAAAGAGCAACAGTCTTAAATTTAGAAGAAGCTTTATTTAAAGCTTCAGAAACTAAAAGTGTTTTATTTTTTAAAGTTTTATTAATAGCAATAGTTGATTTCTTTAAAGACTTTGAAATTTTATTATTTTTTAAAAACTCTGCAGTTGATTTTTTAAAAAAGCTTTTTGCATTTTTTAAACTTTTGTTTATTATTTGTGAAAAACTGCTAGCTGACTTTGCAATATTATCAGTTTCACGCTTCGAGTCAGATTGAGACATTTGTCTAGCCATACTAGTTGCTTTAGATAAAGCTTGATCCATTGTGTCTTTTGAATTTTTCATTGATTGATTAATGTCATTAGCCATATTAGACTGTTGCATTGATGTCCTACCAAGCATAATTTCAAAGGAGTTAACCATTCTATCTAAAGACTCAAGAAGATTTTTAGATATGTCTAGCTGCTGTTGAAGCGTGTCTTGCATTTAGAGTCTCCAGTTTATACCTGACAAGTTTTCAAACTTTATTGTTAACTCTTTTTTTTCTGCTAATGTCTTGTTTATTACTTTAAGTGAAGCACCTTCGTCTAATTGAATTTTTAAACGCTTTGAAACTTCAAGCAAAGAAACAAGACAATCCATTTCAGCAGGTTTACCAGAAAGTTCTATGTCAACATCTTCACTCATTATATATCTTGCAGCAATATTATGTAGAAGCTTTTCTTTTTGTGTCATCATTTCAAATCCTTTTAATTTTTAAAATAACTATTTCTAATTATCTGTTAAAATGATTTGCTAAATATTCTACTTCCACTATTGT
>Ga0163109_10002168_pt1 | contig 15455 bp, 7 predicted proteins | sample CRUFie1St13metaG_FD_108704 | JGI IMG/M metagenome (GOLD analysis project Ga0163109, IMG submission 108704) | Marine microbial communities from the Costa Rica Dome - CRUD Field 142mm St13 metaG | ecosystem: Environmental > Aquatic > Marine > Oceanic > Photic zone | place: Costa Rica: the Eastern... | reverse complement strand
TGAACAGACATCACCGGGTTTAACATTTTCAACCCCTTCTCCCACTTCCAGCACTTCCACGCCCAATTCGTGTCCTGGAATCCTGGGGTAATCGAAAAAAGGAAATTTTCCGTGGTAACAACTTATATCGGTTCCACAAATTCCCATTCGAAGGGTACGAATCTTGGCTTCCCCGCGACGGGGAGCGGAAGGAAAATCAAGATCGATGGCGGAAAATTTTTGGGGCTCGGTTAGTTGCCAGGCTTTCATGCAAATTGAGTTTTTTTTTTGAAAGAGCCTAGGCACCCTTGACCGCTTCGAGCCAGAAATGAGCCATCAGCGAAGCCCCATGAGCACTTGGATGGACGCCATCACCTGCCCAATGCTTTGGTTCCGCGTATTTTATAGCCTCATCAAACATACTTTGGAATGGGACAAAATTGGCCTTGTTTTCGGTGGCAATTCTTTTGGCAGCTTCCCGATAACGGTCAAATTCTGGAAACCAATTGTCTTTGACGGCTCCGCATTTGAGTACGAAAGGTTCGCAGATGACCAGTTTTACCTTGGGCAATTGTTTTTTAGTCCTCGCAATAAGTTTACGATAATCATCTTCATAAGTTTTGACCGTTCCGTCATATCTGCCGTTCAGTCCGTGCCAGATATCATTGACCCCAATCAGGATACTCAGCACATCCGGCTTAAGGTCGAGGCAGTCTTTATCCCAGCGGGCATCGAGTTGATGCACCTTATTTCCGGAAATCCCACGGTTATGGATATTGTATTTCTTTTCAGGCTGAGAGATCAACAGTTGGGATGCAGCCATCCAGGCGTATCCACGACCAAACGCTTTCTGCTCGTTGGCCACTTGATTTTTTTTATCACGACCCGCATCCGTAATCGAATCTCCCTGGAAAAGAATTGTATTTCCTTCAGCAAGCAGACCTCCTGTTTTTGAGTGGCTGTGGTGTCCAGCTTGGGCGAGGGGAGCTGTGGCACTTAAGGCTCCTGCGAGGGCTGTACCTTGTAAGAGAGAACGACGAGTTAATTTTTGGCAAAGAGTCATTCTTCCTTTGCAATCAATTTATAGAATCGGGGCAATGCTGAAATGTTTCATCTCTATTTTCGAAACTTGAATGGAGGGGATTCTTCTTTACGCTCGGGCGATGCAACCAACTGAAAAACTATCTGAACTTGGCATTGTGCTTCCATCTGCACCCAAAGCGGCGGGTCTATACAAACCGGTCATGCTGGATCAACACCTACTGTATTTCTCCGGACACTTACCAATTAACGAGGATGGGACTATGCTAACTGGGAAAGTGGGAGCTGATTTCAATACCGAACAAGCCAAGGATGCCGCCCGAATTGTGGGGCTTAATATTTTGGCATCGGTCAATGCCCGCCTAGGCAGTATTGACCGGATCGAACGGGTCGTGAAATTATTAGGAATGGTCAACGCGGTGGATTCGTACACCGAGCATCCTCAGGTAATCAATGGATGCAGTGAACTGTTAAAGGAAATTTGGGGTGAAGACCTGGGCGTGGGGGTTCGCAGTGCTTATGGGGTTTCCGGATTACCCGGAGGGGCACCCGTCGAAATCGAAGGAATTTTTAGAATCCGAAATTAAGGCCTACTAAACCTTATCTGGAACGATGTAGGGGGACCGGTATTTGCGGCTCAACAGAGCATTGGCCTCGTCATCCCCTTTGATCGTTTCGGTCTTGGCATCAAATTCGAGGTTTCTACCGACGATGTAGTCAGTTTCTTCGAGGTTGAGTCCGTTTTCCTTGAGATGCTCCTGCATCCGCTCAAAGTACTCGTACCCTTTTTTGTTGGAACCAAAGGATTTGTTTTTCTTGTTGAAGGAAGATTTTTCTCCGAGGCGATAGGATACATTGGCTAAATGGCAAAGCCCGCTGGACACGTGTCCTTCGTAGACATGAGCATCAAGATGTTCCTCTTTTCGGTTACGAACTGCTTCGATAAAGTTTTCAAAAATATCTACCTTTCCACGATCCGCCAGTGGATCCTTGATTCCCTTGAGTCCGTGACTAGCGGTGTTTTTCTGCTTAGCATTTTTATCAAAGTATACATGATTGGACACACCCATGTTTGATTTTCCCGATAATCCACGAACATCAAAAACGAGTAGAGATTCGCCATAATCAAAAATCGCAAGTTGAGTATTAGCGGTCTCCGCCTGGTCCTTGTAGCCAAAGCGACCACCAAGGCAGATCACACTCTTGGGCCACACGGCACCGGGAATCATCCACCGGGCAATATCCATCTGATGGACGCCTTGGTTTCCAATATCTCCATTTCCGTAATTCCAAAACCAATGCCAGTTATAGTGAACGAGGTTGTCATGGAAATCTTCCTTCTCTGCAGGACCCGTCCAGACATCAAAATCTAGTTCGCTGGGAGGATTTTTGGTGTCTTTAAATCCTATGGAACCACGGCGCTTATGACAGGTGCCGAGGGCGACTTCCAATTTTCCGTTTTTGCCGGATGCGACCTCTTTCGCGAGATCAGACCATTTACGAAGGGAGCGGTTTTGGGTGCCGTGCTGAACGATGCTTTTGTATTTTTTGGCTGCTTCGACCAATTTACGGCCTTCGAATAAATTGTGACTCAGGGGTTTTTCGACATAAACATCTTTTTCTGCCTGACATGCCCAAATCGACATCAGGCTGTGCCAGTGATTCGGTGTGGCGATTGAGATCACATCGACTTCCTTATTATCGAGAACTTTTCGAACATCCTGAACGCACTTGGGAGTATTCTTGAATTTGCTTTGGACAAATTTCTTGCGGCCTTCAAACAGGCGTGAGTCGGGATCGACCAAATGGGAAATAGTAACATTCTTTTGCCTTCCGTGCCCTCCGATATGAGAGGCTCCGCGTCCCTTGATCCCGCAAACGGCCACATTGACCCGCTCATTGGCTCCAATGATTTTCCCTGAGGATTTGGTGCCACTAATAGCGAAGGTGGCAAAGACGGAGGATTGAGCGAGGAATTTTCTGCGTGTTTCGATCATAACTTTTTGGGCTGAAATAAAATTAAAGGAAAAGACTGCTTCTGAATTTAGAAATCAAATTCCAGCAATTTCCCTATGTAAAGAGAAATACTCTCAGGAACTTTAATTTTTCAATAGGGGTGAGATTCAATTTTTACAAAATCAGTGTCCTGTGGCCTTGCCGGCACCTTTGGGAATGCGGATACTTTCCACCATTTCCTGAACCTCGGATGGGGGAGGGGCAGTCCTTGAACTTACGGCAAAGGCGATGATGAAGTTGATAAACATGCCCACAAAGCCAATCCCTTCCGGAGAGATTCCAAACCAATAATCCTTGGAATCGGTAAGGAATTGGAAGTAAATGATATAGGACATGGTGAAGCCGATTCCGCAGATCATTCCGGCAATCGCACCCTCCTTGTTAATTTTCTTGGAAAAGATTCCCATGATCAGAGTCGGAAAGAAAGAGGATGCCGCCAGTCCAAAGGCAAAGGCCACGGTTTTGGCAACAAAACTGGATGGCGGGTTGATTCCAAAATAAGCGGCCACCGCCAAGGCACCAAAGGAAGCGATTCGGGCATACTTCATTTCCTGCTGGTCTGAAATGCCCGGATTTATAATCTTTTTCATCAGGTCATGGGATATGGCAGTGGAGAGCACCAGTAGCAAGCCCGCCGCCGTGGAGAGGGCGGCGGCCACACATCCAGCCATCACCAGAGCAATTACCCATTGGGGAAGCTCAGCCATTTCCGGGTTGGCCAACACAATGATGTCCTTATCGTAATAAACTTCATTTTCATTGGCAGAAAGTTGGTTTGTGACAATACGCGGAGAACCCTCCTGTCTGGTTGAATCATCATAAGTCGGTTTGCCTGAAAAAACATCACCGGCCCGGTATTGCATGATTCCATCGTTGTTCTTGTCCACCCAGGCAATCATTCCCTGATCTTCCCAGTTTTTGAACCATTCAGGGGCTTCCTGGTATTTTTTCTGGTTAATTTCTTCGATGAAATTAGTACGGGCAAACATTCCTAATGCCGGTGCAGTCAGGTAAATTATGGCGATGAAACTGAGAGTCCAGTATGCGGATTTACGGACTGCTTTCACATTCTTAACCGTGAAAAAGCGGACAATCACATGCGGTAGGCCAGCGGTACCTACCATCAAGGCGGCAGTAATACAGAATAAATCGAGTGTATTACTGGTATTTTCGGTGTATTTGGAAAATCCCAGATCGACTGAAATTTGATTGATCTTATCAATCAAAGGGACGGCATTCTCCGCCCCATCTTTTAGATAATCTCCTACCAATCCGAACTGGGGAATCGCATTTCCGGTAATAATTAAAGAGATGAAGAATACTGGAATGGTGTAGGCAAAGACCATCACACAGTACTGGGCAACCTGGGTGTAAGTAATCCCTTTCATACCCCCGAGTCCGGCATAAAAAAAGACAATTCCGGCTCCGATAATTACACCCATCCATATCTCGATATCAAACAGTCGTGAAAATACGATCCCGACCCCGCGCATTTGTCCCATGATGTAGGTCATGCAGATGAAGATGGCGCAGATTACCGCCACCAGTCGGGCGGCATCTGAATAGTAGCGGTCACCAATGAAGTCAGGAATGGTCGCTTTGCCGAATTTTCGTAGATAGGGAACCATCAGGGTGGTCAGGAGAACAAATCCTCCGGTCCATCCCATAAGGAATTTGGAGGCCCCGTATCCGGCGGCGGCGATTCCGCCCGCCATGGAGATGAAAGTGGCTGCGGACATCCAGTCAGCCGCGGTGGCCATACCATTGGCGAAAGGGGAGACGCTACCGCTTGCGGTGTAGTATTCCTTTGTGGATGCAGCCCGTGACCAGATCGCAATGGTAATATACACCCCAAAGGATATGCCGATAAAGATGAAGTTCCAGGTTGTCTGATCCATTATTCTCCCTCCTCGTCATAGCCATGCTCTTTATCGAGTTTGTTCATAAAGAAAGCGTACAGAATGAGTAAAATGACAAAACAAATGATCGATCCCTGCTGAGCCATCCAGAAACCAAGCGGAGCCCCGCCGATTGAAAATTGGTCGAGTTGCTCCTTGAAGAGGATTCCACATCCAAAAGATACAATGAACCAAACACTGAGAAGTTTGGCTACCAGACTGAGGCTTTTTTTCCAGTAACCGGCTGAGTTTGAATTATGGGCATTCATGTAATGAAATCATGAATTGAAGTGTACATTCTAGGCAAGTCCTTAAATGATAGGTCCAAAAAATCATTTGTGTTCTTTTCAGTGTTTATTCTTCTCTAAAATATGAAAACCAGATGGGAGATTCATGGTTGCCAAAGGGAAATAAATCTAAGAAAAAAAAATATGCCCAAATTGTTACATGTTTTGCGGATTGAAATATTTTGCCGTGTGGAAGATCAAATCTTAAATAAAACCTTATTGAGATTTAATAATATATGAAAATTTCCTTTCTGTTTCCGCTAATATCGTATGGCTTATCTATAATCTGTTTATTTTCTACGGGTACTCCTTTGCATGCTAACAAGACAATAGCAGGTGGAGAATTTCACACCCTTTTTATTAAGAGCGATGGTAGTCTCTGGGCAATGGGAGGAAATGATGAAGGCCAATTAGGGGATGGTTCGGATGATAACCGAACCTCACCTGTACAAATACGATCGAGTGGAATAATTAGCGTCGCTGCAGGTTCCAAGCATAGTCTTTATATAGAAGATAACGGAAGTCTATGGGGTATGGGCAGTAATGATTATGGTCAATTGGGGATTGGTAGTACTATTGATCAAAACACATCTGTCCATATTGCGATTGGAGTTAAGGCTGTTGCGGCCGGGGATAGGCATACAATTTTTGCAAAAGATGATGGAAGCTTGTGGGTGATGGGTGCAGACGGAAAGGGGCAGTTAGGAGACGGCGCAACAGTGGGACCTCAAAATTTAGCTAAACAAATTTTGCCTAGTGGAGTTGAGTATGTCGCATCAGGCTCAAGTCATAGCCTTTTCATAAAGAGTGATGGTACCCTCTGGGGGATGGGCTGGAATGATGATAATCAATTAGGAAGTTCCTCTGGCGATCAAACATCTCCAATTCAAATAATATCAAATGTTTACGATATAGTTAGTGTATCAGGAGGATATTCTCATACTACTTTCATAAGATCTGATGGTAACATGTCTACTATAGGAGGAAACACTTACGGGCAATTAGGAGATAGTTCACAAGTTAATCGCAACACTCCTTATGACGCAGATTCTAATGTATCTATGGCAGTAGCAGGGTATCATCATACTTTATATTTGAAAAAGGATGGTAGCCTGAAGGCAATGGGGCGGGGTACCCATGGAAGGTTGGGCAATGGTTCCGAGAACAATGTAACCACGCCAGTTGAGCTAATCTCTGAGGGTGTATTCAATATCGCGACTGGGTACAGTCATAGTCTCTATGAGACGAGTCACGGACGCATGTGGGTTACAGGTCTGAATAAGTCGGGGCAGTTAGGGATTGGCTCAACAACAAATGAATTATCACCCATTCAATTTAAGGCAGCAGACACCAATCAATCTTTTACCGGTGGAATGGAGGATCAGGTTTTTAACGGAGTTCTTTCGAATCCGGTTTTGGGTAGTGGTGTAAGTTTTTCCAAGACCTCTGGTCCTTATCAGAGTGGAGATAGCAACAAGATAGAATATGTGCAGAGTTTTACCCTTGATTCAAATGGATCTTTCAGTCTCTTGGGAAGACCTGATTGGAATGGGACTCTGATTTTTGAGTGGCATGCCACTCTCGATAGCAACAATTCAGTTATGAGTGGGCAAGCATTGGTAACTTTGCGGGCAGAGAATGACGCACCTGTAATCACACTTTTAGATCAGAATTTGAATGCAATCACCGCCGATTTTAATCAGACCTCTGTTCCGGAAAACCAGACCCTTGTGGGCTACATCAATGTGGTGGACGACAATAACACAGTACCCGATCTAAATTCGACTCACGCAGACGGTGGTAAATTCTCAATTGATTATACTAATCTGGGTGATCTAAACGGAGACGGTCTGATTGATTATCCAATCAAAATTAACGGTGCCGGTTTTAATTATGAAAATCCTACCGATTTGGGGGGTATTTCCGGGGATCGAAAATACTTCCTTCAAATTTTTGCCAATGATGCTAGTACACAAACAGAAGTTGAATTGAAAATTGATATCACTGATGTAGCAGAGGACCCTCTTCTCTCTTCTCATGTATATTCAATCAATATTCGAGAGGACGCTATGCTTTCTACTGACACTGATTCATGGTATCAGAAAAATGGCAACAATTATCCAGGATTCACGGCGAGCGATCCGGATCAAGCAACAACTAGTCTTGTCTGGTCAATGCTAAACCAAGGACCTCAGAAAGGAACCATGCAGTGGTCAGTAGACAGCCAGATGTTAAATGCTTCATCCAACCCTTTGAGCGTAACTAAGGGTAGTATGGTTTATTTTAACTACATACCCGATGCAAATAAGACCGGAGCTGATTCCTTCACGTTGAAGGTTGAGGATGAGGCTAGTAATACGGATACGATTTCATTTACTGTGACGATAACGGCAGTTAATGATGACGCTCCGATATTCACATCTTCGGTTTCATCTACTTCTAATCCCTTTGTAATTGCGAGTGGATCCACGCAATCCTTTCATACCTTACAGACTAGCGACTCGGATGATGTAACGGCATCATTTTCTTACTCAAAAATCGCTGGTTTTGATAGTCAATACTTTGATGTCAGCAGCAGTAGCGGACAAGTGTCTTCCACTGGAATCACTTCTTCGATCACACATCCGGATGAAGATGGAGATGGCATCTATCGTTTTCAGGTTAGGGCAACAGAAACCGGCACCAATGAAACGGTTGATCAGTGGGTGTATGTTGAGATTAATGAACCTCCACACTTCGTAGATAAAGATGGAAGCATCATTACGGCTCCAATCTCTGTGGTTATTTCAGAGGATGAAAGTCCCGTTTCGTGGGATACCTTTTGGTCTGTAAATTTGAATGGTCTGCTGGCAATCGACCCAGGTACGAATGGCTCAGCCAATATAAACATTACCAATTGGAGTGTCAGTTCGCAGGGGGCAAATGGAGTCGCCAGCGTAAGTGGAGTTGCGGGTCTGATTGATTATCAGCCTGATGCAAATTATTTTGGCGCGGACACTTTTACGATTACGGCAACAGACGCAAGTGGGCTCAGCGGTTCCATTACATTCCATGTAACAGTCGAAGAAGTGAATGATTTTCCGGTTGTGCAAAGGGCGGATAACAGTCCATCCACTATGATTAATATTCATGAGGGTAGCAGGTTTGTAATAGATTTTGATGCAAATGACAGTATCGATGGGACATCCAGTTCCCTTGCCAGTGAGCATAATTGGCACATTTCAGGCACGGATAGTAGTTTATTCTACATTGAGCAGAATGGTTCCTTGTATTTTCAGGATGCTCCGAATAGAGAACAGCCCAAGGACAACAACTCAGATAACCGGTACTTGTTGGACATTAAGGTTTCTGATGATGGTCTCAGTTTTTCAAATGCTTATGCTCTGGAGGTTATTGTTTTAAATGTAAATGAGCCTCCGGTTTTCACGGATAATGCGAATTTGCCAATATCTGATCCATTTCTACATACATCTGGATACGGATTTTTTACCCGGGTAGACATTCCGGAAAATTCGACCTTGGTTTATGATCCTAACTGCACAGACCCTGAGGGTGATTCTTTTACATACAGTTTGGGAATGTTGTCCGATTTCAATCTTACAAACCCAGACTTTACCACCAATTCTTCCAGCCCCTTCAATGTTGATCCAGTCACCGGGCAAATAACGCTTGCCAAAGCGATTGATTATGAAAATCCGACAAATCTGGTGAATTCAACGGCGATTTTAAGCGGAACTTCATGGTGGGCAGACTCTACGGATTCGCAAGTGAAGGTTGGTTTCCATTTGGAACTAAATGCAACAGACAACGGCTCGCCACCTTTAACTTCTTCACAATTAATCCTAGTAGTTATTACGGATGAGAATGAACCAGTTGTTTTTCAGCCATTAACAAGTTATTCTGTGACAGAAGAAAATCAGTTTATCACAACTCTAACCGGAACAGACCCGGAAGGTGATGTTGTGACTTATGGAATTGAGCAAGGGTTTAAGGATGACGAGTATTTCTCCGTTAACCAGGCAACCGGAGAACTTAGTTTTCTGATATCCCCCAGGAACTTTGAGGACCCTCAGGATAACGGGACAAATAATTCCTATGAGGTTCGGGTTTTTGCACAAAGTAGTGGTACTTCAAAAGTAATCAGTGACCTAGTGGTAAATGTACTTAATGCCAATGATCCGCCAACCCTCGACCGTGAAGGTTCTTCCCGAGTATCTGTGATGGAAAACAGTTCACTGGTGCTTACATTTAACGCGACTGATGAAGACCATAATGTTTCATACCCTGATCTTGTTTATGTGGTGGACGGCAAGGAAGTTCGTTATCAAAATCATTCAAACCAAATATCTGACCCGTATTCGGATGGCACTTTGCTTCATCAATTTATTGGTGCCAAGGCAGTACAGGTAGCCGATTTCAATAGGGATGGATTGGATGACATTCTTGAACTCAACAGTACTAATCTCCTAAGAGTCTTTCTTAACGCAGGTAATAATCTCTTTGATCCGCCCATATCGGTTTCTTCGAGTACCATAACGGTTTCGCAGATTTTGGTGAACGATTTATCCGGCGATGGATATCCTGATGTAGTGGCTCTTGATTCCATAAATGGAAGAATACTCGCCTGGGCGTGGGATGGTTCTGATCCTTTAGCCCCTTCATTTAATCCTCTAATCGGAGCAGGCAGTTCAAATGAGCTTGCTTCCTTTACTAACAGCACGCAGCTCAAGACCCTAAAGTTTTCAGATATTAACCGTGATGGATTGATTGATGTCTTAGTGTCCGCAGATGGTGATTCCCGTTTGCTATGGATCAAAAATAACGGGGGTAGTACTTTTGATGTTCCTCAGGAAATTTTATCATCTGCTGACTTCAGTACTTCAATTTATGACTTTGATAATGGAGATATCGATAGTGATGGTGATGCTGATATTATTTTGGCTACGGATGCGAATGTTTCATTGATCGAGAACATAGGGAACGGACAATTTAATTCAATGGTCAGCGTTTACAATGACCCTAATGGCAAACCATATCGCACCAAGATAGCTGATATGAATGGTGATGAAAGAGCGGATATTGTTGTCAGTGTTGACCGTGCCAGTAATGGTTTTCTTAGCCAGAATATTGTGCTGATTAATTCCTCGACTAACCCACTAAGCTATGTGAATCCCATTTACTTTAGTGAAGGAAATTTGATTTCTCATTTTGATACCGGAGATCTGGATAACGATGATGATATCGACTTAATCACTATTTCGCATAGTGGTAACTTGGAATTTTTTGAAAATTCCGGCAACGGTAATCTAAATTTGATTGATTCCATAAATTCAAGCAAAGGTAGTATTCTTTCTCCGAAGTTGGCCAACTTTGATAATCGTCTGGATGATATGAAATTCTCAGTCTCAGGAGGAAAAGACCAATCGCTTTTTGAATTTCGACCAAATATGACACCTAGCCTATGGTTTAAGAATCCGCCAGATTATGAAATATCCCTTGCCAGCAGTGCACCAGGATTTGGCCCCAATGAATATGAGGTGATTGTCAAAGCAGACTCACTCGGGGCAGACGGAAGTACAAAATCGGTCTTTCACACCTTGACTGTTGAGGTTCAAAATTTAAATGACAATTCTCCTGTAATAAATACTTTATCTGTCTTCACTACGGACGAGAATCAGGTTTCAGTTACAAACCTTTCAGCAACTGACGCTGATGGCGATAATCTCAATTGGAGTTTAAATGGTGGAATTGATGATGGGCTTTTTGCACTTTCTTCAAATGGCAGTTTGAGTTTTAAGACATCACCAGACTATGAAAATCCCGGTTCAGTCGATGGGGATAACCAATTCCTGGTGAGCGTGAGGGTTTCGGATGGTTCGTACAATGTTGATCAGAATCTGTCCATTGATTTGTCGAACCTGAATGACACTGCACCAGTTGTTCATAATCAAGAACTTAATGGAGTTTATAAAATTCCTGTATTAGAAAATCAATTTTCTGTGCTTGAATTAAATGTTACGGATGCCGATGGCAGTACTGTCAGCAAAACCATATTGCCCGGTGACGATTCATTAATCTTTAGAATCAACTCCCTGGATATCATTGAATTTATCAGTGCTCCTGACTATGAAATGCCTCTGGATTTTGATGCTGATAATATCTATGAATTTAAGCTTTCCGTCAGCGATCAGGTGCATACGCAGGTAATTCCTGTTTTTGTTGAAGTAGGCAATGTAAATGATCAGCAACCAATTTGGCAAACTACAGGTGGGAATTATCCATTACCCGAGAATCAGAATCTAGCAATTGATCTTAATGCTAGCGATGACTTCAATTCCTCTATTGTTTTTTACCTCGATCCGACATCTCCTGATTTTGAATTTTTCGATCTTAATACCTCAAGCGGAGAATTGACTTTCAAGTCCGGTATAGTGCCAGATTTTGAAAAACCTTCTGATCTATCTCTCGGTCCAACTGGTTTACCTGATGGAACCTACGAAGTATTAATCAACCTCAGCGATCCGCTTTATGATTCAGGGACTCAAAAATTTGTTCTTAGCATTACTGATGTGGACGAATTTCCTTCGTACACTAACACCGCCTTAATTCTTAATGAGGATACCGTTCTTAATTTTGGTTCCCTTGATTTTAATATAACAGATCCAGAACAGGAAGATTTTCAATTATCGCTTTTTCAAGATTCAGCTAATGGGAAGGTAATTGGCTTGGGTGGAGGCCAGTTTTCCTATGAACCAAATCCTGATTTCTTCGGTGCTGATTCATTTAGCTTGCAGATAAAAGAAGGAGATATCTTTGCAAACTTTAAAGTTCAGGTGACGGTTTTGGATATTAATGACCCGCCCAGTCTGCAGAGCGACGCCTATGATTACACTTTTGCAAATCGTGAGCCTTTTCCTATGCCTGTTTTGGAAAATGACACTTCCTTGCCGGATGATAATTCTACTGAAATTTTAGAGATTGTAAACTGGCGCATCGAAATGAACGCCAGTACGGATGATCTCTCAGTCTATGATTGGAGTCAATCTCTGCCTTCCACAACTGACGGGCCTTTTCGACGCGGTTCAGATCAGTTTTTGTTCACTCCGCCTGCTGGGTTTATCGGTCCAGTTTCGATCATTTATACAGTTTCGGATGGTGATCTTACCGCTGAAACTCGTGTGAAAATTAATGTCACCCGATCTCCTGAATTGCCGGGTTGGAAATACTTTGCAGAATTTGGGTATTTTTATTTGGAAGCCAACGGATGGGCTTTGCATGAAAAGATAGGTTGGATCTACTTGGCTGATCCCGACGCATTGCTCAATGCAACCGCATGGTGCTGGAGTGAGTCTTTGGGATGGTTTTGGACGGGGCGATCTTATTTTGATTACATATACGTCAATGAGTTTTCCAAATGGATGCAATGGCAGGGGGGAGTTAATGAACCCGATGGTTGGTCGCTGATGACGGATTATGCCACCAAGGAAGTCGTTTCTTCTAAAGTTTTCCAAATACAAAGGGCAGCTGCCACAATTTCAGCATTTTCCAATTCTACAGAAGTGATTAATTATGTTCAGAACAGCGACCTTTTTTCAACACAGGATAAACAAGAAATTGTCCGTGAACTCATTTTTACCAAGTCCTCCGAAACATTAGTCAGTTACGGTATCCAGTTAAGCTTTTAGAATTTCAACCTGCCCATGAAGTATAAAAAAGTAATAAGCCTTCTATTGCTCTTCAAGTTATCCTACATCTCTGCTTTTGCACAAAGTGGAACGGCGGACCGGGATGAATATTTTCGGCGTATGGAATTACGAGCGATTGAATTGTCCAGAAAAATGGCTGAACTCACGGGTAGTGAGCCCGTTAACATTATCAAACCCCGTGCCCAGGAATCCATTGATTTACGACCAGCTGACGACAATGCCATCTTTTCCGCTGGAAATTCAGCAAAATCAAGTTCTGGAAATAGTGTGCAAGATTCTTATGACGCTCTGCCGGGGCCCGAAGAAAATAATCAATCAACGCCCGTAAAACAGTATGAGGATAAAGTGGGAGAGGGAAGCCTGTTCTCACAATCGACCACCGAAGAGTTGAAAGGCTCCTATTACCTGCGGCCATCCTTTGTTTTTCAGGCACCATTTGATTCTGTTGTTAAAGGAGTCGATTATTCATTGCCCGGAAAACCCGGTCAGGGGATTGGTGTGGTGGTAGGTCGCCGTATCGAGAATTGGACTTTGTCCGCTCGTTTTGGCCACACTCATCAGGAATTTTCGAACTCAGAAATTTTACCGGGTACTGGTATTTCTGTTGCTGGTGATGTGGAAACAATGTCTTTGACTGCAAATGTTGGGGTGACAGTTCCCTTAAATCAGAAATTATCTTTCGAGGCTTCCTTTGGCTTGGGGTATACATCAGTAAGTCATTCTCACAATATGGTTATAGTTACGAGTAACTTGGACGTTCTATCTGATTCAGGTTTTAGTTATGAGCTTTCTCTACTTTTGGATTATTCATTTTCGGAGAGGCTGAGTGCTTTCCTTGGTTATCGTTTAGCCGGAATTCCTGAAAATAATGGTTCAAATATTGCCTTTGATAGTGTGAATGCTCACCTCTTTGAGTTGGGCTTAGGCATGAATTTCTAGAGCTTTTGGGAATTACATTCCCTTGACCAATTCAAGTCTAGGGTCTTCCATAATCAGACTTTTTTTATGAGTAAAAAGTCGACAGGTGAAACTCCCATGATGAAGCAATACCGCGAGGCACGCGAGAGCCTCGAGGATGATACCTTGCTTCTTTTTCGCCTTGGTGACTTCTATGAAATGTTTGAAGTGGATGCCGAGCGGGGAGCCGCCCTCCTAGGCATAACCCTGACCAAAAGGCACGATATGCCGATGGCGGGCATTCCGTTCCACGCAGCGGAGGGGTACCTCACCAAACTTCTCAATCATGGTCACAAGGTGGCGATTTGCGATCAGTTGGAGACTGCCCAGACCGGTAAACTGGTTAAACGGGGCATCACCCGTATTCTTACTCCCGGTACCGTTTTGGAGGATCGCCAATTGGATGCCGCCGCTAATCATTTTCTATTGTCCGTAAGCGTAGAAAAAAAGCAACTGGTCGCGTCTTGGCTGGATCTATCAACCGGGCAATTTAAAATGGGTGTTTTCCCGGATCCTTATGATTTTTTGTCCACCATCAGTGGAATCAGTCCGAGAGAAATTCTTTTACCTGAGAGTTGGAATAAAAAAGTTTCTGCACTTGGAGTTAGTGGAAGGTTTTCCGATGATCTGGCCTTACTTTGGGGGAATGTTACCCGAACCGAGAGGCCAGACTTTGATTTTGATCAACGATCAGGAGCTCGGGAGGTGATGGAATCTCTTGGCGTCATGAACCTTGAGGGTTTTGGTATACAGGTCGATAACCCGGGGCTTGGACCTGCCGGTGCGGTTCTGGTCTATGCCGAGGATGTATTAAAAGGAAAGCCCGGGAATTTAAGAACCCTGGAGGAATGGCAGGGTGGAAATCTTTTACTTTTGGATCCGGCCACTCAACGGAATCTGGAGGTTTTTAAAACCACATCCCATACCCGAGCGGGTTCCCTTTTGGATGTGATGGATGATACTTCATCGGCTGCGGGATCCAGGCTTTTGGAAAGATTTCTCGGATCGCCCGAGAGGGATCTTGAGGAAATTTTACGTCGTCAAAATTGTGTTGCCGAATTCAGTACTCGTCCGACACTGGTGGCTAAAATTGCAGATATTTTCAAATCAGGAAGTGATATAGAAAGGATTTTGGGCCGATTGCAGAATAGGATGGCCAGGCCAAGAGAGATCGGAGGTTTACGAACCATGCTGCGTGGCATTCCGAGTCTCAAGGAGACGCTCATGGAAGTTGATGGTGGGGCGGATTCAATCCAGGCTCTTGCCCAGGAAGTTAAAACATTTGACCCCTTGCGGGAACTTTTGGAGAAGGCACTCGAAGAGGATTTGCCGGCAGAGATCAAAGTCGATGTCAAAGGGCAGGGGGGAGCTGTAATTCGCAAAGGGTATGATCTCGAATTTGATGGATTGCGGGAGCTCGCCACTGGGGGCAAACGATGGATTACTGAACTTGAGGCAAGCGAACGCGAAAAAACCGGTATCTCAAACCTCAAGGTTAAGTACAATGGAGCGTTTGGCTACTTCATCGAGGTCACCAAGGCCAATCTTCACTTGGTGCCCGAACATTACAT
>Ga0163109_10002167_pt1 | contig 15456 bp, 25 predicted proteins | sample CRUFie1St13metaG_FD_108704 | JGI IMG/M metagenome (GOLD analysis project Ga0163109, IMG submission 108704) | Marine microbial communities from the Costa Rica Dome - CRUD Field 142mm St13 metaG | ecosystem: Environmental > Aquatic > Marine > Oceanic > Photic zone | place: Costa Rica: the Eastern... | reverse complement strand
TAGTCGAGGAGACAACGGAGAAGTGGTTTACAGAACGAGAATGAGGTCTGATGCTCGTTGGCTTCGTCCGTTCGCCTCCGGAATGCTTGTCACCAAGGCCTGATCATCTCTTTCCTCTCTGGGCCTCCCCCTCAAGAAGAGGGGGAGGCCTTCTCGGGGCGTGCATGTCACACACCATTTCTAATTTGGCGGCACATCCGTTCCAAGTCGCAGAATTGCGTGATCATCTAAGGCTTGAAATTACAGATGACGACCCGGCCGTAACGCGGACGCTTGACGCTGCCGTGCGTGCGGTTGAACGCTGGACCGGGCTTATGACCAGGACGGTCGATGTTGTCCAAGAATGCGGATACGACTCGCCGCCCCTGCGTGCGGAACTCGGGTTTGTTTCAGCTCTTGGCGTCGTGACTGAATACGACCCCGAAGAAGACACGACTGAAACGGTGACCTCGAACTATGTTCTTGTTCGGGGCCACGGCGGGACATATTGCGTCCTGCGGCCAAAGCATCGAAGAGAACCAAACACAATTATCAAGTGGTCATACACGGCGGGCCCGCTGAACCCGCTTCCGGAAGACCTCAAGCTGTGTATTTTCGGAATCGGGGCGACTTGGTACGAAAACCGCGAGCAGATTCAGCAAAACATTAATTTGACCAAGCTTCCTATCGCCTATCGCTCAATGCTTGAGAACTTCAGGGACGGAATGCTGTGAACGCCGGAGCCGCACGCCATCGAATCACTGTCAACTGCAAGACTCCCGCTGCGGGTGCGTCTGGGCAAGACGACTTTATTGGCGGAACTGGCAGCGGGTTTACCAGGTGGGCGGCGGTTCGATCCATCAAAGGAAAGGTGGATGACGATGGAATGCAGCAAACCGAAGGCAAGAGGTTCTTTAAAATCTCAATGCGGTACGACAGCAACATCGACTACGGGTGCGTGCTGACTTACCGTGGCCGCGAATTGCACATAGAACGGATTGACAACGTCCGCGAAGTCAACCACGAAATGCACATCTATGCATACGAGGTGGACCTTTGATCCCTACGTTTTCAGTCACGATGGCCGACCGGCTGCAAAAGCAGCTTGGCGAATTGATCGCCAAAGGTGGTGTCCACAGACAGCAGGCCAAGCTTGCCAGTCGTGTAGCCGCCGGCGTGATTGACGACTACGCCCGCCAGTCGTTCAAGACGTACCCGTATCGGTTTGGCTCAAGCTATCGAGCCCTTACAGGCTATTTCGACAGTAAGGGTGGATACCACGAACCCCGGGAAAGATTCCGTACGTGGGCATCGCGGAAAGCTTCGATACGGTTTCAGACCAAGAGGGGAAGCCCCACTAACTTCTGGCATCGCTCAATGCTCAAATATGAGAACGGCGGCCGAGGCAACCCATCGACGCTTTCCCACCTTCTCGAATTCGGTTCGTACAACAGGAAAGCCGGCAGATTCAACAAAGCAATGAACATTCGGAAAAGCGCGTTTAGAGCGAAGCAGAGAGACGCGCTCATTGTCCTGGAAAAAGGCTTGGCCCAGGCCGTTGAAAACGCAACTTCGGGGACCAAGATGGGCCTTGTGAAATTCAGAAAGGCCGTGACGTGAGCATCCCTACCAAGTGTTACACATTCCTCAACGGGATCACGGCGCTCGCTAATGTCGAAAAGTCGCCGTACGTCCGCAACCACGACGCGGGGTTCCCTGCGGTCGTCTTTATGTTCGCAGGGGACTCTTTCCCGTCTTCTCGAAATGAAGATGCAGGGCCAAGGCTTGTCCGGTGGTCGGCAAGCGTTTTTTCAAGAACGATGGAAGAAGCCGAAACACTTGGTGAGTCCATTGTTACTGCTGCGCGATCCTCGCAAACGCAATGCGGGCCAAACCGTGTGATTGGTGTGAATCGCGAATACGAACCAGCATACGATGCCGCCCGCCAGGGTATCTACATACACACCACCGATATGGAGTTCTTTGCATGACTGCGATCCAGGCAACAGGTGCCCGAATCACGGGCAAATTTCAGCCGCCGGCAAACGTTGGCGGGCAGACCCCAACCGAAATCGAATTTTTGGTTACTGGGTTTTCGATGAGCATCGAAGACCGACCGCAAATTGAAGTAACTAGGGGCACCGATGCCATTGTGCGAATGGTCCCGGGCAAGCGCGGAAATACCACGGTTACGATTAATGCGAGGTTCGACCAAACGTCTGTGGCGCAGCTCAATCTGCAATTGAAAGAATGCGGCCCCGGCGATCTTTTGATTTATTCGTCTCGCATGCCTGAATCTGCTGGGACGGATTGCAATGTCGTTGCTGTAGTTGGTACAGGACAAAGCGACCTGGAAGATAACCTCACTGCTTTCGAAGCGTATCTCATGGGTTACTCTGTTGAGGCCGCTATGGATACGGCCGTTGACGCAACGCTTAACTTCATGCTTCACAGCACCGGCACCGAAATTGGGCAGCCCGACTAATGTTTGAATGCAAGCAAAAACCAATAGAGGTGGCTGGGAAGAACATTGTGATCCAGGAACTGTCTGGCGAACAGTTATCGGGGCTGGGTGATAGTGCGGAAGAACTGGTGGTCGCGGGCCTCGCCAGCCCGGTGGTCGAACTGGAGCAGGTCAAGCGGTGGCCGGCCTCCATCATCATGGAGATCGCCAAAGAGGTCAGTGTGTTTAACGGGTTTAGCGAGGGAAACGACTCGACCCCGTCCGGCTGACTCAATACAGGATTGCCGAGATTCTCGGCATGCCGGTCGGGGTTATGATGAAGTCAATGTCGGCCAGGGAATACCTGGGTTGGGTTGCCTACCTCGAATGGAAAAACGGCAAGCAGACGCCGGATGAGACTCTCCAGGAGATAATAAAATGCCAGGAACTCATTCGGTCGGCTCCCTTTTCGTCAATATCTCCGGTTCGACCAAAGGCCTGAAAAAGGCTCTTGGTAACGCGAAGAAACAAATTGGCAACTTCCAAGGCAGCGCCGCTAATATCTTTGGTGGAGGCCGAGTAGCCAGCGCGCGGGCGGATATGGCTCGCGCCGGCCAGCGTCGGGCTGCACTTGAAAGCTATGGGGCCAGGGGGCCGTCGCCAGTCAAAGGGTCGCGAGAGCAATTTGCCAAAGAGATGAAGAGAGTCCTGGAAGAACAGGGGAGGGCAAGAACGGAATTGACCGCTGCAACTGCCGCAAGAAATATGAGAATGGGTTTAGCAGTTTTCGGGGTCACCGTAGGCGCGGTTTCTATGATGTTAAAGAAAGGGATCAACTCTGGCCGAGAATCGATTGCCCGGCATATGCAATTCGGAGCGATTGGCCCAGAAGGTCCAAGAGTGATCGCGGCCCAAGTCAGAACAATGATGTCCCAGATTGCACACGCGCAGTCAACAGAGGGATCAGAAATGCTCGCGAAGGAAGCCGAGCGAGCGGAAAGATGGGAAGAGGTCGGCAGGAAATGGGAAAAGCTTGCTGACAGATTCGGCGACATCCTTCTTGCCATCGCTGAATTCTTCGCGCCGTCAAACGATGGCCGAACGTACGAACGATCACAGCGATCCATGCAAGAACGTGCAATGACTGGCGGACGCTTTGGAGGGCCTGGCTAATGACTGTTGACCCATCAATCAAACCTCTGATCAGTCTTGTACAGGCACCAAACCAATTCCGGGAATCATCTCCAGGATTGTTTCAGGCTTCGACTTTAACGCTGTCGTTTCGGGTTGATTACAGCCAAGTGTTTTCGGAAAGCAACATCGCCGAAAAGCTTTCTGATGTTCTTGCAGATATGCATGAGCAAAACTATCAGATATACGCCGGCCGATCTCTTGCGCTTGGTGGTGTGCCTTCTCCAAGCCCCTTGGTTTCTTATCCTGGGCTATACGCGGCTGACGCAACGGAAGGCGAATCGGCGACAGTCGAGCCATATATAGTCCGATCCATAACCGGAGCGCTTGTCCCGGGATCGAACTGGATTTGGCACGTTGACGTTCAGCTTAGCTTGGTCGGATATCAAAACGCATACGAGCGAATTCACGCCGCAGTCATAACTACAAGCAGCACCAGGGTCGCGCAGGCATTTAGGCTTGGCGACCTTAAGTTAATTACAGATTCGAGTTCGCAGCCAAGGCTTGGTCCGGTTTCAAGTCCGACGCTTGTCCCTGGTCAATGCGCCGCTACTACCGCGACGATTGGCAGTTACAACCAAGACAATTGGATCACTTACGACAAAGCCACAATGGATGTCGGGGGCGAAGAGGTAGACATAAACGGGCAGCCAATTGGCGTGCCTATTGAGCAAGTCAACTACACGCTTCAATTTGTGATTCGCAAGCCAAGCTTCAGCCCGCCAAACGACATCATTCCTGGCGGGCCCGCGAACCCTAGTGGCTACGGAACTCGGTTGGCAGGTTGCATGTGGAGCCTTTGGGGCATCTACCCCCAGTGGATTCTCAATAAAAGAAATCGCACGGCACTCTTCGGGTTTCAGCCCGGTGAGCTTGTGTGTACGTCAGTGAACCATTTGCCTATTGACGACGAATTTATTCTTTGTTCTGTGACTTTGACGTGGGACGAGTGGGGTCATTGCGAACAGGTGCCGTGGGGAATTAACGGGACTATCCCCCCCACAGTCAAAAACGAACTTACTTCAGGGGACGACCGGCCAATTCTTAACGCAGACACGGTCTATTGGGTCAACCCGCATCAAGAGTCTTTCAATGTGACAGACGACGATTTCCCCAGGGGTGCGCATGCACTGTTTGAAAAAATGATCTTGGTGCCTTCATGATCGGAACTCCCTGGCACAACGTGGTGATGATGAAAGTCATAAGCTCGGAATCTATTCCGGATGCTTCTGGCCGATGGTCCTATGTTGTTCAGGTAGTCAATTTCGGGCCAAATGCGAGCGATGTTCCTGAGGTTGCTGCTTCGCCCCTTCCTGTTCCAACCGAATACACAGCTTACAACCTTTACGAATATGCAAACACCACAACCAGCCATATGGGTGTAACCGTTCCAATCCCAGGAACGAACTTCGAGTTGAAGCCAATTCCAGACAACACAATTGTCCCCGCATTTTGGGCAAACGGACTTGCAGCAGATACAACTTCGACCGACGGATCGTTGGTTATGTTGCTATGGCCGAACCAGTTCGATGGAGCTTGTTGATGTCGCTGCTTAACTCACGAAAATGTTGTTGCACCGACTGCGGATCTTGCTCGGATTGTTTTACTACTGACGCCGATTCGGCTTGCTGCCGCTTGCACCCTAAGGACAAGCTTGTTCTAAAAATTGAGCGTCCAGGCTGGGCGATGCCAATTGCGCGCAACATAGTGAATCCTCAAGGTTCCGGGTGTCCCTGCGGTTCTCCCGGAAGCAGCACGCGAATCACGGGTGCTACCAACTACGCACCTGCTCAACCAATCATGGTGGGCTATGAGCATTTCGTCCCAGCGTCCGACAGCTGCGGATACAGCTGGTTCGCAGATAACGGCTCCTTTGGATGTCAGGGCGGTACAGACGAAGGCGCGGCAAATAACGCGCGGGACGTTTTGTGGAAATTATGGCCGCCCAAATGTCCTCAGGAAAACGGGAACAAGCCAGCTTGTTGTGATATTTCCTGCTCTTGCACCAACGGTACAACCTACGGTCCATCAACCCAGTACCCGGGAAGCACCGCCGGCGATGTGTGCGGTACAAACAATACAAATCTAACGCAATTCCAGGCTGAGATTATCAACGGCAACCCCGCCGATCGCACCTACTCGCCGTATCACACCTGTGCCAATAGTTCCGTTAACGCCGGCCAAAGCGTAGATGCTAAAGCGCTGTGCGAATATGGCGGATATGAATGGCTGGACGGAATCTATGATGACGCCTTGAACACCAGCAGCAACGGATATCACCATTACTATTGGAACGGCACCAGCGTCACCCAGAAGCTGGATCCAGCCGGGAACCCCGCGCTGCTTCCCCTTGCGTTCACCCTGGTATCCGTTTACCACAAAGAGAAGTGGTACAAGGCATGCGAAAAGAACGACGGTTCTACGTCATCCTGTGACGATGTCACACCCTGGGGATGCAGGGTTCCCGAATACTGGATCTATGGATGTGCCGGCGTGCCAGTGTTTAGCTGGGAACTGACGGAAATGCTGAATGCCGGGAAGATCACGCAGGCGGAATACAATCAATTCTTTAAAAGCCAATACAACAACGAACCACTGAGCGGGAACGCCACCGGAAAATCCCTGGTTGAAAAGCTGGAAAGCAAACACTGGTTCCACCCCGACAGCAGCAGCATCGGCATCCTGCAAACGAAGGACTGGGCCGGAACAACCTTGCCAGGGACATCGACGCCCGTAGCAAACACCGAACGCCGCCTGATCAGGAAAGACCTGGCTTCGTACAACGCATCCGGAACCCGAACGGTCGTGCAGCATCAGTTTTTCGATGCCCGGCCTGGCGGGTGGTCTCATGTGTGTCAGGCCCCGCCGGTTGCCTGTGGTTCGGGCGCGTGTTCCGGGACGATCTACGCCGGTTCCGACATTGAAGATCAAGCACCGCAGATCCCGCACGAGATTGGATGCAAGCCAAGCGGGGGAGATTGCGACTTTCAATCTTGGGAACAAGACGGCGATGATCCAATTAGAAAAACGCAACGCTGTTTTACTGCGTCTCCTTTCCCCCAGTGTGGAACTTGTTCGGCTGGCACCAGCTGCGGCGGCTGCACTGCCTGCACAGACTGCACCAGCCTGGGGTGTCAGTACGGCCAAATGACTAAGTGTGGCGGAAATACCCCAGGATCAGTGTGCGGGCAAGATAGGTTTAGCGCTCAATGCGACTCTATTCACTTCACGTTTACGATTACTTACAACAACCAGCTGGGAGGGTTTGAAAACGAAGAATGCGTTTTTACAAATCATGCCTGGCTGTTCGCGGTGAACGAAGAATGCGAAAAGAGCGCCGGTGTGCCTTACGCATGCGGGACTGACGCCTGCCCTAGTGGGCCGGTGGACAATACGCCTAGACGGGATTCGTACTACCTAAGTCGACTTACGTCTTTGTACGACATGTGCGGAGATGTGTCATCGTCGGTAGTTTGCAACGGCGCCCGCCGGCTGCTTTACGACCAAACACTCGGGTGGCAATGTTCGGGGATTCTGTCAAAACGAATTCCAAATCCTGATCCAAAATCTGACCCAGGCACAGCAATGATCGGCCCATTTAATAATAGAGGGTGCGGCCAATACTTGTGCAACGATTGGAAAAACGTGTTGGGCGCATGTTGTGTGACCGAGACCGCGACATCGACTACGGAATGCATCGACGCCGTGACCGCCGAGCAATGCGCCAGATGCGGCAATCAGTCAGGGTTCACGTCTGTATGGCACGGGAAGGACTCTTGTTGTGGGACAAACGACGATCTGTGCTAAGGAAAAAACATGGGATACATGACGCCAGGACAATCCGGGTTGATGAACGAACCAGGGACGCCAGCGCCGCCGGCGAAGCCGAAGCCGCGCGGCCTAGGCGACCTGGTCGCCGCAGCCTTTAAGGCTGTAGGGATCGAAATCATTGTTCGGAAAGCTACCAAGGGCAAAGATTGCGGGTGCCGCCGGCGGCAGGAGAAGCTGAACAAGCTGGTTCCATTCAAGCGGGGAGAAGAAAATGCCAGCAGTTGAACGTGTGACTGTCGCGGATTCGGGGACAACGGACACCACTATTGCCGTGGTAATTACCCCATCTATTGCCGACAATACGGATGTCCGTTTCAAATGCGATAACTTGAACATTGATCTTACCCAGGCAACACAAAATAACGCCGTGTCGTTCCTGCTTACGACCCTGCAAGACGCAAACATCACAAGGAATAGCCTGCATGACGCGACTATCCAGGTGGGGGCTGCGCAGCCTGTCCAGCTTGAAATTCAAGTCGTAGAAGGGTCAAACGCCTACACACTAGGGATCGTTATGAACGACGATATCCGAGTGACAAGCAGTGGACAGTCGACAACGCCGTATTACTCTTTGCTGATGCTGGCCGATGATGCTGCGACTGCCCGGGGAATACTTGGCGTTGGCGAAATCGGGGAGCTTTCGTTTATTACCGACGCCTATGCCGGGATGATCCCTTCTCCTAGTACTTCAGTCGATTATTACCTGGACACGAAGACCCGTTTTACAGCAAGCAACCTGTTCTTCTCACAGCAAGCGACCGCAGCATCTGGAACAGTTTCGGTGTATTCCACGACATCAACGGGAGCAGAAAACCTGGAGGGAACTATTACGATCACCACGTCTCAGTCTGACGTATCATTGGGGGTGGGTGGCTCCAACAATGTAGGGATTCAGCCGGGGCGTCAAATCTTCCTGAGGTTTAGCAGCGCAGGCGTTACCAATTTCGCATTTAACTTGGGGTTCAACCGTGTCACCTAAATGGTTCTTTTTGGAAGCGCCTTCCAGCGTGGCCTCAGCAAACCTTCAGGTCGACGGAACTTTGGTCGCAACATCCAACGCAGGCAGATACAACATTTCCAGTTGGACTGATGCTGGCAGCGATGTCGACGACTGGGAAGAATACCCACACAGCCCCCTAAGAAAGCTTACTAGTTCCATAGAGCTATTAATTAAGGTTACGACGACTGGGCAGTGGAGCAATAAAGCCGCATTCGTTGCCGCAACCACGAACTACACAGGCGAACTGACGATTGGCGGCGACACCTTCGCCCACGATTCAATCGGCATTTCAGGATTTGGCACAGTCGTCCGAACCAGGTTTAACGCATCATCCACCGACATTACGTCATTCTGGAATGGCGTCAACGCCGGCGAGTCATTCACGTTTAAGCTTTCATACGAGGGCACATAGCATGCAGTCAATTCACCATTTTAGTCGAACGCTTACGAACCTCAACAACATCAATGGGGAGCTTCAATCCTTGGCGTACTTGTTCAAGGAGATTGAAGAATCCACCGAAACGGATGCCAGCTTCATCGATTCTTTTGTCGCAGCTGCCAACGATATGATTAGCCAGGCCGAAGCCTTGAAGACTGTTGTTTTTGATCCTTCACCAGAAGAAACGGGGGCGTGATGTGTTGGAAATACTGTCCGACGCCACGGGGGTCATTGTTGCCGCATCAATCCTGTTCGCAGCGCGCGAAATGCGTCGGATTTCAGACGCTTTGCGCGATCTGGACCGGCGCGTTTCTAATCTTGAGTCTCTCTGGGTGCATGGTCAAGGGTTTTGCGAACGTCCCGGACACCCAGCCAACCAGTCCGGCCCAATTGAGATCCGCCGCAGCGATCGCAAGGGCCGAGGCCCAGGCTCTGGATCAAATTGCTGACCAGCAAGAAGGCGTCATTCGAGACATGATTTCAAAAGTGCAGGAAGCCGCTGAAGGTCTCGGAGCACCGGCGATTATTGGCACAGCGTTGGGAGCGGCCGGCGGTCTGTTTGTTCCTACGCCGGGCCAACGTCGGCGAGAAAAGGTAGCAGCAGCCGAAGCCAAAGCGCAGGCGACCCCCCCCAAGGCTTGAGCATGCGAATCCTGGTGATTGGGGACATCCACGAACCCGCAACGCACCCTGCGTACATTGCATGGTGCCAACATCTCTATGAAAAATGGGATTGCAACAAAGTCGTGATGATCGGAGATGTCCTCGATTACCACGCGATTAGTTTTCACGGCAAGGAGATAGACGCTCCGAACGCCGAGGTGGAATATGAAATATCTCTCGCCGGCGTAGCTCGCTGGCGGGATGCCTTCCCGGTCGCCACCGTCACCATCGGGAACCACGACGAGCGGGTCCACCGGCTCGCAGCCTCGGTCTCGATCCCTGCGAGATTCATTCGTTCATTCGCCGACCTATGGGAAACGCCAGGATGGAAATGGGTCCGGGAGGCAATCTTGGACAAAGTGATGTTTCTTCACGGCACGGGGTTTTCCGGCCAGCAGCCGGAGATGGCCGCCGCACGGGCCGCGATGATGAATGTAGTCCTGGGGCATTGCCACAGCGTCGGGGGCGTCAGACGGGCTTCTACGCCCTCCCAGGACATCTGGGGCATGTCTACGGGCTGTGGGGTGGATGTTGAGCATCCAGCGATGCGGTACGGGAAGAATCTAGTTTCGAAACCCGTCCTGGGGGCCGGGGTCGTGATCGACGGCCAGCCGATCCACGAGGCTATGCCCAGCCGCCGTGGCGAGCCCTTTCACCGTTCCCGATTCAGGAAAAAGAAGCGATGAGCCACCAGGACCGAGCAGTGCAGCAGATCCAGACCAGACTGATCGAGGAAGTCGGAGCCGATGCGGTCCTGATCGTGTTTTCGAAGACGAAGAAGAACGCTACCACCACCCACATCCACACTTGGGGGAACATGCTTGCGTGCAAGGGTCTCGCCGAGGAGGCTTACGACCACTTTGTTCCTGACGAAACAGAAAGCCTCCCCGACGAAGAGTAGGGAGGCCTTCTGGAACCCAGCCGGACGATGGAACGACTGGGTTCTACTGGGTTCGCGGGAAGCAGTCTAGCACGCCCCATCCCATTTGCGAGACTGTTCACGAACAGGTTTTAAAAATCCTTGATCAAGCGCGTGGTGGCATTCCTTGCATACCGGAATGACGTTCGAGAAGACCATTGCAAGCGCCGGGGCGCGAACCACCGGCTCAATGTGGTGAACCTCTTCCGAAACGCGGTTTCCGCATTGCCTGCACCGGGGTTCTCTACGAATAATGGCGTCACGCCATTTCCGATATCGGCGAGTCGTTCGAGGGTCGCGGGTTCCGAACACGTCTCGGAACCTCAAAACGGCACCTCCCAATCTTCTACGGTCATGATGCGGATGTCGATTCCTGGTTCGATGTCGTCGAGTGAATAATCGCTGACCGGGGTCTCGACCTCGAAGTACCGAACCAACGAATCGTCGATTAGAATTCCAGCACGGACCAGGGCATCAAACACGACCTTCACCGGACCGTCGATGTCGCGCTTGCGACGGTCGGGCCACCAGATCGCAAGCGAAATCCGGTATCCCTTGTTGGTTGGAATTGGCTCGGCGCCGGCGAGCATCTTCGCGGCCTCGTCTTCCCATTTGCGAAGCTTTGGAGCCTTTGCGAGCCGGAGTGATCCCCCCACCTTCATCGGCATCATTCGATGATTACTGGTCGGAGGCAGTGGCAAACGGTATTCATGAAAGATATCAGTCATAGCTGTCCTCGATAACGTCGTCCTCGATTTCTGTTACGGCCTGGTGCAATGCGTGGTAATGCTGCTCCATGAAATTCGATCTTCGTTCCAGCATGTCATCCGATGGGACAGTCGCGAAAGATTCTGCGAAGTCAGTGTAGACCTTGATCGGAATTGGAAACGCGACCTGTTGTGCAGAGTGCTTGAACATGACCACCCAGTGCGGGCCATTGTCGGACTCCTGCGCGGTGATCGAAATGATTGCCGTGAAGTCTCGGACCAGCATGCAGGTGAATGTACCGACCAAAGTCCACGCGGCAGACTTCGCGATATCGTCGTCATACGATTCTTCATTGATCATCATCGTCAGATCCTTAGATCAGGAAATACCTTGCATCTCGGGTGTTCCCAGTCTTCCGCAAGGCATTCTTTGAGAGAAGCATTCGCATAGCACGCTGCATGCGAACGGGGGTGAGCTTGCATTCCTTGCGGATCTCGCCGCCAGGGATGCCATCGTAAACAGAGTCGGCAAGCATTTCGCGTTCGGGTTGCAATCGGTTGACCAGCGCTAGGATCGCGTCGGCATCGTCGTCGGCTTGCGTTCGCCGGTGGCCCTGCTCGACACTCCTGGTCGCCTCAAAGCCATCTTCAGTCAACCAACAGGCGATCGCCGGCTCGACCTCGGGGAAGCGACCAGATCCGGTGAGGATGCGAACCTGTGATGGCTCGGGAGCCTCAGCGACCTCCTCGTCCTCGCGTGCCATTCGGAGCGTGAGCAGCACATCTGGATTCTGGAGGAACGCTGAAGCTCCGCGCGCTTGCCCACCAGCTTTCCCGGTGTGGTGAAGCATTAGAAGAGCGCACTTGCCTTCGGATGCGATCCGTTCCATGTCGATCATAGCCGCGAGAACCTCGGCATTGTCGTTCTCGCTGTTGAGTGCCATGAACCGAGTGATCGGGTCGATGACAACGAGATCGATGTCGAAAGCATCGACAATGTCGATGACGGCATTGATCCAAAGCTTTCGTTCAATCCCCGTGGTGGGGGTGATGCCGGCGTGACGCCGATCGTAGAGGTGGAACCAGTCGAAGTCGCAGTCCGCCTCGCCGAATTTCGTTGCTGCCCGGCAGATGTCCTCGCTTCGCATGTCTGCGAAGAAGCTGTTCCACTGGTACGGCGCTTCCTCGCTGAACACCAACACCTTCGCAGCCTTGACCAGTCGATCGCGGAGCATGAAGTGCGAATGCTGATTTACTGAATCGTGAGCCTTCGCGATCGTGCGGATGCAGTCACGCAAAAACGTGCTTTTCCCAGCCTTAGGGGCTCCAGAAAGGAGCGATGTGTGGCCTCGATAGGCGAGGCCGGGCAATATCGCTTCCGGTGGTGTGATCTCGGTCGTCGATGCCGAAGACCCGCTGGTCGCCGGCGGGAATGTCCAGCGAACGACTTCTTCGCCTTCATTCGTTTTCAGTGTTTCCAGCGCCATCGTCTGACTCCAGGAATTGTTTCCGTGCCTTCGAGGCGAGCTCCCCAGCGAGCGTCCTTAGCACCGACTTCTTGTTCTCGGGAATCCTCTTGAAGATCAGAGCGTAACGTGCAACCGTCCCGTTCGCCACCCCTAGAGAAACGATCAATTCTTCTCGATCGATCGCATGCCCCAGGCAAGTCCCCACGATCATTGCCATTGCCTCCTGCCGATCCTCTCCGCACCCGAAAGATGCAGGAAGATTCTCAACCCGATCAGGACGTATCTTCCAGAACCTCGGACCCAGATCATAAACCTGACGGAACCGATCGACTACGCCCTGGATATGGGCGTGACGTTCGGGTCGAAGAGAATCAGCAGGGAGTGCATTCATTTGATGCTTACCAGTGTTGCATCGAAAAGCTCTAGTGCGAGCTTAACTAGAAAGGGATGTTGCTATGCACCTTGACGTTTTTGATGTTCATGTACTTGCCTGAGGCTTTCATGTCGCAATCAATGCCATCGCCAGGAGAAGCCCCCCGGCATGCGTCTGCATCCTTGTCCCATGCAGATACCCAGTGGCGTTGTCCTGCAGCATCATCGAGCCCCAGTCGAACATACTTGACCTTGTCGTCGACTTCAACGACTGTATAGGCCCCCCCGGTATTCGACTCGTTCGTTGGCTTGTTAAATACCCGGTTCTCTTTCGGCGCCGCGTAGCTTGCCATCCGGTTGAGAACATCAATATGTTGCTTCACGGTGATCTCGAATTCCTCATTGGGGATATTCATCCCTGATTCGATCAAGCTCTTCATGATCGCGATGACTTCGATTCGTGCTTCTCTGTCACTCATGCTAATTCCTCGTTTTTGGGCCGTTTTTTGGGCCCAGGCTGGTTTCGTTCACGTCCGAGAACCTTCATCCGGATTCTGGATGTTAGGTTTTCAGTCCGATATGAGATCCTGGAGGATCCGCCAGGATCGATCCAGTTTCTGGGAGGGTAGTAGGTCGATCTATTCGGTGCAATGGCTCCAGTGGGGTTCTAGTGGCTCTGGGCGGATCGCCAGGCGATTAACTATGATCCGGAAAATATCTCCCCGGGATAAAAAAACCGCGTCGATCAGGGATGCGATCGACGCGGGCCACTGCGGTTCGGGATGTCACTCCAGGCTATGCAGGTTCGACCTTTAACGATGCGAGCCGACCGAACCGATTGCGAAGCGTTTGGATATATGTCGGCGCTTCAAAGCGTGGAACCCGGATCGAACCGGATTCGCCGGTCCTTGCAGACCAGATAATCCGAACATGTTCAACGCCAGCGTGATCCGCGATCATGCTAACGAATTTTTTAAGAATCTCGGTCATTGGATTCCCTTCATGAATGGACGGGATAGACCACATCAACGGTAGGATCGGCACAATGGCGGCATTCGCCACATTTGACAGCGCGGACCGATTTGTCGGTTCGGCGTAGCGTCGTGGTCACAATTGCCGGACAAACGACCGTCCGGCGCCCGGTATGCTTTCGGCGCATCGATGCGGCATCCCGCGCGGTCTGGATACGCTCCAACGGTCGTTGTTTCATCGATCCGGCAACGGTCGAGCATGGATCCGGATACGTGATCCATTCGATGCCATCACCTAGCGGGATAGACCAGCGAACCGCGATACCATCCGGCATGGCTTCTCGATATCGGTCGACTCGATCGGGACACTCGATCGGAAAATGGATCGGCGTACCGGCATCGTGGAGCCGGCGAAGCATGCCGGCGAAGCCATTCGGGATCCGATCCGGAACCGATCCGAACGCCGATAAACGGAACCAGGGGAGCCGATATTGCCGTTGTCTCAATTCTGCATCGGCTTGATAGATCACGTCGTCTGGATCGGCATCCTCGATCCGATCAAGCTTCGCCGCCAACGGTTTGCGGTCTGGTCTGGATTCGCATCGAACCGCGTAGCATCGAGAGTCGATCGGGGATGCGAACGGTGAAGTCGAATCGGGGTGGTGAGCGCAACCGCGCCAACAATTCCGGCCACCAGAACGACCCATATTGAGCGCCGCCGATCCTGGAACGGCTTTCCCGAACGATCCGAGCACGTTTCGGGGTTGCGATGGTATTTCAGCGATTCTCATTCGGCTCTCCCCATAATTATGAGCTCCTCAGCCCCATATACCTTCATGCAACCGCATTCTTCGCATTCGTATCCACGGGCATCGGGTTCGATCCCGAATGCCTCTTCACCGCATCCGATGCAAGCGCCGCCCATATCTTCAGACAGCGCGATCAATTGATCCAGGGGGAATTTCATTCGGCACCACCAATCGACCGTTCAATCCATTCAAAGCCATCACGAGTCAAATAAATCGTTCCATTGGGTGGGGAAGGGCATCCCAACGCCCAACCATTCGGAGTCTCGCAAGCCGTTAAAATTCCCAGCTCGCCGAACCGCGCCCAATTGGGATCCGCGCGGAAAATTCCGCAAATTGTATCTGCGTTCGCCTGGGCGGTTGTCTTGTCTCGCTGGATCGCAGCGCGATCAACATCGGCGGACATCATTCTGATCGGTTTCATCGTCATACCCTTCATTGGGGTGAATGTGATTGGCTCCCAGTATGAGCCACGAGCAAAGTATCGGCTCGTTTGATCTTTGTCAACAATCAATTTGAACAAGCAACCAACCGCGCCGAAGATGATTGTCCGATAATGCTTCATCCACGCATTGGATCATCGAAGCGATGTTTGGTTCCGATAATACCGCGCAAGTCCGATAACACCCCCCCCGTGCCTGCCGTTAGGTCATTGTTAGGGGATGC
>Ga0163109_10002166_pt1 | contig 15461 bp, 10 predicted proteins | sample CRUFie1St13metaG_FD_108704 | JGI IMG/M metagenome (GOLD analysis project Ga0163109, IMG submission 108704) | Marine microbial communities from the Costa Rica Dome - CRUD Field 142mm St13 metaG | ecosystem: Environmental > Aquatic > Marine > Oceanic > Photic zone | place: Costa Rica: the Eastern... | reverse complement strand
TTGACCGGCTTGTTCTTCACGCAGATATTGGCCGCCAGACTCTTTGGCCATATCTTGAAGTAGCACTTCATTACAAGCCAGCAAGGCGGTTTCTCCGGTTTCAGGCGCTTGGACTACAAACTCTGTTCTGGCTTTGGTTTGCTCATCGGTGAAGCCAGTGACACGCACGGTGACTTCATGGCTACCTTCAGAAAGAGCTGCGGATTTCCCGAGAAATAGTCCCCCCGCATTCGGGTCGGCAGACAGATTTACTCGGGAAACAACCCTACCGTCCTTCCAGACCAAAGCTTCAGCCGTAGCTTCGGAAATAGGGCGACCTTCTGAATCTCGAAGTCTAACTCGTAGACTGGCAGATTCGCCGGTGCGGTATACGGTTGCTCCAGCATCGATAGAAATATGATCATCGCTAACCGCGAATGGACGTTCCATTATCCACTCTGCGATCTGATGCCAGTATTTCTGATGATAGCGTTCTGCAACTCCATAGCGCCATCTCCATGAACCATCAAAACCGCTGTAGAAAACTTTGCCTGCTCCAAACTTTCGGGTGACGATTACCGGCACACGAGCATCCTCCACCGCAGCTTCCAACAAAACGTCTGTTCCCGGGAGTGCTGAGACAGGGGCTACCCAGTGCGGTTGTGGTAAAGTCCTCCATAGGCGTTCGTTCTCAATTGGGTCTCCTAGGAGAGACATTGCAGATTGTGACGCACCTCGCTCAGTGACCTGTAACCATTTTGGGAATTGAAGCTCTGCGTTATCCAACCACTCCACGGGAGCAAGGTCTAGGATGGGAGTTCCTGCGAACTGTTTTAGCTTTTGCCGAGGTCCGTCAATGAAGATGATACCTCCTCCTCGCTTCTGTACAAAGTCACGAATCCATCCCAGTTCCCCCTCGTTAAGAAGTCCTGTCGGAGTCTCTCCAAAAATGATGAGATCATAGGAGTAAAGAGCATCTCTTGAGGTTGGGAACTGTCCTGTTTTGTCACCACGAGGAACACTCGCAATATCCGTGGCAGGACCTGCAAAGATAGGATTGACCTCCCAGCGTTTGCCTCGTTCGAAAAGGTTGCGAACATACCTTGTTTCCCATCGAGGTCGTCCGTCTAAAAGAAGCATTCGGTGACGACGGGTAACGGCTTTAAAAACCAAGGGGGCGTTATTGTTGTCTTTGCGCGCTTCTTCTTCCAGCGGGTCAATCATTACCTGCATTGAAAGGGGGAGACTGTTGATGTCGAAGTCTTCACCAGATTCCTGTTTATGCTCATCCACGATTTCTTTTATCGCAAAGTCGAAGGGGACACGACGTCTCTGGAGGTTATGGGTGAATAGCTTTTTCTCCCAAACAACACGTCCCTTGTGTTCGATTCGAATTTGAAAGGCACGACCCTTGCCAATGTTATCTTTCAATAGAAGCGTCCCGTTAATACGGTCATCGATAAAAACTGCATCTGGGTTCTCAACTTCAAGGATGGCAAGGTCTGGTGGAGGAGTTGTTCCGCCTAGTCCCACAGTATTTAGGCTAATGTCACGGGCACCTAGAAGCTTAGCTGCATGTAGTGGGGATTCGCCATCATTGTGTAAGCCATCTGAAAATAGAACTACTGCAGTGCGCTGTGCCGAAGAGTTATCTGGATCAAGGGTTTCATTTGTATCTCCACCAAGGTCTGTCGATAATGACTTTCGAACGCCAGTGGCAAGATCTGTAATCGGATCATCTGCCTTCGCTTCAAGTTCAATCGGGAGGTCATCGCTAGTATCTCCAGGAACCCAGAGACGCTCTGCTGCGGCACCTTTAAGAAGGAAAACTTCGACGTCATGCGTCTCCACCATTTTAGATAGCAGACCACCATCTCGAGCGAGAAGATTGCGGGCTCGTTCCCAGCGGGAATACTCGTCAAACTTATCTAGCGCAGACCTAATCTGAGTATCGCCGGACTCAGAGAGCACCTCACCTTGGCTTAGAAAAGCATTTCGCAGAAGTGACTCGTATTCCTGAACCACGCTGTTGACAGAAAGTATGATGGTTCGCAGTCGCTCGGAGGCATTGGAGTCGTCTGGCTTGGGTAGGTTGGAAGGTTCGATGCGCCGTAGCAGATTGTCGTGATGGCGTTTTGCGAGAGTTTGGAAATCACCACGAGCTTTATTGGCTCCAGAAGAAGGGGATGCCAGTCGGTTGGACGGAATGGGATTTTCGACCTCTCCGTTTGGCAGCGTCCATGAGACTGTCGCGTAGTCCTCACCAGCTCCCTCCTTCATTAACAACTCTATGTAGGTCGGCGTCTCCGCTTTTAGTTGAACAACGTAGGTGGACTTTGACTGAGAACTATTTTTTGCAATTTGTTTCCTTCCGCCCGGGTTTGTGTTGTTTACGTTGATGTAGAGTGCTGAATCATCATCACTCACAAGCTGCAGGGTGTACTCTCCAGTAAGGGGTGGAATAAGGAAACCAGAGATACGCTGACCGTAGTTATCTCCCACATTTCTTGGCGCATCAAAATCTGAGATGTATTCAGTCGTATCTGGCTCTTCCTTAAATTTCTTGTTTGAAGTGAGGTTTTGAACTGAACCCCCGCCGATGCCTTCCCAGACTTCCCTGTATAAAACGCCCTCTCTGATTTCAGGTTCGGGTTGCTCAACTTTAAGACCTTCTGTTTTTTCTCTTACATCAATAATCGTATTCTTGAATTCCGAACGGGCGTTTAAAAAGGATTCTAATGTTAGCCTCGAACCTCTTAGGCTATTAGCAAACTTGCCTTGGGCAGCGGAGATGCTGTCAGCTGCCTCAGCAAGAGTTGTGTCAACTGTGCCTTCGGGTAGCCATCCGTTCTCTTGAGCGACTAAAAGCTTGCGGGGACCTGGCATCATCTGAGCGTCATCAACACTCATGCTCTTTGAGCCATCAATAAACAGAAGTACACGCCCTAGCTGTCCAATTTGATCGCGATGGTGAAGTACGGGACCAGTCAGCGTAAATAGAAGTAAAATGATCGCTAGGGTCCGTAATAGCGGCAACAACCAACTAAGAGGGCGCTGTAAGCCTCTCGAGACTTCCCGTCGGTACAACAACCAAACCAGCGTTCCCAGCACCGCGGCTAGGAGTATACCCTGCCACAGTGCAAGGTCGCCTGCGAAGAGTAGTGAGGTCTGTCGTTCGGTAGTCATTGAGTCTGGCGAACCGGAGATATTACTCCGGTCCGCCATAGTTCAAAATAATCAGTTGTTGGCCAGATAGCTGGAAGTGGATTCATGGGTGGGCTTCATTGCAGCAGAACCTGCCGACCAGTTGGCTGGACAAACCTCTCCATGTTGTTCGAAATGCTGAAGAGCATCGACCATGCGAAGAGTTTCGTCTACATTGCGCCCGAGTGGAAGGTTGTTGACGACCTGATGCTGAACTATGCCTGCCTTATCGATAAGGAAGAGTCCGCGGTAGGCGATGAGTTCACCTTCTACTTCTAGATGTCCGTCGTCGTTTTGGCCTACGTATTCTCCTACAAGCACATCGTAGTTTTCAGAGATCGTTTTGTTGGTGTCTGCAACCAAAGGATAGGATACTCCCTTGATGCCACCTTCGCCTTTGGGGACTTGGAGCCAGCCCCAATGGGAAAATTCAGTATCTGTAGAAACTCCAATGACTACTGTGTCGCGCTTTTCAAACTCCGCTAACTTGTCTTGGAAGGCATGGAGTTCGGTTGGGCAAACGAATGTGAAGTCTTTGGGATAGAAAAAGAGTACGACATATTTGCTCCCTTGGAATTGGGAAAGCGAAAATTCGGACTCAATTTTACCGCCATCAACGACGGCTTGTGCGGTGAACGGGGGGGCTTTCTTGCCTACGAGTACGCTCATTTTTGATCAGTATTCTATATTGTTTTTGGTTTCAGTTTTGGGTTGGAGGGAAATAGATTTCTCTTGGTTCAAGACTTTGCACGACCGAAGAATTGTTGGAGCATCAACTCTCCGACCATAAAGCCTAGGACGCATAGCATTAGGATTTTCCACATTTCTCTGCCATGGCGACGCTGCTCCTCAAGTGAGGTATAGGCATCAATCGTTTTGTCTATGCTGTCTTCAAATATTACACTTGCTCCAAGACGTTCTGCATATTGTTCAACTTCTTCTTTTGTAAGTCGTGCCAGTCGTGACTCGGTGCGAGGGGAGTTGGTTACATAGTGAATCGGGCCAGGCAGTTCTTTATTGCTTAGTGTATAGAGTCCCTCATCACGTGTGTCTGGGAATTCTACCGTGGCGTAAGAACCTTTGCTTACCGCTTTAAGTGTTATATCGCTACCTTGGGGAGGTCTGATGGTGAAGCTTGTACCGGCAAGAGTGGAGTCGAAGTAAGCCGTTATAGGATGGCCTGCGGGGATATTGTGAGGCTGAAACATCCGGGAGGCTAGATGCGTAGTTATTTGCTGAATAAACGGAAGGAATGCGGCACGGGCAGGCAGATTACTCCATGAAGCATCCAATGGAATCGCTAGTTGAAAAACCATACCATCACCCAGTTCTCTCCCTACTAGCAAGGGATCTCCTGATTCAAGAAGTGCGAGTGTTACAGGGGCTCCAGAATCATCAGGGCCAATGTCTGCATTAGCTGGTACTAAGCGATTCCACATTGCGATTTCCGCATCGGCTAGATTGCCATTGCGACGATCATTGAAGAGATGAAGCGCTTCATGTTCGAAATGCTGAGCAACTATTCGGGTCTGCTGCTCTCTCTCAATAAGGCTTCCTGATACATCGTTGATTCGCATTGGTACGAGCCCTTTCGTTTTGTGCGCAAGATGTTGGTTATGCCAGTTAATATCGACTTTATCGCCTCCGGTTACGAGAAGTCCCCCTCCTTGTTCTGAAACAAATTTCTGGAGAAGTGAAAGTTGACCTGTATCCAACTTCTGCACATTGGCAAGTACTGCGACCTTTATATCTTTGAGGGATTCTTCGCTAAAGTCCCCTGCTCGAACCACTTTAGGCGCGATCAGGTCTTTAAGCTCGGCTTTGGCACGCGTGAATGGCGTTAAGGCAATTTGTAGGAAGTCAGTTTCTCCTTTGAGCCATTCTTCGCTGGGATCTCCGTCGATTAGGAGAACTCCAATACGCTCAAGTACATTGACTGCGATTCGATACTCATTGTCAAAATCTAGGTCTGTGCTATTGATTTCGAGACGAATGTGATGCGATCCAGCTTCAGGAAAACGGCAGGTTAGCAAGGCTTGTGTCGACTCCTTGGGACCGATCGGAATCTCAGTTTCGGAGTCAGGTTCATCAGCGTTATCTATATAAAGGCTTATCCGCAATCCTGTACCATAGGCTTTGTCTCCGTGATTACGGAGGTGTACTCGAAGCCTCACCTCTTGGTCTGCACCAACAAGGCGAGGGCTCATTTCGACTGTTTGAATGGCTACATTTTCAATTTCTTCACGACCAACGTGCAGGAATGTGAGGTTAGCAGGTACGCGTTGGTTTTTGATCAATTCGGCAGTTTGTTGGATGGAAGTCTCTGGCAGTGAATCCCAGTTAAGTCTTTGAAAGTCGCTAACAAGAAGGATTTCACGTTTGGCATTTGCATGTTCACCAAGATGGTCGATAGCTGCATTAAGGGCATCAAGTGTGCCAACCGCGCCTTTGTTTGGCCTTATGTCAGCAAGTTGGTCGGACATTCCTTCTAAGTCTACAGTTGGGCGATCGAAGACTGGTGATGGTTGTCCACCCATCAGAATGACAGATGCATCAGATCCTCGCCTTTGTCCCTCAAAGACACCATCAACCGCTTTGCGCGCCTCCTCAAAACTCGTCAGTGAGACCCCGGAAGCTTGCATTGAGTAACTGTTATCCAGAAGGACGACGGTAGATGCTGGCACATCTCCAGTCGGTGCGCTGACTGCGATTTCTTTTTTGAAAAATGTAAACCAACCAAGTGATGAAGCCAGAATGTAAAGTAGGAGCAGTGCACATAGACCGCCGAAAAGTGAACGCAGGTTCTTAAATAGCGCTGCTAAAACTAACAAGACAACTGCCAGTAGAGGAAACAGGATCCAGTTGAGGAAGTTATTCCATTCCTGAATAACCATGCGGGCCAAGCAGACCGCTAGCAGAATGGGTATCGCACATCTGATAATTAGGAGAATGATTTGCTCGATTTGGATTCGCTTGCGGTTGACTCTTATAACGGTCTCGAGCAAATGCATGGCACCCCACTCAATTTTCCTAAATTTGCTCTTGTTGAAAATGTGTATCAGCAACGGCACAAGAAAGGCAGCAGCGCCTGCCAGAAGTATGCCGTTAATAAATGTCATTAAGCTTTTTTTTGTGGGTTGATTTCAGATCTGGTATCAGCCTAAATGCTTGCGCTTAGCGAGGTAGTAGCCCAAAGCGTCAGCATAGGGTTGATCTGTCGTCATGGGTACCAAGTCAATTCTGTTGCGATAACAACCTTGCTTCAAATCCTCCCGATAGCGTTCAAGGTTTTCGAGGTAGGAAGCCCGTAGGTGAGCGGGGTCAACCATGTGGCGGTTTCCAGCCTGCTCTAGGCAGTCAAATCGTGTCCATTGTTTGAATGGGAAGTCCAATTCATCCTTATCCCAGATTTGAAAAATCAGAATTTCGTGGCGAGCATGACGCAGGTGGGCAAGCGCTTTTAGCAGTTCAGGTACATCGCCGAAACAATCTGAGATTATAACCACTAAGCCTCTCCGTCGAAGCTTGGGTACAAGTTCGCGGAATACTACCCCAAGCTCCGTTTCCCCTCCAGATTCGGTGTCCGCAAGTTCATCAATCATCTGCTTAAGGTGAGCAGGTCGACTCCGAGAAGGTAGCTGTTTGCGTACGCGTGTGTCAAAGGTGAGGAGGCCTGCACTATCCACCTGTTGAAGCATCAGATAGGCTAGGCAGGCTGCCAGTCTTGTCGCGTAGCCTAGCTTACTGTGCGGAGCGTCTGCACCTTGGTAGGCCATCGAACCGCTAGCATCGAGCAGGATATTGCAGCGGACGTTGGTTTCTTCCTCATACTCCCTAATGTAGAAGCGATCGGACTTACCATAGACCTTCCAGTCCAAATGCCGAATCTCATCACCGGGGACGTACTGCCGGTGTTGCTTAAATTCAACTGAGAATCCCTTGTGAGGAGAACGGTGCAGACCCGAGCAAAATCCCTCCACCACTTGACGAGCCAGTAGTTGGTGGTTGGCGAGCTTAGCGAGATCGCTTGGTTTCAGGAATTCTGTTACCTTAGGCATCCAGTAGTTCGTTCAGCATAGGGAGGGATGTTGTTGAGGACGGAAAGAGCCTATCCTACATGACGCTTGCTGAAGAGCGAGGTACGTCCTTGAGGAGTTTGTCGATAATGTGATTCACTGTGATACCCTCAGCTTCAGCATTAAAAGTAGGTACGATACGGTGTCGAAGAACTGGGTGTGCGAGGGCTTCAATATCATCGACTGTTACATGGTAGCGCCCCTTCAATACAGCACGAACCTTGGCACCTAATACTACTTGCTGACAAGCCCGAGGACCTGGACCCCAACCAATTAGCTGTGGAGCCCATGAAATAGAGCTGGTGTCGTTGGGGCGCGCCATACGAACAAGGTCTAGAACAAAATCCAATACGTGATCAGGAACAGGCACTCGGCGAACGGTCTCCTGACATTCAATGATGGTTTTACCGTCGATCACGGGCTCGAGTTTTTCATCGAAGGTGGAAGTCGTCCGAGCTACTATTTCCCTTTCCTGTTCTCTGGTAGGGTAGTTAACCGTTACGTGAAATAGGAAGCGGTCGCGCTGGGCTTCTGGGAGCGGGTAGGTTCCTTCCTGCTCAATCGGATTCTGCGTAGCCAAAACAAAGAAGGGTTCTTCAAGGTCGTAAGTCTTTCCTCCTACAGTTACGTGGTGCTCCTGCATAGCCTCGAGTAGCGCAGCCTGTGTCTTGGGTGGGGTACGATTGATTTCGTCCGCCAGTAGCATTTGGCTGAAAATAGGCCCCTTTTCAAAGACGAGATCGCGGTGACCAGTTTCCTTATCTTGTTGAATGATGTCAGTACCTGTGATGTCAGCAGGCATTAGGTCAGGAGTGAACTGAATCCGATGGAAGGTAAGGTCCATGGCATCTGCAAGTGTTCGTACCATCAGTGTCTTAGCAAGGCCAGGAACACCTTCCAATAGACAGTGACCTCTTGCCAAAACAGCGATTAACAACTGCTCGATGACCTCCTCTTGGCCAACGATGACCTTGGCCATCTGATCTTTTATTTTTCCGTAGGCTTCGACGAGCGTTTTAGCGCGGGCTTCGTCGTCGGCAGTGGGCTTTTGCACGGGTTCGGTACTCAATGTTCTACCTTTTCTGAGTGTTTCTGTTGGAGGGGATGTGGAAGTCAGTAGGATTGAATGCCTACGTGTAATGAATTAATCAATAGTCAAATATCCCAAAATTTGCCCAACATCTTAGGTAAGGTATTTCAGTAACCAAGTTGGCATGCAGATCATTGGAATAATTTTAGCACTGCTGAGTACAGCATGCACAAAACTGATATGCTGCCAAATCCATCTACGCAATTTTTGGGGTACCCTTTTTTTAACGGGACTTTATCCCGAATATAACTTCTTAGGGGTGGGTCAGGCAGGGGTAGTGCTTCGAGCAAGCTCTATTCTTGCTCCTGATCGAACTCTAGTTCTTCATCTGGTTCTTCTTCATCTGGATCAGTATCTCCACCAGTTTCGTCGGTTAAAGTGGTTGTGTTTGCTGTGGCCACTGCACTGATTTCATCAATCAGATTGGAATCCGATGGTCCGGCAATTACGCTGACTAGAAAATTGGTATCTTTTTCAAGTTCTAGAATCGGCCCGTATTCAGTCTCAGTGGTGATGATGGCATCGGGTACATCAGTTCCTGCGCCGTTGAGTGCCTGAACTTGTAAATAATAAACTACTTCTCCTTTGGCATTGATAGGTGCTTCCCATTTTGCCGAGATGCTGCCAATGCCTGCTGTTGCTGAGAGGTTAGCAGGTGTTTCAAGTTTGTTGCCAAGGGTTGTGCCGGATCCTGTTATTGGTTCGCTTACATCGTGATAGATATTACCCTCACTAGGATATGCAGTCACTCTAAAGTAGTATGGAGTGCGGGGTTGAAGATCCACTAGTTGGTATTGAGTATCCTGTATTTCCTTGTAGGTGTGATTGATTTCAGTGAAGTCTTTATCTGCTGCTACCTCGAGGTTGTAGTGGATGCGTTGCACTCCGGAATTAGTGGGCTCTAACCATTTGGCATTAAGGCTGTCTAAAGCTGGTTCTAATGCCGAAACCTCTCCAGTCAGTTCAAGAGGGTCTAATGGAGGGGTGGTTACTGAGATAACCTTGGTTTCGCTCGGAAGATGATTGATGTAGTTCCGACTGGGCTTTGCAGTTATGCGAAAGTGTAGGGAAGTTTCAGGTTCCAGATCCTCGTAGTTTTTTTCTGTTTCACGAGAGGGAGGATAATTAATAAGATTGGTATAAAATCCGTCGTCATCTGCTTGTTCTAAATAGTAGTCGATGGCTTCACTGGCAGCGTTTTCGGGAGGGATCCACCTTAGCTTAAATCCCCGAGAGTTCAGGTTTTCGGTGAACAAGGCGGGTGTCTGCAGAGCTTCTCTTACGGTGAAGAATGGAAGAGTCGGTTGCGAGAATCCAGTATCGGCAGTTGCTAATTCACCACCTTCGGCTGTTGCACGTATGCGTGCTGCATGAGGTGCGCCTGAAGTGAGTTCACTGAAGTAGATTACTGGCTCAGGATTTGAAAAGAGAGGCAATGTTTTCACATCGTAATCCCATTGTATTGGGTCGATTCTGGTAATGCGGACTTTTGCTGTCTCTAAAAGCTCGGTGTTTAAAGGAGATCCCTTTATCTGGAGGCTATCACCAGCAAGTCCTTCTTTTGTCACTAAATACACGCCATTGTTACCTTTGAGTGATCCTTCAATACGTAAGTGGAAATTTGGTTGGAAGCCGCCTGCATCCTCTTTTGACCCAAGGCCTTTGATTGTATTTCCGAGCAGTGTTAGGGTCTCAGTTTCTGGCAATACTCCTTCTGCATAGAGTTCAACCAACTGGACTTCGTAGACCAATGCTTTTTCAATAGCAGGCCATCTAACTCCGATCTGAGAGAATTGAGAACTTCCGTCACCCTTTACAAGGGTAAGCTTGAAATCATCGGGGAAGCTAAAGGTTTCCTTGGTTGCATCAGTTTCCTGCGCTATGCAGTTAAAACCAATTAGCAGGCAAAATGTGGCATAAGGGAGTAGCTTCATTGCTTCTGTTTAACTTCTTTTGCCCCTTGAATGCAAGTTGAAAAGGGTTTGCCAAGGTTGCTTCTTGTGATTGTAATGGTCGCATGAAAGCTATCCATTCTGCCTTGATAATATTTAGCTTCACGGCCTTGTGTTTACAGGCTGGTCCACAGTTTCGAAAGACTGTTATTGACCCGCTTTTCCGATCTGAAGGCATTGGTTATGGTGATGTAAATAAGGATGGTGAAAACGATATTCTTGTAGGCGACTACTGGTATGAGTCTCCCCATTGGAAGGCTCATGAAATTCGAAAGCCACGTAAGCCCAACCGTGGTGGTTACACGGAAGCTTTTGCCATCTATCCAGACGACTTCAATCGCGACGGCTGGATCGATGTTATGGTGATTCCGTTCCATGGTAAACCGGCAAAATGGTACGAGAACCCACAGGGGGCAGAGGTGCACTGGGTGGAACGTGTCGCCTTCAAAGGTACCGGTAATGAGACCCGTCTATACGCCGACCTATTCGGGGACGGAGATAAGGTCTTCCTTATGGGGGTAGAAGAGCACATCGCATGGGTCGGTGTGCCGGAACCCAAATACGTCAACAAGGATTGGAGAGTAAATAACGTATCTGAACGTTTCCCAAACAGCATTTTCCCAAAGGGTTGGCCTACCCACAAGTTTGCCCATGGGCTCGGTGCTGCAGATGTTAATGGAGACGGTCGCAAGGACATTGTCACCTACGGAGGATGGTGGGAACAGCCCGAAAACGGCCGCAAACATGATGCACTGTGGAAGTTCCACAAGACGAATATTATCAAGGGAGGAGTGGCAGACATGTATGCTCTTGATGCAGATGGTGACGGCCTTCGCGACATCCTTTGCACTTCCGCTCATGGGACTGGTATCTTTTGGTGCCGACAAGTGAAAAATAACAAGTTCGAAACTATCACTATGCATAAGGGCCTTATCCATGAAACCCATTCCGCCAACATGGTTGACCTTGACGGCGATGGGCGCCTCGAACTCGTCACCGGTCGCCGGTTTTTTGCTCATGGGTTTCGACCCGAGAAAGCCGGTGATCCCAGCCCACTCTACTGGTTTGATATACAGCTCAAGAAGGGGTCTCCCCCTGAACTCGTACCCTCTCTCATTGATGACCAGTCCGGTGTAGGCGCCCAGTTCGTCACCGAGGATTTCAACGGCGACAAAAAAACCGACATACTCATCTCCAACCGCAAAGGCGTATTTCTTTTTACCCAGAAGTAATCGTATGCACTTAAGTAACAGCCAGATTTGGTAATGGCAAATAGCTCCAAGTTTCGTGTGCAATAATCAGATTTCAAAGTCTGGAATCCTGAAGCTTCTGTAAGGAGGAATCGTTAGTTTACTTGGTAAGTCATCCCACCTACCGCTTAGAAGAAATAGTGCAAGCTGGTCTATGAAATCTGGGTGCTCCTCACTCATTTTATTATTTATCGTTCCATGCCCTCCTTGTTGTATAGCGACTTTTTTGTGGTTTGGAAAATATCCTGATATTTCATACATGTTTTCAATTGGTGTTTTGATATCCCAATCTCCGTTTACGAATACCACGGGAACATCACACAAGATAGGTTTTCGGAAATCATCTCCAACATCTGGACTCGGCCAAATTTCCGCAGTAGCTAAGAGGGGAGCGAAGTTAGAGCGTGAAATATATCGAACCGCTGGGTCGCTCCAAAGTCTTTTCCTCCTTTCTTCAGTTACGCCGAGGCTTGAATCAATGAGCGGTTGTATAAGTGTCCTTGGTACGATACGATGGCTCCGACGGCTTCTCCAGCCTGAATATTCGCAGTGATAAAGCTCAAGGATTGATGCTGGATCCCACCATGGAAAATCCTCTGGACCAATCGTTCGGATTAGCTTTCTGCTATTTTTTTCTAAAATCTTTACAGGTGTATTTTCTAATCGTTCTATCACCATCTCCGCAGCTTGGTTCATGCCGCCGGGTGGGAGATAGGGTTTGAAGCGAGAATCCTTATCAATCCAACTCCACATTCTTTTGACAGCGTTCAGAACGTGAGAAGGCATATCATAGCTGTTGTTAAGTGGTTCTACCCCTGTTAGTAACGCCCTTTCAACAATCTCAGGATACTTACGCATGATCCCCAGCGACCACTGACTGCCAAAGCTCTGACCCCGTAGTATTATTTTATCGTAACCAAGACACTCACGTAACTCATATACATCATCAATACATCCTAGTATTGAGTATCCACTTAAATCTACTTCTCTCTTTTTGTAACGATTTACAACTTCTTTAGTAAATCTCTCGAACTCTTTAACCCTAAAGTTTAAAGCAGAATTTGGCTCTAATGGTTGAGCAATGAATTCGCGATCATCTAGGAGCAAACCTCGTTTGCTGTAACCTCTTTGGTCAACGAAAACAAGGTCACATCGCCCCAGCAGTTCATTCGCAAGAAAAGGACCTCCCGTACGATCAAAATCTGGCGGTTCACTCTGAAGAAAACTACTGCCTGGTCCTCCCGGCAAGAAGAATACAGGTGGTCTTTCGGTATTATCTGTTTTAAAGAGAGAAAAGCCAATGCCGATGACTCGGCTGTTATTCTTAGAACGATTTTCTTTTACAAAAAATGTACCCCTTTGGTACTCAGTTTCAATACCATCATGATTTTTGTATCTAAATGTTTCAAATTCTACTTCTCCAGCTTCTTTATTCGCTCCTTCGGTAGATTTAATTAAGTAGATATTTACCAGAAAAAATAAATTAAATAGAAAATTTAAAAATTTAAAAATATTCATTTATTTAATAGTGATATTGATATATTTAGATAGGCTGCGTAAATCACCCATAATAAATAAGGATAAAGCAAAAATGAAGAGATTTTACTTACGTAGCGTGATGATCTTATACACAGTAAAATAAATATAATCAGAGAAACTATTAAAAATGATGCAATGTCTGGTCTCTTTAATCCAAAAAAAACTGGAGTCCAAGAGAGGTTTACTAAGTATTGAATGAAGAACCACTTTATAGCAGTTCTTTTTTGAACTTTTTGCCCTTCTGTACTTGTTTCTTTTGCCCACAAAAACGCCAAACTAACACCCATCATTGCATACAAGATTACCCAAACTGGACCAAAACTACCATTAGGAGGAGTTCCTATGGGTTTTTCCAAGACAGCATACCAATCCTTTATAGAAGATAATGTGATCAAACCGCTTGCATTTCCAAGAATCTCCAAGATCAAAATACAAATCAAACACTTCTTCCAAAATTTCACTTTATAATTAAATGTATTATATAGGATATATTTATTTTTTTAAACTGTTTGAGTTATATATTGGATTTAAATTTCTAATTTGTGGCATATTTTTCGTATACACCTATCCCAATAATATAAACTAAGGTTAACTCAGATTACTATTTAGTGATACGCTTTTCATTGTCATTCACTGTTGATATCTTTTTTTCGTGTGATCGTTACCAAAATCATAGTGGCAATAAATAGGCACCACCAAGCAGTGAGGGACTGATAAAGTGAAAATTTCCCGCACATTGCCGTTCTCCGTTTCTTTGTAATTCGGCTTTACCTCAATCATTAATAACGGAATACCAATAAGAACTGGGACCAAACTCGTAGCTATTATCTTTCGTGCATTGTTCACTTGTTCGGAACCGAGGAAAAAGGTTTGTTTGACTAGTGCACTAGTGCTAAGTAGTTGAAAAGGGATAAGAATCTTTTCAATCTAACTGTCACTTCGAGTTCTCAGAAGTAAGTTTCTTTCTTCCACTGTTAAAGTCCTTGGTGATAACAGCACGGTCATATTCCTCACCTAGTGCAGTATAGGCTACGTATACTAGGGAATTATTCTCAACCGTCACGACTTGGAAAAACTGGGTTTGTTCCGCTGCGTTGTCTCGACGATAGCCATCGACGTTATAGGACTCGATCTGATTGAAGTCTAACTTGTATTGCTTGGGTCCACTGACTGATGTCACATAGACGGTTCCAAGATCGTCTGTTTCTTTGCCATCGACTGTTCTAATAGGCACATGCCCTCTGGCATATGTGTGATCATGGCCATTCAATACTAGATCCACGCCATATTTATCGAATATCGGCTTCCAGTGGTCTCGGGCAAACTGAAAATTACGTCCCTTAGCAGGTGAGAATACTGAGTGGTGACAGGTGACGATTTTCCACCTAGACTCACAGTCCTTCAATTGTTTTTCGATATACTTGGTCTGTGACTCTAGTTGTTCGTTTGAATTGATGACTATAATCCGAATGTCTTGGTAATCGACAGTATAGACGGTCTCATGTAACTCGGGTGCTAGTTCTTTCTCTATAGGCAGGGTAAATTGCGGTCTCCATTGGATTGAGACATTCCGAGGCTTACCTTTAGCTACGGATTGAAACTCATGATTCCCAACCACTGGGATTGCAGTCCATTGACTGTGGATGAAGCCCCCCGCTTTGTACCATTGGGCCCACTCATGGTCTCGGTGTGCATTATTGACTAAATCCCCAGCATGGATCGCAAAGGTTGCATCGCCAGCAGTTTGATAGGCCATTCGGATCACTCGTGACCAATGGGCGAGAATATCATTCTGCGCATCTCCAAAATAAACAAACTTTGTTGGGGAGTAATCTTTTTTTGCTGTTCGAAACTGAATCCATTCTGACCAGTGTCTTTGGCCATCCCCTACTCGATATGCATAGAGTGTGTCCGGCTTTAGATCCTTGTAGACTACACTGTGGTAGTGAACTACAAGTGACTTGTTGCTTTTGTACCTTCCCAAATCAAATTTCTCGGTACTTGCATCCAGCGTTATCGAATCTTCCTTAAATGCCGAATTGACAGTCGCTTTAGCAATCTGAGCGACAGCGTTCTTGACACTAGTATCTGTACGCCAAGTAACAGCTCGTTGGGTAGCTGGGTCGCCATAGAAGGTAAGGATAATCCTGTCAGGATCTTTGCTGGGAATCTCCCAGTGATGTAGTCCTTCATGATTGTCATGTCCAAAAATAGAGACTGCACATAACAAACCAGCCGAAAAAGAGACCTTCATGTATTCAAGTATTTTCATAATTCCATGGCTTAACGCCTTTTAACGTTCGGTAAAGAAAATCCTCCATTGCGAATCCGTAACCTTTTTCTAGGGCTTCTTTAATATCACGGTACTCGA
>Ga0163109_10002165_pt1 | contig 15461 bp, 27 predicted proteins | sample CRUFie1St13metaG_FD_108704 | JGI IMG/M metagenome (GOLD analysis project Ga0163109, IMG submission 108704) | Marine microbial communities from the Costa Rica Dome - CRUD Field 142mm St13 metaG | ecosystem: Environmental > Aquatic > Marine > Oceanic > Photic zone | place: Costa Rica: the Eastern... | reverse complement strand
TGTATATAAGGTAAATCATCTGGATTGTTATATGTATATGGGTGTATAGGATTACGCTTTACATACACATGTGTCGGTGCCATTTAATTACTCCTTAATTAAATTTGACTTTTCTGTAAAAGTCTTTATGACTATAGATATTACACCATGGTGGTGTGATATACAAACTGGAGAATATTATGGCAACTTTTACAAGTGACATGGTAGCGGGTAATCAATCATTTAAGCCTTTCCCTAGCGGAGCGCTTGGTGTGAGATACGCTAAGATTAATCTAACTGCAGCACCTAACGCTAATGACGTATACAAAATGGTAGACGTGTTTGCTGGCGAGACAGTGCATAATGTTGTGATTAAATCTAGTGACCTTGACGGTGGTACAGCTCTCGTTTGGGGTGTTGGTGATGGCGACGATAGTGATTACTATATCGCAGCGTCAACAGCAGGCCAAGACGGTTCAGCTGATCACATGGATGTCAACGTATGTCCAAAGACCTACAGTGCAGACGATACAATTGATATCACCTGTGAAGTAGACCCTGGTTCAGACGTTGCAACAGGCACATTAGAAATTTGGATTACAGTAGCGTAATCTAAGACGCATAGCCCAAGCCGGGACACCGAATCTTGGGCTATACTAATGCCACTCCTTGGCATGTTCAATCTATTGTTTGGGTAGTTTCCACACTCTAAAACGGCCATCAGACAGTTCTCGAGCGACAGATTTTTTCCCATCACGAATGATTGCTTGTCTCATTGCGTTTACTTCACTATAAGTAGTAACAACAACGGAATCACCATCATTCATCTTGGACACAATAGTTGCCCATTTTCCCCTATTTGGGTGACAAGGTGTAGGGACACCCCGCTCTATGGTATACATAGAGGACTTTTTATTTATATCAGTCATGTCATTCTCGCTTCCTCTAATATAAACAAAAGTTAAATGACTCTCTATCTCCTTCGCGTTGGTATGGACGCTGCCCCATTAACCATACATACGAACCGGTTCATTGCGTCTCGTCGGAAGGCTCTTCCTCAAGAGAGTCAAACTTAGTGAACGTTAGGTTCTTGCCAGTTGCCTTCTGACATGAACTGTTCCCAGTTGCCATCATAAGCATGAACAAACAAAATACAGATTTTTACACCCTCTTCTGTTTCAACATACTTATTCATAGCAGCCTGTATACCGTGGTCCGCGGCGTATTCGCCGACGTCCCACATATAGTTTTTGATTGCACTCATAATGCTACTCCTTTACTTTTATAACCCCACTGTTGCTGAAAAATTTTTTTCGCTTCTTCTTCAGTGTAGTAAGGTTGGTTGGAGCATTTGGCTTCATAGTCAGCCATATCTCTCCAACGCCAAAAGTTGTTTTCGTACGACATATCATCGTTGTACTCAAACTCTGGATATGATTCTACAGTCTCGGTATTCATTTGTTGTCCCCCAGTAATGTAGATTCTAGCATAACCTCATTGAATTCTTGTTTCAAATCTGGTGTCAGCAAATCATCTGCTTTTACTGTAGATGTTGTAGCACGCTTTTTAGCTGGTGCAGCCATAGCTTGCAACTTGTCATCAGGCACAAGTCCTTTACCGCCAGGAAACTCATCTAGGAACTTCTTGAGAGTAGTGATTGGCTCTATAAACTGCTTGAACTTCTCAACCATATCGCTAGCTTTCTTTTTTGCTTTTGGTATTTCTTGCAAGACTTTGCACATTTCAGGGTCTGAAATAACTACAGCAAGATTAATTTGAGGAGCATAATCCTCTTTTGCTTGGTAGTTAGTTTCTTCACCTGAAGTAACAAAAGGCATATAGATAGGTTCATCGCCAAAGTCATGTAGATACGCCATATCACCCTCAACAAAGTTTTCTGATGGGTCTTCCCACTGCTCTGACCACTTAGATTCGTAACCTACACGCCAGTCAGCTAGTGTAGTTAGATTCTCAGTTATTGGTCTTGCAGGATTACATACCATCCACAACTGATAAGCCTTTCGTATCGGCACGCAGTTTTCAGCAGCATTACCCAAAGCATTGATTGAACCGCCAGTGTATGTATATCCATATGTACTCTGTGAGTAATGTTTCTTATACCTTGCATCGTGGTCAATCATTTGCTTGCCAAAGTCTTCAGCTGTTTTAACTAGCTGTTGAAACTGAGGGCCAGCCTTGTCAAGTATTTTAGATGTAACTGTATTAATAGTCTTATCTACGTCATGTTCCGCATTGTAGGCAGTTTGACACTGCCTACGATACGCTTCGGTTATTTGCTCTTTGAGCTCAATTGTCATTCTTACAGATGCCATAGTAACCTCCTTGTTATTGCATTTGTATGACCTCGCCGTAGGGGGCTTCGGTCGCGTTTGTTGTAACCCATAGTACAGGATAATGTGGCTGGTTGCCAAAGTCACCGCACTCTAGGTCAGTTAGATACACAAGAGCAGCAGCGTTTGGAAAGTGTTCGTTCACATGGTCAATGACCGGTGAGAACATAGTTCCGCCTCTGCCTTTGTATGTTACTTTTAGTGGTAACGATTCGCGTGTGTACTCTGTTACATCGTTTATCTCAGAGTCGCATTGTATAAACTGCACTCGCTCTGGGTTGAGTTCGTGCAGGATGTATGACGTCTCTGTCGTAAACTGTGTAAGCTCTTCATCACTGATCGAGCCAGACGTGTCGACTGCAACCACAATCTCTTCGAGACATGGGTTGTGTAGGCTAGGTAGATACATACCTTGGCCAATAAATCGTCTGTTCGGTCTAGCCCAAGTAAAGTCGGACTTGTTGTTAGCACGCAAGAAACGTGCCAACACAGCTTTCCAATCTACTTTAGGGTCAGTAATGTCGCTAATCAACGCTTCCATATTACCAGACAGTTTGCCTTGGGCTTTGGCAGCTTCGGCCGCCTGATGTATTGCTACAGTCAGGCCAGCCTCGATGGCACTGGCTTTACCAGCCGTGCCATCATTGCCAGGGTGGTCCATAACTCCACCACACTTACCAAAGTCTACAGCCACGCCGTCCCAACCCTGCGGAGGTTCTGGCAACTGGCTGTATATAGCGTCTGCAGTCGTATTATCGTACTGCGAATCCACAAGGCCGCCTTTTGGTAATATAAAACCCTCTGCTATGAGATGGTTGTTGATTGCATAGTCACAAGCTACATTCCACTTGGTTGCATGCCGTTCGTCTCTACGCAAAATGTGTAGCAACACGACGTGCATAACTTCGTGTGCCAAGAAGCCAATCCTTTCCATGTCCGTAAGTTTCTCGAACCACTTAGGGTTGTAATACAAATGGACACCATCCGTAGCACCAGTTGGCTCGTCCCACTCAACAGGTTTGAGTCGCAAGCACAAGGTGCCAAAGAATGGATTGTCAAGGATTAGTCTTGACCTAGCTTTTACAAACAATGGATTCATTATTCGTCTCCAAGTAATGCATCTTCAAGCAACACTTCACGTAACTCAGACAACTCGTTGTCCGCAATCTCAGCTTGCTCTTTACGACGTTCAGAACGATCGTCCTTCTCGTACATTTTTTGCAATCTGTCTTGCGGCACCAAGTCTTTGATGTACGGTGCTGCTTTCATCAGCTGGTTAAGAGTAGCAAACCTGTCGAGTACATTGTCAATCTTGGCAAGATACTCACGCTCTGCTTTCCAACGGTTGTCGTTGTGCATTTGAACATCCATGCACTCAACAAACACTTCATTGTCGGGCTCGACCTTGACTCGCATCTCATCCCCATATCTGACCAACATAGTTGGCACAGGTACGTCAGGCAAATGCAGAGAGTAAGACTTTGTATCTACATAGTCGTTACCCTCACCGTCTGAGTCGGGCTCTACAACCTCAGCTTTGATAACCAAGGTATGTACAGTATTTGTTGGACAGTCAAAGCCCCACGTTTGTCGGAAGTGTGTTGTGGTTGCGTCTATCTTTTGCTGATAGCCTTCTCCAATAAACACTTCCATACCCTTATCTTTCGGGTACTCACGTTCAGGGTTTGCACTTTCGTATTTCTTCTGTGCCTCTCTGCGTATGTCACGCTTGAGAGACTCAGATAATCTAACAGTCTTCATAGTACCTCCTACAATATAACGTTAGCATTTTTAGTAATCCACTTACGTATGTCAGGGTTCTGACGTAAGTTCTTATCTCTAGCAAGACAGCCTTTGACAAGGACAACTTGATACTCAACAACCAGCTTGTCAGCTAGCTTCATGATGTTAGTCATCTTATCTTCCTCTGCTCTTGCAGCAACCGCGTTAGCAAACGCATACAACAACGCTGGGTTGTCATCACGTTTGTACTTAGATGGGTCTTTGATACAGGCATCGATGTCAGGTAGTTTAGCAGCAATCTCTCTGAATGCTACAAACTCACCAGCTGCACCATCACCAACCAACGATGCGACACCGTGGAACAGCCTTTCGACATCTGAGTTAGCCCTTTGCAATTTCTTGCTGACCATAGACCAAGCACGCGGAGTTGGGAACGCATACTCATCAGGGTTGAAGTTAGACAACAGCCCTGGTCTGTATTGGATAAAGGCAATAACATCAGAGTCGATGCTGTTCTGGTGTGCCCACTGTACCCAATCATCGAGGATTGGTTCCAGTTCGTAATGTGCTAGTCGGTTTCTGACTGGCGTAGGCATCTGATACACAGCTGCTCCGTCAGTTAGTCTGTTACCAGCACAGATGATTGCCCAGCCAGTTGGTAGCTCATAATTACCAATCTTTCTGCTAAGCAACAATTGCAAGAATGCGTTCTGTGTTGCTGGCGGTGCAGTCGGTAGCTCGTCAATAAACAAGATACCTCTGTCGCCGTCGCGTTCTGCAACAGGAAACACATCAGGTACTGCCCAGGATGTGAAGCGTGAGCCACTCTCAAGTTGCTTGATGAATGGTACGCCACGCACATCGACTGGGTCGAATAGGTTTGCACGGAAATCTAGTATCTCCATGTTCATTTCAGCGGCGACTTGTGCTGGAATATCAGACTTACCGATACCAGGCCCGCCCCAAATCATTGCTGGGTAGCCTGCTCTAACGCAGTCTTTCAATTCGTTAACAAGTGCTTGTGGATTTATGGTTTGCATAATTAATTCCTCCAATCAGGTTGCACGGTCTTCCACTTGGTTTTGACCGTTGGTATTTTAATCTGGACAGGCTTGCTCATAACTTCAACCTCTCCTCGTTCAATCGTCAGCTTCTCATGCGGCATAGTCTTCTTCATAATGAACAAGACAATAGACGCAGACAAACCGCCGACCATTGCAGCAGTCATACCGCTGAATGTGCCGTAAAAGCACACCATTAGTGTGACTGTGATTAGCACGTCGACAAAGATGTCGTGGCCAATAGCTTTACGTCCACCAGCTTTAAGCGCCAGAATAAGCAGACCTAGGGCAGACAGTATTCCTACTAGTAACATCTCGATTCCTCCATGCTAAGTAAGCCATATACGCGAATTGTATAAGCTCAATCATTATCCATAGTGCCGTTGTCAAGGCACTTACTACATTTGCACTCATAATAACCTCCATAATAAATACAAAATTGACCCAATGCCGACCCCGACACCGAGCAGTATAAGTGAGTATTGAATACTCGTTGCAATACCGAATAGCACGAACAGAACGCCCGTGCCCATCAGCACTGATCTAAAATAGTCTTTAACCATATTGTCCTCCTTACCATGAACATTCATAAAAGACTTCTTTGCCCTCGTCGAGCCATTTGAGAGCATCTTCGCAGAACTTCAAGTCCTGCTCTTTATACTCTTTCATAGACTCTTCTTGGAATTGGTGACCCCAAAAGAACCCATCAGGGCAGAAAGGTAAGTTGTCGCCCTCGACGAGCTTTTGCAGCTCCAATATATCTTCACGCTCAAGATACAGAATGTCACCGCCATTGAACGAATCCATCATACCGACTCGCTCGCCCCTTGACGGGCCATTGTGCTTCTTGTCATACAACTCCATCATGAACTGTTGGAGCCTTGCGTGCTTACGCCAATAGTATGGAGTCTCCATTCGGTCTCCAATATTGTCGTGCATATCAACCACATTATCTGGTTGTTTTTGTTTTGGCTTGAGATAGCCAGCGTATACATCTAGTCCCATGTTGCACCTCCTGTGATAATATATGGGTGACTCGCATTCTCATCGAGTCAAGGGCTTTCAGTAACCACCTGTGTGTGCTTTGAGTACGACCACACACTGTCGGGTAGGAGAACCACCTACACAAATCTATATGGAAGCAGAGGCGCAAGTCCTCTGCTCGCGCCCGTGGTTCCGTTTGGTTCCGCTTGGTTCCGCCAGTCGCGGAACACGATTTGCGTTGTAATAATAAGGAATATAGAACATGGTTCCGTGGTTCCGTGTAAAAATAACATTCATTCATCATTATATATCCTAGGTCGATGGTCGACCGTTATACTGTAGCGTGTGAACTTCGCGGAACCGTGGAACCAGCAGGCATACACCATCCTGGAAGTCGCGGCTCTACTAGGGTTTGGCACGGTTCCACATCTTGGTTCCACATGGGGTTAAGTCCGTGGAACACAGGGAACCTGCTCAAGGCTGGCATATGCATGCAGGCACGCTCGACTTCGCTCGCGATGATAGTAGTAGGCAGGCATATGATAGTAGTGCCAAGCGACCGAAACCCGAGCCCGATTCACCACCACACAAAAAAAGGATGACGCCACCCGAAGGTGACGCCGATGGCTAACTAAGTATTTAAGTTAGGATTGAATTGGTCAGAACTGACCGAAGATTTTGAACCGTCATCAAAGAACTTAAAGACGAAATAAAGATACATACCAACCAAGCCCATACGAACGATGAACATGACTGCTATATATACAATGACAGCAATAGCTGCGATAGATACAATATCCATTTATATCTCTCCAAATAAAACCTGAAGAAGCTCCTCAGGTAGATTAATTACATATCTCATATTGAACTCCTAGTAGGTTGCTCAGGCGTTGCCTCAGCTAGACCAGTAAGCTCGGGCTGGATAGCCTCTGCCAACTCTTTATCTAAGTCCTCAACAGGATGATAGTTCTCATTGGTAGTATCGTGGAGCTTAGGTTGCTCAGTCATACCACGCATGAACTCGGATGTAAAAGTGGATGCTTGTTGTGTCGCCCACTTCGTAGCTGGGAGTGCAGCTTTCGCCACACTCTTTACTACACGACCTAGTCTGTAGCCAATCATTATTCTTCGTTGTCAAAGATAACAAGGGATACAGGTACTAGTCTCTGAGATACGATAGGATTACCTTTCTTATCTTCAGCAACTTGGATAGACTTGAGCTCCTTGGTAATATCCATCTCGAAGTCAATTCTATACATGACTTTGCCTTTGCCTGTATTTTCCCAAGCTTTAGCAACTCTTGCAGAGTTAGGTTTAAAGTCATCACCATTTTCGTAGCCCTCTAATGCAATACATACATCAAAAGGTCTTACAGTTTTATTCTTAGCCATAATAATCTCCTATATAAGCTAGTTAACGAGTAGACAACCAATGCCTACTTCACAAATCTATATGGAAGCAACCCTTTAATGGGTTGCTGGGTATACTGGGATGTCAGATTCTAGGACAAGGTTCCAAACGATTGAAATGCAAAAAAGGTATAAAAAGCGAATCGGGGTCGGGGGTCGGTCGCTAGGCACAGGGGAGGGGAATGAGACAGCGATAAGTAACAACTTTTTCAAAAAAAATTTTCCACAAAAAATTTACAAGTTATCCACATGTGTGGTATTTTTAGCATATGAGTTTAGTTGCGCACGACACGATTGAAGTAACAGACGAAGATAGACATGAGCTTCAGTCTCATTTTCCTTACGCGGGAGTAAAGCTATCCGAGCTTTCTGTCCAAGAAGAAAGATTAATTTTGTTTCATATAAGAGGCATGAGCAAAGCAGCAGCTGGCCGTGCTGCAGGTTATAGAAACATGGATCATGTGTACGAAGTATTTAAGAAACCTAAAATACAAAAAGCAGTTGAATATCTAAGAGAAGAAATGAGGGAAGAGGTTAAGTTCGATCGAAACACGGCCACCACCATGTATCTTGAGGCCCATCGAAAATCGGCCACCGCCACAGAAGAAAAAAACGTTGTCGACTCCCTATGTAAGTTGCATGGGTTATTCGCACCTGAACAAGCAACACAAGTCAATATTAATGTAGACAAGATTCAACAACTAGAACGACTGCCGGATGCCGAGCTTCTGAAGTTGGCTGGTGTTGATATGTCTTATTTAGAACCAAAAGGAGAAACTAATGACTAAGTATGCGCAACAGGCGAGAGCCACCAAACGTAAAATGAAGAAGAAAAAGATCAAAGGCAAATTCCCTGATATGAACAAAGACGGGAAAATTACTTTTGCAGATATAATCATGGCCCGTAAAAAAGGCAAAAAGAAAGGGAAGAAAAAATGAGCACAAGCAGTAAAAAACAAGAAAACAAAAAGAACGACGCGGTCGGCTATGACGACAATAACGTAAAAGCAGTAAACACTACTAGATTTCAAAACCTAACAGAAAAATTTGCAGGTTTTATGGATAAAGCTATTCAAGGCGGCATAAACAATTCGCAACATGCACAAGTACAACAAGCTGTTGATGCCGGAAAAAAAGCAGTAGCAAAGAAAAACAAGAAAACAAAAAAGGCGGCACCTTCAAAATGAGCACCTCTAGTAAAAACATGAAACAAACAATTGAGAACGGCATAAAAATTACAACGTTTTCAAATCAGGCAGCCCCAATAGATAAACCACTAAAACGAAAAGCACAAACGACTGCTGGAAAAGCACATAAGCTCAGCAACCAACGTGCAGATATGAAAGGAGCCAGGTACGGCGTCAAACAAGGGAGGAAATAATGCATTGTATTAACGCACCAGTAAAAAAGATGTCCATGAAGAAGGGCAAGAAAAATAAAGGTTATTCAGGAGGAAAAAAGAAAAATGCCAGCAAAAAGAAAAACTACTAAAAAGAAAAGCAGCAAGAGAAAAGGAGCTACACCAACTAACCCAAGCTTATACGCGAGAGTAAAAGCCGAAGCTAAAAGAAAGTTTAAGGTCTATCCTTCAGCATATGCCAATGGTTGGTTAGTGAGAACTTACAAGAAGCGCGGCGGCGGGTATAGGTAATGGCTAAGCCTACTGGCGGTCTTACTGCTTGGTTCGGAAAAGGACCAAAAGGTGATTGGGTCGACATAGGCGCACCAAAGAAAAAAGGTAAATACCAACCTTGCGGCAGAAAGTCTGCTAAAAAGAAAGGCAAACGTAAGTATCCTAAATGCGTGCCTCGATCAAAGGCTCGGTCTATGACTGCAGCACAACGAAAAAGCGCAGTCAGGAGAAAACGTGCAGCGGGGAACCCAGGCGGGAAGCCACGTAACGTAAAAACTATAGTCAGGAAAAGGAAACCTGCAGTAAAAAGGAGGACTCGTGCCAAGAAAAAGAGATAATATGCCTAAAAGGAACAAAAAGAACTTTAGGCCAACGAAAAAAGGCGCTGGGATGACCAGAGCAGGCATAAAAGCCTACAGAAGGAAGAATCCAGGGTCAAAATTAAAGGGAGCAGTCACAGGAAAAGTCAAAAAAGGCTCAAAAGCCGCAAAAAGACGTAAATCTTACTGCGCTAGAAGTGCAGGACAGATGAAAAAGTTTCCAAAAGCAGCAAAAAACCCTAATTCAAGGCTAAGACAGGCCAGAAGAAGATGGAAGTGCTAAATGGACTATAGTTTTGGAGCGTTTACATCTTGGCCAGACTGGTCAGAGCCTCTTTTAGGGTTCATTATTCTTATAGGTGTGGGGTTTTTTGCTTATATGTCGGCACATTTAGTGTCTGAACGTAAGGCAGGTAAGCGAATACCCTTGTTTTGGGAAAAAAAGGAGAAAGATATGGGATATGGTAAAGGATATTCTAAAAAGCCGATGAAAAAAGCTAAAAAAGCTAAGAAACCGGCTATGAAAAAGAAGAAAAAGTAAGTGACAGATAAAAATAAGATAGAGTGCTATAAGTGCAAGCGCCTTTTAGCCGATAATTTAGTCCTGCCTAAAGGACTATGCGTTTACTGCGCGGCGGACGAAGCAGATCAACTGCCTGAGCCTAAAAAACAAGAAAAAACGTCAAAAAAAGAAGAAAATGCTAGAATTCGTGCAGAACAGGAGCTAGCGAAGAGAATACTGGCACGAAAACGCATGATTCCGTTCGTTGAGAAGTTTAATCCTGACTACCAAGCGGGTTGGGTGCACAAAGACGTCTGTAAACGGCTAGAAAAGTTTAGCCAAGACGTTGCTGACAAGAAATCCCCTAGATTGATGTTATTTATGCCTCCCAGGCATGGAAAAAGCACGTTAGCCAGTATTGCCTTTCCCGCTTGGCATTTAGGGCGTAATCCAGGGCATGAATTTATAAGTTGTTCGTATTCGGGCTCTTTGGCTATGAGTTTTTCTAGAAAAGTAAGACAAGTGCTTAGAGAACAGAGCTATAGGTCAATTTTTGAGCAAACTAAGTTAGATAAAGACTCACAATCAGTAGAATCCTGGCAAACAACCCATGGCGGTGGTTATGTAGCCGCTGGTGTTGGTGGTGGTATTACCGGTAAAGGTGCGCACGTGTTGTTGATCGATGATCCTATCAAAAACCGAGAGGATGCAGAATCCGAAAATAACAGAGAGGCGACCTGGGACTGGTATACCTCTACTGCTTATACAAGGCTTTCCCCTGGTGGGGGTATACTAGTCATTCTGACTAGATGGCATGATGACGATTTAGCAGGTAGGTTGTTACAACATTCCGAGAACGGTGCAGACGATTGGGAAGTAGTTAAATATCCAGCAATAGCAGAAGAAGATGAAGAGTTTCGTGCAGCCGGTGATCCGCTGCATCCTGAACGGTACAACATAGAATCTTTAGAAATGATACAAAAAGCGATAGGCCCTAGAGACTGGACTGCGTTGTATCAACAGAACCCCGTGTCAGATGACGGTGATTATTTTACCAGAGACATGATTCAGTATTATGACCCATCGGACATAGATTATGATAGACTTCGTTATTATACCTCTTGGGATTTAGCGATAGGTCAAAGAGATAGAAACGACTATTCGGTAGGGATCACAGTAGGTGTAGATGAATATGACAATATGTTTATCGTTGATGTCATACGAGGTAAGTATGACGGTTTCGAGCTGGTAGAAAAAATATTAGATTTCTATGAGCAGTGGAGGCCTGGTATTATTGGCATAGAAAAAGGACACATAGAAATGGCTATTGGGCCTTTCCTACAAAAAAGAGTGTCAGAGCGTGGATTACATTCCGCATATTTTAAAGATTTAAAAGTAGGGCGACGTGACAAAGAAGCAAGAGCTAGAGCTATCCAGGGTAGAATGCAACAGGGAAGAGTTTTTGTACCCGAAGATGCTGTATGGACAGGGCCGTTGGTTGCTGAACTTTTGCGTTTTCCTAACGGTGTACATGATGACCAAGTTGATGCTTTGGCCTGGGTTGGTTTGATGATGAGTGAATACGCAACTTTTTATGAGGCACCAGAACATATACCTTCTTGGCGAGATAAGTTAAGATATATAGCAAAAGGCCCGAAGAAAAAATCGGCAATGAGTGCATAACATGGCATATAAAAAAGTAAAAAAGAAAATTAAGCAAAATCTAAACGAAGCAGAACAATTAGATATAGCGAAAAAACAATGGGATGCCTACACCAGGGCGCGAGACAATGGCCATGAAGAATACGTACACATGGCAAAGAAATGTGATATGTATTATCGAGGCGACCAGTGGGACGAGTTTGATATGCAACAGCTCGATGACCAGGGCAGACCAGCACTAACAATCAATACTATATTACCTACAATCAACGCAGTGCTTGGGGAACAAAGCACGAAAAAAGCAGATATACAATTTAAACCTAGGGGCGGAGGCAACCAAGAGGTAGCAGATGTGTTAACTATGGTTTATCAACAAATAGCAGATAACAACAAACTAGATTGGGTAGAGAACCAGGTATTTTCTGATGGTCTTATACAAGATAGAGGTTACTTTGATGTGCGCATAGACTTTGATGACCACATACAAGGTGAAGTAAAGATAGAAGCCAAAGACCCACTAGATATTCTTATTGACCCAGATGCAAAACACTATGACCCACGAACTTGGAATGAAATATTTGAAAGCAAGTGGATGAGCATAGATGAAATAGACGAGGTATACGGACAAGAGAAAGCAGATAGGCTAAGAGTTTTAGCAGAGACTGGGACTACTATGGGCTCTGATTCTATGGAGTATGAGGAAGAAAGGTACGGAGACACAGACCAAGAAAACTATGGACAACAATATCCTAATGACCCAGATAGTGCAGCCGCACTTAGGTCAGTTAGAGTTATAGAAAGACAACATTTTCAGCTAAAAGAATGCATGTTTTACGTCGATGTAGTAACTGGTGATATGCGCGAGGTCCCACATCGGTTCAGTAAAAAACAAAGAGAAGAGTTCGCAGACAGATTTGGTCTAGATATAATAACCAAACATAAGCGAAAGGTCCGATGGACTGTGACAGCTGACACAGTAGTGTTGTTTGATGATTGGTCTCCATATGGACATTTTACGATCGTGCCATATTTTCCATACTTTCGTAGGGGCAAACCGTTTGGTATGGTACGAAACTTATTATCTCCACAGGAACAGCTAAACAAGATAACATCACAAGAACTGCATATAGTAAACACCACTGCAAACAGTGGTTGGATCGTAGAGAACGGTTCTCTCTCCGGTATGACAGCAGATGATCTAGAAGAACATGGTGCAGAAACTGGCCTCGTATTAGAGTTTAATCGTGGCTCTACGCCTCCAGCCAAAATACCACCTAATCAAATACCTACAGGTTTAGACAGACTAGGGCAAAAAGCTGCAGCCAACATAAAACAAATAAGTGGTATAACTGACTCTATGCTAGGGCAGGATAGCGCAGAAGTATCTGGTGTTGCCATACAACAAAAACAAAACAGAGGCTCTATGTTATTACAAGTGCCTCTTACTAATTTAGCAAAGACAAGACAATATTTAGCAGAAGCTGTTTTACGCCTGGTGCAAACTTATTACACAGAAGAAAGAGTCATACAGGTAACAGACAACGAAGACCCATACAAACCGAGAAGGTCAATGCGTGTAAACCAAATGGACGCAGCTGGTGAAATAGTAAACAACCTACAGCTAGGTGAATATGATGTTGTAGTTTCACAAGCACCAGCTAGAGACAACTTTGACGAAATGCAATTTGCTGAAGCTATATCTTTACGTCAGGTGGGAGTGCCTATTCCAGACGACATGATAGTAGAGTACTCACATTTATCACGTAAAGCAGACGTTGCAGACAGAATCAGAAAGATGCAAGGTACTGCGCCTAAATCACCAGAACAAATACAACTACAGAAATTCCAGATGGAATCACAGATCAGAAGCACGCAGCTTGAGATTGCTAAGCTAGAAGCTGAAGTCGCTACTCTACAAACTTCAGCTGCTTTAAATGCTGCTAAGGTAGAACAAATAGAAACAGAACCAGAGTTGAAGATTGCTGAATTACAAAGTAAAATTCAAACTAAACGTGAAGAACTAGGATTACGTGAAAGGTTATCAGAGTTAACTAACCAAATGCGTAAAGACCAGTCCGACACAGCAGCAGCGTCCAAGATGGCCGTTGAAGCTCTTAGAAACTTAGACAAAACAGGAGGTACCCCAGATGGCTAAGAAAGATAATGAAACTCAAGTAGAGGAAGTCCAAACCATGGACGTTATGCCTGGCGCTGACCCGCTATCAGAAGAAGAAGCAGGAACAGATTACAAAGTAGATATGAACTTCGATACTGAGGAAGAAGAAACTCAAGAGGAGGAAACAAGTGAAGAAGTTGAAGAGACAGAGTCTGATGAAGAAACATCAGAAGAGCCTGAAGAGGAAGACGAAGAGGAAAGCGCTGAAGATGAAAGCGAAGACGCAGAAAGTACAGGAGAAGAGACAGTACTGGAAGAGCATGAGGGAGATACACAACAACCTGAGGGAACAGATGAGGCAGTCGTTGATGAAGCAAAAGAACCTATGATTCCTAAATCTAGGTTTGATGAAGTATTGCAAAAACAAAAAGCATTACAAAAGAAGCTAGATGAAGCTTTAGCCCCAAAGGTAGAAGATGTAAAAGAAGCCCCGGAGTTTGATTTCGACGCTAAAGAAGTAGAATACCAAACTTTAATTATGGAAGGCGAAACTGAAAAAGCTACGAAGTTGCGTGGTGAAATCAGAGCCGCAGAAAAACAACAAATGATGTTTGAAATGCAGGCTAAGATGGGCCAGACCGTTAATCAAAACCAAGAGATGGTTGATTTGCAAACTAAAGCAAACCAACTAGAAGCTATGTACCCTGAGTTAAATCAAGCAGACCCTAAGTTTAATCAAGACAAAACAAATGAAGTACTAGAGCTACGGGATGCGTACATGACTCAAGGTTACGCAGGGGCTGTTTCTTTAGAAAAAGCCGTAAACTTAATTATGGGGGCACCGCAACCAGCAGAACCGCAGCCTGACCCTGTACAAAAAGAAATAACAGAGAAAAAGAAAATATCTAATACTAAAAAGAAAATAGAAGCTTCTGAAAAACAACCTCCTACTATGAAAGGAAAAAACAAAGTGGACAAAAAAGTAGACATTGCAAAAATGTCTATTGATGAATTTGATGCATTACCCGCCGAAACTTTAAAAAGAATGCGTGGAGATTTCGGATAAACTGTGGTATAAATTAAATAAGTTCGCACGTAAGAGCGATATCTTACCAGGGTCGTTCCTGTAAAAAATCGTTAATCGCCAACGTCAGGGCGTAAAACTGGTCGGAGTCGTACCCGCAACCCTACGCAATCGTGATCCCAACGACAAAGGGTACACGGATAAAAGTCGCTCCAATAAGTCGACTGGTTAATTTTAATTAATGGAGACATTATCATGGCAAATACAAACTTTGCTGCGTTGACCAGTGAACAGCTTACCATCTGGTCGCGTGATTTTTGGCGTGTCGCAAGAAATATGTCCTTCGTTAACCAATTCGCGGGTGCGGGTTCAAACGCTATGGTTCAGAGAATATCTGAACTTACCCAATCAGAAAAAGGGGCTAGAGCTGTATTAACACTTTTAGCTGACATGACTGGTGACGGTATCGTTGGAGACAACACTCTTGAAGGAAACGAAGAGGCATTAAGAGCTTTCGACATCACAGTAACAATTGACCAACTAAGATTTGCGAACAGATTATCTGGAAGACTTGCAGATCAAAAGTCAGTTGTAAACTTTAGGGAACATTCAAGAGATGCACTTGCATACGCAATGGCTGACAGAATGGACCAATTAGCATTCCTTACTCTAAGTAG
>Ga0163109_10002163_pt1 | contig 15468 bp, 20 predicted proteins | sample CRUFie1St13metaG_FD_108704 | JGI IMG/M metagenome (GOLD analysis project Ga0163109, IMG submission 108704) | Marine microbial communities from the Costa Rica Dome - CRUD Field 142mm St13 metaG | ecosystem: Environmental > Aquatic > Marine > Oceanic > Photic zone | place: Costa Rica: the Eastern... | reverse complement strand
TTAAGTTTTGATAGAATTATTGAACGAGCATACGCACGTTGTGGTAAGTCTTTAAGAACGGGTTATGAATTACAAGCAGCAAGAGATAATCTTAATTTGCTTTTTTCTGAGTGGGGAAACCGAGGTATTCATTTATGGAAAGTAAAAAATCACACACAAAATTTAACTGCAAGCACAACAACATACACTGCACCAAGTGATGCGTCTGATGTTCTAGAATTAGTTTTTAGAGATGTAAGTGGTAGCACGACAACTGACACAAGCATGACTAAAATATCACGATCAGAATATGAAAATATACCTAACAAATTTCAAACTGGTACACCTAGTCAATATTACGTAAGAAGAAACTTATCTAATGTAGAAATAAATCTATATCAAACACCTGATACGACAGACACACAGATTAATTATTTTTATGTAGCGAGAATTGAAGATGTCGGAGAATACACAAATGATCCTGATGCTCCTTTTAGATTTTTACCGTGCACAGTTTCAGGACTAGCTTACTATCTTGGTCAAGAAGTTGCACCAGAAAGATCACAAGAATTAGAAAGAAGATATGAAGCAGAATTACAAAGAGCGTTAACTGAAGACAGTCAGTCAACCTCTGTTAATATTGTGCCTCGTAGTTTTTATGTAGGTTAAAATGACCTTTGCAAATGGTAATCGCTCATTAGCTCTCTGCGATAGATGCGGACAGCAATATAAGTATTTACAATTAAGACAAGAATGGAATGGACTATTTACTTGTCCCTCATGTTTTGAACCCAAACATCCACAACTCGATCCACCGTATCATCCTGCTGATCCAATAGCACTTAGAGATCCTAGACCTGCAAGACAAGAGCCAGTTATTGTGAATGTTGGAGGACCCGTAGATTCAGCGTTTGAATCAAATGGTATGCAACCAGCCACTCAAATCAGAGAGTTGATTATGGGTTCAAGTGTTGGTACAGTAAGCGTGGTAATATCATGAATTATTCTGAACTTTTAGACAATGTAAGAAACTATACAGAGGTCACATCTGATGTTTTATCTAACTCTGTAATTAATGTTTTTCTTACAAACATTGAAAATCAAATCGATAGACTTGTAGATACTGATGCTCAAAGAAGATATGCGACTACAAATTTTACTGTAAATAATTCTTTTGTAGAAGTAGGAAGTCTAGGTTTAGGAGGTTTTCGTTTAGCCAGAGCTGTACAAATTGTCAAAGATAATGGAGAACGTGTATGGTTAGAACAAAGAGATACTACTTTTATGGATGAGTATGGTGTGGAAAGATCTTCAACGAATCCTACCTATACAGGATTACCGAAATATTGGGCTAATTGGAACAATAATTTTATAGTAGTAACTCCTACACCAGATCAAGCGTATACTCTTGAATTATGGTATAATGAACAACCAGAAAGACTAGGCGACGGCACAGGAGACACTAGCACGACAACTTTTATATCTAACAATGCTTCAGAGGTTCTTTTATACGGAGTTCTTAGTGAAAGTTTTTCCTACTTGAAAAATATACAAGATATGCAATTATACACGCAGAAGTTTCAAACAGCTCTACAAGCGTTTGCTAATGAGCAAATGGGACGTAAACGAAGAGATGAGTATGTAGACGGAGTGCTAAGAGTACCACTACCTTCTGCAGACCCTAAAGCCTAAGGAGGGCATAAAACATGGCAATTAACCAAGCAGTTTGTGCAACATTCAAACAGCAGTTGTTAGATGGCGATCATGATATATCCAGCGATACAGTTAATCTTGCTCTTTATACAAGTTCTGCAACTTTGGATGCGAACACATCAGCCTATTCAGCAACTAACGAAGTTGGTGCATCAGGCTCCTACGCAGCGGGCGGTGGCACTTTACAAAATGCAAACGTTAGTTTAACAAAGACCAACGCAGTAGCATCTACAGCTTTCGTTGACTTTGATGATTTATCTTTTACAACAGCAACCATATCTGCTCAAGCAGCTTTGATTTACAACACTTCATCAGCAAATACAAATGCAGCGATTGCAGTATTAGATTTTGGTGGTGTAAAGACATCTACAAACGGAACATTTACAATTCAATTTCCAACAAACGACGCAACCAACGCAATTTTAAGAATTAGCTAAGGCATTTCGTTTACAAACAAGTAAGTTGCTTGTAGTATAAGTTATGTCTTTTGCTGATTCACCCTTTACTAGTTCGCCATTTGCGGCAACAGGAGAAAATAATGCTGTTGTTACACTTAGCGGATTTCAACTTAATATTGCAGAAAATAATATAACTGTTTCCGCAGGGGGCAGTGTTGTTACTGGATCAGAAGAAAATACAATTGAAACGTTTTTAGGAACGGTTACTGCAGAATCTGAAAACGTTGTTGTTACAACAGGTATTGAAGTCAGTGCTGAGACAGGAACAGCGATTGCATCAACGAGTGTTATAACATCTGTTAATGGTGAAGAATTATTAACAGATCTTGGTAATGAGACCGTTGTTATTAATGCTCTTGCAGAACCTGTAGGAGAATTGATTACCTCTACTTTAGGAGAGGAGATAGTTACAACTAACGTCAGCATTTCTTTATCAGGATTAGAAATATCTTTAAATCAAAATAATGTCACCGTCGAAACAGAAATTTTTGTTTCTCTTACAGGCTTAGAAATTGAAACTACAACTGGAACAGTTGTTGCTCCCGCAGCAGTGGTTTTAACAGGTCTTTCTATGCAAATTGCAAAAGGAACTGAAACAGTCCAAGTCAATCAGGAGGTGTCGGTAACAGGACAGCTTTTAAATGTTGCTTTAGGAAATCAAGCAATTTCAGGTGCGTGGGGTCCTGTAAACCCTAATACAAGTAATTCATATAATGGCGTAACACCAGGAGCAAATAATGCATACAATGAAGTAGCACCACGAGGATCAAATTCATGGACAGATGTCGCTGCATAGGATATAAAAAAGTATGCCACATTTAGGAGTTGGAGACAGAGTAAAAGAAACCACGACCACTACAGGTACGGGTACAATCGATTTAAATGGAGCTGTCTCAGGCTTTCAAACTTTTGTCGATGGTGTAGGTAACGGTCACGAAACCTATTATGTTATTGTTGATAACAACACGGGGGACTTCGAAGTGGGTGTGGGTACAATTACCGATGCTGCGACTGATACTCTTTCTCGTGATTCTGTTATCACTTCATCCAACTCTGATGCCTTAGTCAATTTTGGATCAGGAGAAAAAGACGTATTCTGTTCTCTTCCTTCCGAACGAGCTGTAATTGTTGATGATGCTTCTAATGTTGAAGTCACTGCTAATGTTACTGCAACCTCTTTTGAAGGATCAGGTGCATCTTTAACAGCAATCAATGCATCAAATGTCTCTTCAGGTACATTACCTACTGCAAGACTTGATGCTCAATTGCAAGATATTGCAGGACTAGCGACAACTTCAGGAAAAATTATTCAAGGAGATGGATCAAATTTTGTTCTCTCTCCTTATACAATACCAACATCCGATGGAACAACAGGACAGGTCTTAACTACTGATGGAAGTGGTGCGGTTACTTTTCAAACTCCAACTGAAGGAGATATTACGGCAGTTACTGCCGGCTCTGGTTTAACAGGAGGAGGTACAACAGGTGATGTTACTTTAAATGTCGGAGCAGGAACAGGTGTTACTGTTAATGCAGATGATATTGCAATTGGTCAAGATGTAGGAACAACTGATTCACCCACTTTTGCAGGTGGTACATTTACTGCAAACGTTGCTTTAGGAGATTCTGACCATATTAACTTGGGTGATGCTAATGATTTACAAATTGTTCACAATCATGTTACAGGAGTAAGTAGTGTCACTGATACACAAGCAGGAGGAACCCTTAACCTTCAAGCGGATACCGTTAAACTAACAGGAACTACTAATATCAATAGTGCTTACACTCTTCCAACATCAGATGGTACAGCCGATCAGGTTTTAACAACAAACGGATCAGGTTCAGTTACTTTTGCAGATGCTGGAGGTGGAGGGAGCACAATTAGTGGAGAGGCTTTTACATCTTATTTTGACACAGGTACTGAAGCTGGGCCGGTAGAAAATAATCGAAATGGTCTAATACAATTAATGAACGCCTCTAAAAATAATACTTGGTTGTTGACTAGATTTGATTATATAGTTACTACAAACTTTGATAATGACTCTCCTGCATTTAGATTTCGAATTAGAAAAGGTTTTAGAACTTTCTCATGATGAGAGCACTTATAAATAAAGAAGATAATAGTGTATCAATAGTTGAAGATAACGGAGTAGTTATACCACAGCAAATGATAGATGAACCCGATGTTTTTTTGGTTGAGTTCGATGAGGTATGTTTAGCTAATATTCCTCAAGAAGAATATTTAAATTTATTTTGGTCTCCGGATTCAAATACGCTTTATCTTCACCCTGAAAATTTTTCTTTATCTACGCCATCAGGTAAAGCAAAGCTAAAAGAACTTCTTAGTCATATATCTCTAGTGCCCCCCGACAACCGCACTGTATCTCAAGAACATCTGATTGCGACTGCTTATGGATTCTTACCAAGAAACGAAGTAGATGAAATATTAAATGATGATGATTTACAAGATGAGGAGATTTCTGCAATTCTAAGTGCTTTAGATGACAGTTAGTATTCATACTCCTAGAAAAGATATAACTTTTATTTTATCATCAAATTTACATCAGAATGTAAAGTTGTGGCATAGGAAAGTTGAAGATAAACCAATAACTTATGAAGAATTTTCAAAATGGCAAATACCTAAAAAAGATATTCCTAAAATACCAAGTAATTGTATAAATATATTTCCTGAAGGCAATAAGTCTAAGGTTTTAGAAACTGTAAAAAAAATGCTTGATGCAAGAGATGTTACAAATTCAATGATGTATAATCCCATGAGTGGTATGTATTGGCACACGAATAGTGATATCTTAGGAACAAGAATATACTATACATTTAGCTTAGACAAATCGGTCTTTAAATATAAAGATCCAAACACAGGTGATATACATGAAAGTTGGGATAAACCAGGTTGTTGGACTGTACGATCTTTTGATATATCTAAAGAAAAGCCTTTATGGCACTGTGTGTGGTCAGCAGGAAGGCGTTTTAGTTTTGGTTTTGTAATATAGTGTAGAAGGATTGATTTTAAAAAAAATGCAAGATTCATTTTATCATCATACAGAACCAAAAAATTATTATAAATATTGGTACCATACTCGCCAGAATGTCCCTGAAAAATTACAGAATTTAAAATATGTAAAACAGTTTGGAGATGCCATACAAGGACATATAGAAGCTCATAGAATTCACTGGGAAGAAAAAATGACAGAGTTTAGATATACAGGAGGATATGCAAATTTTCATTTAATGCGTTTTTCAAAAGGAATATATATTGATCACAATCCAATTTGGGGTTTATATAAAGATGCTCCTACTAATGAAAATATTTACAATCATTTTTTATCTTTGAGTAATGACAGATATGGACAGCATAAAGGTATTTTTAAAAAACAACGACCCTATACTCTTTTTCCTTTACAGATGACTGCAGTAAAAGATTTCAAAGAAACATTACGATATATAGTTTGGGCTACGAAAAGCAAAACATACACTATTTTTAAAACACATCCGTGTCCGGGTAATGATACTGATCACTCAGTGCTTTGGAATTTTGCAAAGAAACATAATGCTATTAGTGAGTACACTGTTTTGGTAGATGGTTGTAGGTCGCAAGAACTTGTAGAGGGAGCAGATCGAATTGTTAGTGTCGATAGTGGTTTATCATTTAAAGGAATGTTATATGATAAACCAACGTGCACATTACGTAATCACACAATGATGAATGATGTTGTTCCTTATGTTCTAACCAACGATAGTATTCTAGATGTAAAACCTGTATTACATAAAGATAAACTAAAATGGTTAAATTGGTTTTATCATCGTGTTTGCATTGATTTTCATAAAGATGATTACGTTGATAAGTTATTGTACAAATTTAGACAATATGAAAATCAAGGTTTAAATGATTATGAGGTTCATAAATGGTGATGTATACTGATCCATGGCCACATATTGTAATTCATAATTATTATGATGATAAAGTTTTTGAAACATTACGAAGAGAAGCGAAACGTTTAGTTCGTGATAATGTTGATACAACTATACGTAAACAAGAGTTCGCTATGCCCGAAAGCGATATCATAAAAACTTGTATAAATAGCAGACCTCTATCAGAAAAGATGTTAATAGATTTTCCAACACATCGTTCCTATGAAAAACTAAATTTATTTTGGGAAGTAAATTTTTTAATTGGTCCTTTTCGTTATCCTATTCATGATGAATCTCATCGAAAAATATTATCTTCTGTGGTGTATATAGATCCTGAAGAAAATAGTGGCACTTATCTTTATGACAAAAATAAAAAATTTAGTCGTCAGGTCGATTGGAGCCCTAATACAGCACTAATATTTCCAGCTATTGATGGAGTTACTTGGCATGATTATGATTGTCCAAAAGGCAAATATCGTATAACGGTTAATCAATTTCTTGAAAGATCTAAAAATGAATAGATTTCTTCGTTATGTAGAATTAAATTTATCGGAGCTATGTAATTTTAAATGTCCTTTTTGTCCTAGAGGACACGGATATAAAAATCAAAATTTAAATATGTCAATAGAAACAGCCGATATTATTTGTAATCAAATAGAAGATTTAGGTATACCTATAAAAGTTCAATTAGCTGGCAGAGGAGAACCCACTCTTTGTGTCAATTTTAAAGCAATTGTAGAACGATTACTACAACTTCGAAAACGTGTTCCTAAAATTGAAATTGAAATGAATACTAATGGAAAACGAGTCGATAGATACTTAGATTTAATAGAACAATTTAATGACGTAGTTTATAATATTTATCCAGAGACAAAAGATTCTCCGGACACAATCAAAAAGAGATATCCTAAATTTAGAGTAAAAGACAAAAGAGATCTATTGTCTCGTAAATGGAAAACAAGAGCAGGATATATACCTGATCAGATAAATCCTGAACCTTATTATCTACATCAAAAGTATGGAAGTATATGTCACAAACCTTTTCAGGTAGTTTATGTAAATTGGAATGGTGACTACAATTTATGCTGTGATGTTTGGAAAGATATCGAGGTTTTAGGTAACATTCGAACTGAAACAATAAAAGAGTTTACGACTAAGAATCCACGACTTAGTGAGTATCGCAAACATTTAGCCGCAGGAAAAAGAATCATGGATCCTTGTAAGGATTGTAATATGATGTGTGCTGTAGATTTTCTACAAGATATTGAAAAATTAAATAGTGTACATAGATAGAGCTGTAATTGAAGTAAACGGAGGATGCAATTACACTTGTAAAATGTGTCCTCAAACTGGTCCTGATGGTAAAACAGGAGCACGTGGAAAAAATTGGTTAAAAAAATTACCTCTTGATAAATTTGAGGATATTATTAAACAATTGAAACCTAATGTTGTTAATTTAGACGGTTCTGGTGAAGCTACATTAAATAGGGACTTACCTATGTATATAGACGTTGTCAAAAAGTATAACGCAAAAGCGTACGTTTTTTCTAACGGAAGTAAAATGCAGGGTTCTTTTATGCGTGATTGTGTAGATGCAGGGCTAGATTTTTACAGATTTTCTATCATAGGTTATAATGAAGAAACATACCAACAATGGATGAACTCCTTCAACTTCAATAAAGTTTTAGAAAATATGTTTGCAATGAGAGAATATGCTTCAGACCGTTGTCAAGTCGCTAGTTATCATTTAATACTGAACAATGATCAGATTGATTACGAAAAACAAAAATATTTAGATATGGTGTGCGGTGGACTTGTAGAAATTTGGAAAATGCACAATTGGGCAGGTAGTTACAAAAGTGATCGAAAGGGTTCTAAAAGAACGTGTGGTCGACCTTTTAGTCCAGATGCAGTAATTAGAGCTAATGGGGCTGTTCACCCATGTTGTCAAGTTTTAGGTAGAGATGATGAAGCTGTGTTGGGCAATGTCTACGATAATACTTTTCGTGATATTTGGTATGGTAAAGCATATTCAGATTTAAGAGAAAGACATCGTTCTGGGGATTTTCCTTCTTTTTGTAAGGATTGTGATTTTTTAATAGATGATCCAGAAGTCTTAATATATACTAATTATGCTCAATCAAATAAAATGAATGGAGCATCCTTCAGTCTGTCTGATTTTCAAGGGAAATGAGGATAAAAATAAAGATGATTATATGTAAAAAAACTGATAAAAATTAATTATGGCATCAACTTATTCCGATAGATTAAAGCTCGAATTAATGGAGACAGGTGCAAATGCGAACACCTGGGGAAATAATACTAATAATAATTTACAAACAGTAGATGCATTTAGTGCAGGTTATTTATCTAAGAGTGTAAGTGGATCTGCTGATGTCACCTTAACAACTGCAAACGCTTCAAATACTGCAGAGTCTTCTAATAAGGTTATTGAATTAACAGGAACCTTGACTGGTAACATAAACGTATTTATACCTGCGGTAGAAGGCAACTATATTTTTTTTAATAATACAACAGGATCTTTCACTTTAACAGTGGCTCCTACAGGTCATGCTGCTAACGGTGTAGCGATTACTCAAGGATCTTCAACAATAGTTTATAATAAATCTAATAGCTGTGTTGATATGCTAGGAGGAAAGGTTGGCACAACTGGTACTACCTATATTGGCAGTGGAGCAGAGTTGACAGGTATTGATATAATCCCATCTGGTTCTTTAATGTTGTTTCAACAAACAACAGCTCCTACAGGGTGGACTAAACAAACTACACACGACAACAAGGCATTAAGAGTTGTAACAGGCTCAGCGAGTTCGGGTGGTTCAAATACTTTTGCTGCATCTTTTAATAGTGCTCAAACAGTCAGTGGAACAACTGGTAGCACCAGCGTGACAATTACAGGGAGCACGGGATCACATACATTAACCATAGCGGAAATGCCTGCTCACGGTCACAGAATTTATGATACAACAATAAGAGATTCTTCTCTTTCTACTGAAAATTATAGTTCGCACGAAGCAGTTAGTATCATAAAGGCTAATCGATCTTATATAACCAACAGTGAAGCTGATGGTAATCCTTTCATTGAATCGAAAGGAGGAGGATCTGGTCACACACATTCAGCGGGTACATTAGCAGGTGATGCACATACACATACATTTTCTGATACATTCAATCTCGACGTTCAGTACGTTGATCTTATAATCTGTTCTAAAGATTAGTGAAAATCGAAGTCAAAGACAATTGTCCTTTAGACAACTTTAAACCTTGTCGTAAATTTGACTGCGCTTGGTTTATACAAATTCGTGGCAGACATCCCCAAACAGGAGAAGAGGTAGATGAATATGGTTGTGCCATGGCCTTGATGCCTATGCTTATGATTGAAAACTCACGACAAACAAATCAAGCGGGAGCTGCAATTGAAAGCTTTCGTAATGAAATGGTGAAGTCAAATATGACTACTTTAGCAGGATTGATGAATGCCACAAAAAAAACAAAGAAACTTAAAAAGGAGTAGTAATGTTAAAAGCAGAAGATTTAAAAGATAAAAACTATAAAATTTTCTTAGGTATGCCGATGTATGGGGGAATGTTGACTGAAAGCACGATGCATGGATTGCTAGAACTACAGCAATGGTCGTTTGTAAAAGGTGTAGGTATGCGTGTTCAGACAATGGGTAATGAAAGTTTAATTACAAGAGCACGTAATACTATTGTATCCATGATGATGGATCAAACAGATTTTGTCGCAACACATTTACTATTCATTGATGCGGATATAGGTTTTTCGGCACAAAACATTGAAAGACTTATATGTGCAGATAAAGATATAGCCTGTGGTATTTATCCTAGAAAACACATTCATTTTGATAAAATAAAACAGTTGCTTAAAGAAAATATCAATGCCACAGAAGAAGAGATAGAAGTGAAATCTTTAGGATACAACCTCAACTTTGATGATCCAAAGAATGTAAAAATGGAAAATGGCTTTTGTAAAGTATCTGAAGCAGCGACAGGGATGATGTTAGTTAAACGAGAGGTCTTTCGTACTATGATGAAAAAGTTTCCTGAGCGTAAATATGAATCCGATCAAATAGTTAATGGAAAAAATTTCAAATCCGACAATTGTTATGATTTATTTGCTGTTGGTCCTTATCAAACTTCTACACAAAAAAGATATTTATCAGAAGATTATTACTTTTCTAGACTATGGCAAGAATGTGGTGGAGAAATATGGGCAGATGTAGCCATGCCTCTTACCCACTTTGGAAATAGAGCATTTAAAGGTCATGTTGGCTCTTTATTTGCCAAAAAAGATGATGTAAAGTAGGCGTTATGCCCTTAGTTAATTTTAGACCTGCCCCTGGTATCAACAAAGAAGTCACTGATTATACAGGTGAAGGTAAATGGACTGATGGTGATAATGTTCGTTTTTTTCAAGGATTGCCTCAAAAAATTAATGGATGGGAGAAGTTTATTTCTACCACTTTGGTGGGTGTGGCTCGTGATCAACACGCTTGGGTAGCTTTAGATGGTACACGATATGATGCGATAGGCACAGATAGAAAACTTTATGTCATTCAAGAAGGTTTAGCTTATGATATAACACCGATTCGAAGAGGTCCAACGGCTTTAACTAATCCTTTTACAACAAATGCAACGAGCTCTGTATTAGTTACAGACACAGGACACGGTTGTATTCAAGGAAGTTTTGTGACCTTTGATTCCTTTTCAACAATTGATGGTTTAGACATGAACAACGAGTTTGAAGTTACAGAAATTGTTAATACCTCTGCCTACGTTGTTACACACACGAGCACTGCCTCTGGCTCAACTTCAGGTGGTGGTGGCGCAGGCAATGCTACTTATCAAATTAATCCTGGTCCCGAGTTCTCTTTACCTGCTTTCGGTTGGGGAACTGATACTTGGGGTACAGGTGCGTGGGGGGAGCCTTCAACTGTATCTAATGTAACACTTGAAGCGAGACAGTGGTCATTGGATAATTTTGGAGAAGACCTTATTGCAACAGTTTTAAATGGAGGAACATTTCGATGGGATACTTCTTCAGGCGTGACTACGAGGGCAGCAGCCGTTACGAATGCACCGACTGCGTCACGAATCAGCTTAGTTTCTACACCTGATCGACACTTATTAATTTTGGGTACAGAAAGCACCATCGGTAGCACAAGTAGTCAGGATGATTTATTAATTAGATTTTCCGATCAAGAAAATATTAACACTTATCAACCAACTGCAGAAAATACAGCAGGTTCACTGCGTATTGCTGACGGATCACGAATCATGGCAGCAGAACGCTCAAGAGGTCAGATATTAATTTGGACAGATACTTCACTACACTCTATGCAATTTATTGGTCCACCGTTTACTTTTGGTCTTCGTCAGCTTGGTCAAAATTGTGGAATTATTGGTAGTCATGCGGGTATTGATTTAAATGGTATCAGTTATTGGATGTCACAAGATTCCTTTTATTTGTTTGATGGTTCGGTAAAGAAATTACCATGCACCGTAGAACAATTTGTATTTGATAACGTCAACATTACAGCAGCAGAAAATGCTTTTGTAGGACACAACGGTGAGTTTAATGAAGTTTTGTGGTTCTATCCAAGAGACGGTTCTTTACAAATTAATGCGGTTGTGGCTTATAATTATTTAGAACAAACGTGGTGGACAGGAACTTTGTCTCGTACCACTTTTATTGACCGAGAAGTTTTTGATAATCCTATTGCAACAGAGTATAATGAAACGGCCACTGCTACCAATGAAACTATTTTAGGACTGACAGACGGAGCAACACAAATGTATCTTCATGAAACAGGAAATGATGCCGACGGTGAAGCAATAACTGCTTTTGTAAAATCGGGATCTGTTGAAATAGGTGAAGGCAATGATATTCTTTTTGTACAAAAATTAATTCCTGATATTCAAAACCAATCAGGAACATTGAATATGAATTTGGAGTTTAAATACTATCCTAACAATACAAACAGTGTCATTAAGACAGCAACTTTTACAGATGCAACAGAGTTTGTTAGCCTACGAGGAAGAGGTAGAGAATTTACAGTCAATGTGGTTTCTAATACAACAGGCACTGCTTGGAGATTAGGAACACAACGTTTTGACATACAACCTGATGGTAGAAGATAATGGCTAAATTAACACTACAAAGATTTCCTGATCCACCTCAAGAGTACAATTCACAAAACTTTTTTGAGTTGATAAGACAATTAGAAGAATTAATACAGCAATTAAATACTGCATACACACAAGATACACAAGAGGAGTCCACAAGAAGAGCGTGGTTTTTTAGATAAATGGCTGACGTATTTAAAAGATTTACACAAAAAGCAGCAAACACTGATGTTATAACTATTTTTACAGTACCCACTGCAAATGTAGCGGCGACACCTCCAACGCCTGTTTCTACCTTTATAGTTCAAACTATTGTTCTTCATAATGACTCAGGATCAGGCACTGTTAATGCAAAAATAACACATAACAATGGGTCTACTGATGTAGAAATTAATAATATTGATGTAGCGCATGGAACGACACAACAACTTAATGGACCTTTTGTTTATGAAGGGGGAGATTCCTTGAAAATCGAGGCTTCTTCAACAGATCTTACATCTGATATCTCTGTATTGGAAATTAAACAACAACAATAATCGGTTGATTTCTTAATTTTTCGCCTATAAAACTATAGTATGGCAAAAATTGTAGATGAACCCGTAATTTTGAGATATGACTCAATCGACGGTAAGAAAGTCCCAGTTTATAGTGCTAAAGTAGAAACTACAATTACGAACACTAAAACGGGTGCAGAGTACAACTCACACGAGGAATGTCAGGCTGATATAGACAATCCTAAAACTGAAACAACCGAAGCAGATATAAGGAGAGATGTCCACGTAACAGCTCCCAATGTATTTACTGGATCACATACACGACCGGAGTAAAAATGTTAAAGAACCTGTTTAAAGAAGCTAAGAAACTTTTAAAGAATCCTTTAGTGCAATTAGGTATTGGTGCTTTTTTACCAAGTGCAGGTTTTATGCAGGGTTTACCTGCCATACTTAGAAATCCTGCTGTTCTTCAAGGCGGTATAAGTTTATTAGCTGGAGACAAACCAGAAAATGTTGCACGTAACATAGGCATACAAGCTTTACTTGGTGGCTTACGAGCACCTGAAGGTAAGTTTATGGAAGGTGTAAAAGAAACATTTAGAACTCCAAGCACAACAACAGCAAATAGAAACATATCTCAATCAGGTGGATCCGCAAGTGTGACTGGTGGAGGAACCGTTCCAACAATAGGTAGTGCTGAAACATATGCAAAAGCTGCACCTGAAACATTTTTATCAAGGCTTTTAACACCAGAAAATATAATGACAGCAGCAGAGTTTGCCGTTCCTTTTATTGCAGCAGCGCAAGCAAAAAATGATCAACAACAAATTGACGCTAAAAACCTTGGTGTAAATTTAGATGCATATAGAGCAGCCTTAGCAGATAGTCGTTTTCAATCAGCGGCAGCGACCGGTGGTATTCAAGGTTTTAAAAGAGGTGGAGCTGATCCCACTAACGGAATGAATGAAGTTTCTTACGGTTCAACAATGGGTGAACCCAATGGTTTATTTACAGGACCTGGTGGTCCAAAAGAAGATAAGATTGATGTTATGTTAAGTCCTGGTGAGTTTGTTGTAACTGCAGAGGCAACAAAAAAAATAGGCGTAGATAATTTATATGATATGATGAACAAAGTAGATCCAGATTCAGAAAGACCTGAAGAGTATCGTGAAAGAGTAGGGATGGCATAATGGCAACATTAGAAGAATTAAGAGAAAAGTATTACGGCGACCTGATGAAGTCAGGTCAAGATCTCATTCAAAATCTACCACGCTTACCGAAAGAAACTGTAGAGGGGATCTCAGGTGCCGAGCAACAAGCCTTAGACACTGCAAGACAGTCCGTGGCCCAAAGACCAGATTACTTAAGCATGGGTGTCGGATCTCTTGGTCAAGCATCACTGACCGCAGCCAATGCAGCAACACAAGCGATGGGAACAACTGGTCAATTTGATCCTACCTCTACACAGGCATTTATGAATCCTTATCAACAACAAGTTATTGATGAGTATACAAAGGAGATGCAACGTCAATTTGACATTTCTCGTCAAGGCAGAGCAGCACAAGCAGTAGGCGCTGGAGCTTTTGGCGGTGGTCGTGAGGGTGTATTAGAAGCGGAAGCAGCAACAGGCTTTCAAAGACAGTTAGGACAAGGTTTAGCAGGTTTGATGTCCAGTGGATATCAACAAGCACAAAACGCAGCGATGCAAGCATTTGAAAATCAACAACGTCGTGGACAGCTTGCAGCACAAAATTTAGGAAACATCGGTAGACTTCAAACAGGTATTGGTCAAATGTTTGGTCAGTTTGCACCTATATCCTCTGGTGTAACAGAAAGAGATGTATCTACCTTAGCTCGTATCGGAGCTACGGAAAGAGGTATTGGTCAGGCAGAAAGAACTGCTGACTATCAAAATTTATTAAGACAGTATCAACGACCATTTCAAGCTTTGCAATTTCAGTCTGGTGTTCTTGGTGGTTTTCCGACTTATGATCAGTCATCAACAGCACAGATTTATAATCCCTTATTAACAGGAATACAGAGTCTTTTTTGATAGGAGTACGTGATGAGCGAATCAGGATTTGACGTACTTAAAGGATTTCAACCAGAAGGTGGTTCTATCACATTTGAACCTTACAAACCTTTTGAAGAAACTCAAAATATAGTCGACTATAACACAGAAAAACAACAAAAAGATCAAATATCTGCAGAAGCTGCTGCACAAATGGTTCAAGATACGAATACATTTAATTACTATGCAAACATGTATGCAGGTCAATTACTTCCTGTACAGCAACAACAAAAACTAAACATGGACGCCTATGCTCAAGCATTAGGACTTGGCAAAAGATATACACCTGATGAATTCAAAGCAATCATTGAAGAAGCTGTAGGACCAATCGAAGAAAGTTCTGCTGGTCGTAAGTTCACTCGATTTATGGTTGATATGTTTAATGCTAGAACTCCTTACAAGGGAACAGCAGGTGCTCTTGATGTTTATTTACAATCACTAGGTAAAAAATTTGAACGAGAAGATTTGTTAAAAGCACAAAAGTTAGAGAGAAGATTAATGATCGGCGAACTTGCTGCAAAACAAGCCGCTGATGCAAATGCTGCAATGAAAAGTGTAGAGGCTGATTATTATGCAAAAATGATGGGCTACGATAATGATACAGCACAAAAGTATTTAGGTTTTACAGGAGATTTACTACAGAAGATTGCACAAAC
>Ga0163109_10002162_pt1 | contig 15476 bp, 8 predicted proteins | sample CRUFie1St13metaG_FD_108704 | JGI IMG/M metagenome (GOLD analysis project Ga0163109, IMG submission 108704) | Marine microbial communities from the Costa Rica Dome - CRUD Field 142mm St13 metaG | ecosystem: Environmental > Aquatic > Marine > Oceanic > Photic zone | place: Costa Rica: the Eastern... | reverse complement strand
GATAACAGCAGGAATCCATCCAATATGGCCTTGTGCTTCAGCCATATCTATGGCAGGTAGGATGAGCGACCATATACTCGCAGCGATCATGACACCCGCTGCAAATCCCATCATACTATCTAGTAACTTAAAACTTACTTGTTTGGTAAAAAAAACTAATGAGGCGCCTAACGCGGTCATACCCCATGTGAATAAACCAGCCATAAAAGCTTGGGCCATAGGATGTAATGCTAGAAACCATTCGGGTAGTATCATTTTGAAAGCTTTTGATTTAATGCAATCCTTAAGGGTTTAATGCAAAGAAATATGGCTAATTAAAAGTTTAGCCATGGCTAAATATAAGGGCGGCATAACAAAGAAGCTATAAAAAAAGTCTACGATTCAGGCTATTAAATATTTAGGCTTACAGTAATATCGGCCCAAGAGGTAATAGTCCTAAAGTTCTCTTCAAGTCAAATAATAAATCATTTCAAGGTGGTAAAAAAGCTTATTCCCCCAGCCTGTTTTCCTGTTTCAACAAAGGTTATTAACTCTTGAGTCTCAAGAGAAATGATGTCAACGGATCCAGGCTCACCACCAATTCCTTCAACCGAAATAAAGGCATATTTACTGTCAGGGCTTATTGAAACGCCATGTGAAACTTTACGAGAGTTGGGTATTTGAGCAAGTTCCTACCAACGTTCTAAGTTTATTATACTTGTTGCTCCAGCGCCTTTAAGGGAACTAACCAAATATTTACCGTTTGGACTCACTTCTAAATTATAGGGTAATTTCCCCGTTGGCATTCTGCGGCTTATACTCCAGTTTTCAACATCTATTTCAATAATTTCGTCAGAGCCATTTCCTGCAACATATAACCATTGGTCGTTAGGATGAGAGTCTACCCAAGTAGGTTTAATTAGAGGACGATGATATGTCATTGAGCTATGTTTTTCTTCATTTGCTGGTTTAGAAGCATTCATTTCTTTCATCCAACCCATCCGTCCACCTGAACCATCCATGGCTTTTAGCTCGGCTACTAAATCTTGGGTGGTCTCAGGATTATGTTTCTCATGAGCAGAATCATCAATCATGGGTACTTTTAGTGACAAAGTTCTAGTGATGTCTAACCCATAGGTATCCACTTCAATTAATTCATCACTCATCATGGAGACATGATAGGCTTTGGTACCTTTAGAGTTCATTCTAGTCCCGTGCGGCATAATTCCAGTTGGTAATTCGACTATTAAGTCCATGGTCTCGGGATCGACGACCATCATACTACTAGGTTCCATTTCCCCGTGCAAATTGAAATTCACTACATATAAAAGTCCTGTATAGTCGGAAATTTCCATACTTGCAGGAAATAAACCAAGATCAACTGTACCCATCAATTCATTAGTGTCGGTGCTGTATTTTGCCAAATAACCGTAAGGGTTGCCATGCGCAATGGTAACAAACCAATGCTTTTTAGTTGGGGAAATAGTCAGCCCATGTGGGCCATCAGTTTCCGTTGGAAGTTTCCCAACTGGAATTGTTACATCAACCCAGCCTTTATTTGATGTAGCATCAAAGCTTACTAGTTGTACAACATCATCTGACTCTGCTGCTACGTAGACTTGATAGATTTGTGCATGAATATCTATGGTAGATAAAAGTAAAAGCAGAATGAAGTACAAGAAGGAGCTTTTGGTTATTGGGTATACCTTGTTTGGTTGAAGCATTGCAATTATTTTTATTAAATCAATTTTTAAATCTAATAATCATTTAATTCTGGAGTGCTCCTAGCTTAACCGCCCAAATACCGGAATTCCAATCTGATAAGAAGATGAGACCTTTATAGGGTTGCGGACCCCATGTAAAGGTAGAGTTAGGAATTGCAGCGTTAGGATCTGAAGGTAAAAATAACGCAATTTCACGTCCCTGCTGATATAAATCACCCATCAAATCACCTGACACATCAACCACTCGCAAACCACCATTATAGAAGGCAGCATACATAATATCATTTTCAATCCAATAGTTATGCGAACCTGCTCCTGGAACTTGATAACGTGCGACTTCTTCTGGATTATCCCATCCATCGAATTCGATAAAGTGTACCCAACCTGCTGCTCGATTTGGTCCTTGGGTATCAAGGCCATAGGGAAAAGCTTCATCACCTGCTGCTACATAAAATTTACCTGTAGATTCGGATTTAAACGGAAAAGCTGCATGGTTCCAACCACTAGGGTAAGTATAACTACCAAGTGGTGTAGGGTTTGTAGGACTACCACCTGCACCTGGCATATCTGATGAGTTGTTCAATCCCACATCTACCGCGACAACTCCATCGCCCCAATTCGATGAATAAGCAATCCCATCTTCTATCCAAACATCATGAATAGAATGTCCAGGAGTATCGAGTTCAAAAACTCCAACAGTATAAGGATTGCGGGGGTCTTCAATATTTATAATATCATATTTGCGTCCATTATTTACCGCATAGACATGGTTTTCATAAATAAATGTGTTGTGAACTCCCCCGGTGAGTCCATCGGTATACTCAGAGAGTATGGTGGTTTCTGAAGGGTTTGTGACGTCTAGTATTATAATACCATTTTTACGGTTAGAAGCTCCTTCGCGTGTTATAACGGCGATCCTACCGTCTTCAGATACCTTTACATCATTAACGGTACGTGCATCTACTTTTACTGTATCTATGGTGTATATATTACTAGGATCAGTAACATCCCAAAGAAAAGCTTCCCCTCGTGCTCCCCAAGTCCCTGTAATGGCATAGTCTCGCCCATCAACTCCCTCCCATACCCAAAGATCAGAGGTTTTGACATCTGGCACAATTCCTTTACCTACTACTTCTAAGCTTCGACGAACCATTCTTGGTTCAACAGTAATATTCATGGTTGCTTGAATAGCACCAGAACTGGCAATGATGGAATATTTTCCAGCATGACTAGCGACAAAACGTCCATCTTGAGCGATTTGCGCAGAGTTTCCCTGACCTAACTGATCATTAGGGTAGGCGACAAAACTGTATTGAACTGGCATATTAGCTAGAGTATTTCTTTTTCTATCTTCCGCATGGGTACTAAAATGAACTACATCGCCTGTTTTTATGGGCTCAGAACGTGGATTTGTGACCTTCATAGTTAATGCTGTTGCTTTATTCTCTAACACTTTCACCGGCCAACTAAATTGCTCAGTACCTGCAACTACTATTAGCTTAGCAGAACCTACATCATTAAGACTCAATTGATTGAAATCATTTACGCTAAAAATGGATTCATCACTGCTTGAGATGAAGAGTTCATCTATACTTCGAACCACATCTAATGAATCCCTAATTTCAAACATTAAATCTAACGATGTGCCTGAATAAAAGGTATATTCAGCTTGCTCCCACTTTACATAGGTGATTGGTGGAAAAAGAACGTTAACCTCAAAATCCTGTCGAATCCTGTCAGCACCTAGTGTCATAGCAGATATAATATGAACACCTGGTTTTATCGCCAGTAGCTCTCCCTCACGGCTGACCACTAACGAGCGACGAGCCCTAGAAAAAAAGACTACGGTATCGGCCAAAACAAGACCCTCTGCGCTTAGCACTTCTGCTTCTAGTTGGACTCGTTCATTTACCCTTAGTTCTAAAGGCTGATTTAAAAGGCGAATTTGAGACTCCTGAGCTTGTAAAAAATATGGAGTTATAGCAATGAAGAAACAGAAAAAAGAAAGTACTTTAACATTCATAATTCGCAAAATTTTAGCGTGTAAAAAAAATATTTTTCCAAAAGAGATAATTTTCATAGGCCCTTAATCGTCTAAGTGATTTTCAGATAAAAGGATAGATAGACACTATCACTTGGGTATGCAATATATAAAAGGGTAGCTATTTATCAGAAAAAAAAAATAGAAATCCTTAATTTAAAATGTTCATAAATGTCTAAAATCTTAATTCATACATCTAGCAGACGAACGCGTCTTTTGCGTTTTTATTTGAGTAGCATATTACTTCTAAAAATATATTATTTAAGCAACCAATAATGAGTATATCTTTTCAAAAATTACCATTTGCCAGCCGACATCATGGAATGAGCATTGCTGATCATCAACATATGCTTGAGATGATTAATGCTGAGGATATGGAACAGTTGATTGAGGAAACAATTCCTAAAAATATTCGACTAAAATGTGATTTAAATATTCCCGATGCACTTACAGAGGAGGAGTTTTTAGCCGAATTCCGTAAGATTGCACGTAAGAATAAGGTATATACCTCATATATCGGTCAGGGATACTATGATACCTTTTTACCAACGGTTATTCAAAGGAATATTTTAGAAAATCCGGCTTGGTATACCGCTTATACTCCATATCAGGCAGAAATTGCACAAGGCCGGATGGAAGCGCTTATCAACTTTCAAACTATGGTCAGTGATCTTACTGGTATGGAGTTAGCTAATGCCTCATTACTCGATGAAGCTACTGCAGCAGCAGAAGCCATGACTATGCTCTATGGACAAAGAAAAGGAAGTAAGAAAAAAACAGCTGATACTTTTTTTGTGAGTGACAAAGTGTTTCCACAGACCCTTGATTTATTGTACACCAGATCAGCGCCATTAGGAATACGGATAGAAGTGGGAGATTTGGCGCAACTCGATGTTACGCGAGAAGACGTATTTGGAATCTTATTCCAATATCCAGAAGTCGACGGGCAGGTAGTTAGTTATGAGGCACTAATTCAAGCTTGCAACGAGCATAAAGTATTTGTGGTAGCAGCCGCAGACTTACTAAGTTTAACCCTATTGAAACCACCTGGTGAGATGGGAGCCGATGTAGTGGTTGGGATAACGCAGCGTTTTGGTGTTCCAATGGGCTATGGGGGGCCACATGCGGCGTATTTTGCAACTAAAGAGGTTTTCAAACGGCAAATACCTGGAAGAATTATTGGTATTACACAAGACAAGGAGGGACGACCGGCTTACCGGATGGCCCTTCAGACCCGAGAGCAACATATAAGGCGTGAAAAAGCAACATCAAATATATGTACAGCGCAGGTGTTACTAGCAGTCATTGCAAGTATGTATGCAGTATATCATGGACCAGAAGGACTTAAAGACATCGCAGCACGAATCCATGGCTACACAATGCTTGTCAAAAAACTACTAGAATCTCTAGGTATTGATGTCATAACTTCAGTGTATTTTGATACCCTTAGTTTTCATATGGATCGAAGTAAATTGGAGCCAGTAGCAAAGAAAGCTGGAGTTAATTTCTATTACCCTTCTGAAGGTACAGTTAGATTAAGCTGGGATGAAGCTAAAGACTTTGAAGATCTAAAGCTTTTACAGCGAATTTTCGAGGAGGTGACAGGAAAGCAATCTGATCTCAACTTTATTCAGGATATGAGTCAACTTGAAATACAGTTGTCACCGAACATTATAAGGGACTCAGAGTTTATGACCCATGAAGTCTTTCATTCATATAGAACAGAACATGAAATGCTTCGATACATCAAACGATTAGAATCAAAAGATCTTTCTCTGGTTCACTCAATGATTTCCCTAGGTTCCTGTACTATGAAGCTAAATGCAACCAGTGAAATGATACCTCTTAGCTGGCCTGAATTTGCTCATATACACCCCTTTGCTCCACTTGATCAAGCGCAGGGATATGCCTATATGTTTAAAGAATTAGAGGTATGGCTTGCAGATATCACTGGATTTGATGCGATTTCGTTTCAACCTAATTCTGGCGCACAAGGAGAATATGCGGGACTAATGACCATAAGAGCTTACCATGAACACAGGGGAGATTCTCATCGTAATGTAGCTTTAATCCCGGCTTCTGCTCATGGAACCAACCCAGCCAGTGCCGTTATGGCTGGTATGGAAGTTGTTGTGGTAGAAACAGACAAGCACGGGAATATTTCCTTTGACGATTTGGAGGCAAAAGTCGAGAAATATTCTAACCGGTTAGCCGCTCTTATGGTTACCTACCCGTCTACTCATGGGGTTTTTGAGCATAAGATCAAAGATTTTTGTGCCCTAATTCATCAGCATGGTGGACAGGTCTATATGGATGGAGCAAATATGAATGCTCAGGTAGGTTTAACGAGTCCAGGGCTCATTGGCGCTGATGTATGCCATTTAAATCTTCATAAAACATTTTGTATACCTCACGGCGGCGGAGGACCTGGTATGGGACCAATTGGAGTAGCTAAGCATTTAACTCCTTTTCTTTCTACGCACTCTCAGATTCCTACAGGAGGAGAGTTTGGGACTTCTCCAGTATCTGCAGCACCCTATGGCAGCGCAAGTATTTTGACCATATCATACGCATACATTCGTATGATGGGTGGTGATGGGTTAACAGAAGCAACCCGTCGGGCTATTTTAAATGCCAATTACATAAAAGAACGTTTGGAATCACACTACTCAATCCTCTACACGGGGCTTAGCGGTCGTTCTGCTCATGAGTTTATAATTGATTTACGGCCTTTCAAACAAAGTGCAGGAATTGAAGCGACTGATTTAGCAAAGAGGTTAATGGATTATGGGTATCATGCACCTACTATGAGCTTTCCAGTACCGGGTACCCTCATGATTGAGCCAACGGAAAGTGAAAGCTTGGCTGAGCTAGATCGCTTCTGTGAAGCAATGATTGCTATTCGTGTTGAAATTAAGTCCATTGAAAAGGGTGAATGGTCTGCAGAGGATAACCCCTTGAAAAATGCCCCACACACCATGCGGGTATTGACTCAAGAGAGCTGGGATAAGTTATATAGCCGCGAACAGGCAGTCTTCCCGATTGCCGAACTTCGGTGGAACAAATTTTGGCCTTCGGTTTCCCGGGTCGATGATGCCTATGGAGATAGAAATTTAGTATGTTCCTGCTTACCTATGGAAGCTTACACTAGCTAAGTATGTCTTCACATATATAATCAGGAATAATTCCAGAAGCTGATATTTCCCGTTCAATATGTTCAGCTCTAGAATTCCCAGATAAGACCAGCATGGTTCCGACACCAAATTTATTTCCTCCTAAAATATCTGTCTCAAGAGTATCGCCAACCATAAGTATATCACTCTTTTCTAAGTGACCCATTTCTTGAAGCAATCCTTCATAGGCATACATAAACATCTGTGAATCTGGTTTGCCAAAATGAATAAATTTTTTCCCTAGCATACTTTCTACGAGTTTAGCAATACCTCCTGTGGCTACAGCTATATCATGTTTAGCTACAGGATAATATTTATCTGAATTGGCTAATATGACTGGCATTGTTTTCTTACGTAACAAGTTGACCGTTTTGTTGATATCCGTATTCCAATCAAAACCTTCATCATCCAGGAAAACAAAAGCGGTAATATCATCAATATCATTTAGGTCTACATTACCTGCCGCCACGTGTTGCAACCCCGATTGCAATATATATTCTGCTGAATTTGGAGTGCCTAAATAAGCTATTCGTCCAGAGGTGATTTTTTGCTCTAAAAACTGCCTTGCCATCATCCCGGAGGTGATTATTTCATGTAATTCGATATTGTCTAAACCAAGTCGTTGTAGGCTTTCCAGTTGTTGTTTCTGACTTCTTGATGCATCGTTGGTGAGAAGCCTAAATGTTTTTCCTTTTTGTTTAAGGGTTCGGATACTTTCCTGTACTCCCTCAATTAGACCTTTATGATTTTTTAAGACGCCATAGGAATCGAGCATAACAACTTTATAATCTTCGATGACTCGTGAAAAACTAGAATAATTCATAGAAAGTGAGTAATTGTTTCGAGTGAGTGAGAAAATAGGCTAGCTTAGGACATCCAATAAGCAGGATGGATCAAATCGATCATCTAAGCCTGGTAAGTGTGTCTCAAAGGTTTCTTTTTGTAGGGTATTTGCAAATAACTCATGGAAAAAGAATCGTCCGTACTTAATCACATAGTTTAATAAAAAAAAGCGGTAGGTTTCCTTTAGGAAAAAAATTTCTTGCTCACTTAGTGGATTTGCCCGGTGGTAGGAGCGCAAAAATAGTTTGAAACGCTCATGTATTAAAATGTCTACGTTATAAGTAAACATGGTCCGGTCACCAATATCGGAAACCACACGAGCAAAAAAGTAAAAATCCAACATTCGACTACTAACGCGAAACCAGTCATAATCCCATCTAGAGTACAATCTAAAACTTTTAATAACTGAAAAATTACCAATATTCCAATCTACAAAAACAGGGATACGAGTGAGGTCATCTGCCTCTAATTGGACGAAATTTTGTTTGAATTTTTCGGCATGTTCAATAATTAAATCACGATACATAAAGTGTTCAAAGCGACCTTCATCAGTATTTAAATGAACTAATAAATCATTAATGTCTACCATTAATGTCTTAGATGACCGAGGAAGGGTGTGGCGGACTTTTTCACAAGCAGCATGGAATTGCCCCATCTGATTCCCAAATTTAGCAATTTGTTTCTCATTTAAACGCTTGGGAAGTTTATGACGGGTTTTGATAGGCCGATAAAATACCACCCAGACATCTGCAGGTTCTTCCTTGTGACGATAAACAAATAACTTATTACCCTTCATTAAGGACCTGGATAGCACATCCTCAAAAGGATTGGGTAGGTTATTAGATAAACTATTGATAATACTATGATCTTCAACAAAATGTTCATAGCGGCCAAAGTAGGATAGTTTAGCTACTATAATTGTTTTGTCTGATAGAATTATTCGATAGACATGATTGGTTGAAACCTTGGCTGAAATATCTTCAATATGAAGTATTTCACGACTGGGATCGTAGGCGTCCCAAGCACTCTGAACAATGGAATTAAAATCGATAAAACTCATTTATATGATCTCAAAATAACGTTGTAATTCCCAATCCCAATCCTCTCCTAGTGACTGTTCTAATTCCCATTCTCTGCTCAGGATAAAATGATCGACGAATGACTCCCCAAAAAGTTCACTTGCCAAATCAGAATGCTTCATTTGATGCACCGCTTGGGTTAGTGATTCAGGAAGTTTGCTTAGCTTTGCTTGTTTGTATGCATTTCCATTGCAATGTTCTACGGTCAAGGGAAGCTTGTTTTTAATGCCGTAAAGCCCGCTAGCTAAACAGGCGCTGATAGCCAAATAAGGATTTATGTCAGCTCCACTTACACGGTGCTCTAGATGCCTACCTCCGGATATTTCAGGGACAACTCGAATAGCGGTTGTTCGGTTATCCACTCCCCAGCTAAGGGTTGTGGGAGCCCATGAATCTGCCAAATAACGTCTATAAGAGTTCACAGTAGGAGCAAACATGGGCAGGATAAATGGTAGACAGTAGAGTTGCCCGGCGAGGTATTGTTGAGCAACAGTGCTAAGTCCAAACTCATTATCTGAGCTGTAAAACATATTCTCCCCTTTTTCGTCCCATAAACATTGGTGCAAATGTCCACCGCAACCAGGATAAAGGGGTGACCATTTGGCCATAAAGCTAGCCATTAAATCAAATTCATTAGCTATTTGTTTAATGCCTAATTTAAACAAGGAGGATTGGTCTGCCATTTCGAGAGCGTCACTATAGCTAATGGCTGCTTCGTAAACTCCAGGCCCTGTTTCTGTGTGTAGGCCTTCTAATCGTAATTTTGCAGCCGTTAAATCGGATATAATACGATGAGTGAATTCTTGAAATTCAGAGGTTCTGAGCATCGAATAACCAAACATACCAGAACTTAGTGGGTTCAAGTTTTGATGATTGTTAGCAGATGTATCTTCGGAATTTTTGTGGAACATAAACCACTCAAATTCAGCCCCAAATTTCGCTTGAAAACCTGCTTCATCAGCCTTTGCTAGTATCTTCTTGAGTAGGGAACGAGGACATACGGCGTTCAAGAGAGGATCCTCCGAAAAATCACCCAGGTACAATTCGATCTCTTTTTCCCATGGTAGTTTTCTGAGGGTGGTGGGATCTAGTTTTAATACTCCATCCGGAAAGCCAGTTCCCCACCCACTAACACTATCTTTTGAATAACACTCATCATGCATATCCCAGCCAAATACAACATTACAAAAACCTATTCCTATTTTAATGGATTGCTGAATCTTTGAATTAGGGATGTATTTAGCTCTAACTACACCGTCTAGGTCAGTAAATCCAACTTTTAAAAAAGAAATAGGGGTAGGTTCAGGCATAGCTTAAATTAATTTTTGGGGTTTGAGTATTCATATTATAAGTTCATAATCATAACTGCATAAGTGAATGAGATTTAGTTAAATCGCTAACCACCGTCCATCCTATTTCAACCGCTGTGGGTAGTTGCTTTTGGGCTATAGGCTCATAGTATTCAAGGCTAACTGGGCAAAAACAAGCTAAGCATTCCGGGAATTCAACTTTTTTTGAGTTTAACATTTTTACGTTAGCCTGACTTAATTCCTTTAATGCATCCTCAATGGTTTCAAACTCGTAAGGAATATATTGTTCTGCCGCGGTCGCATGCTTGATCCATTGAGTATCGTCGGTGGTCTGTTCGTTTAAAAAAATGGGTTCACAATCAGTATTTGTGAGGCTTAAAGCAAAAATTACGTAATGGAGGATTTGTTTAGATAAGTTCATCAGTGAACTATGCAAGATTAATGAGTATCGCCAAGTATAAGTACATCAATAAGTAAATGAAGCCACAAATAATGATTTTAACAGACCTGTTTTGAAATCTAAAGGGTTCATGGTTGATGTTGCTTGGTACCAGTCAAACCTAATATAAACATAACTTGCTTTGATTAGCCATAAATTGCAATTTTTTGTCAGTTAACCAGAAAAAAATGAGTTAATTCTAGCATCCGCCTTGACACAATTTCTATCTATTAGTTAATAATTTACTAATGATGGGGTTTAGATTGTTCTTCCGTAATGGCTATGATACGTTATTGTGCTCATGCCTGTCTACAAGGTATTGAGAGAATGAATCTAATTTACATTAAATGAAGTAACATCTTGTTACAAGTGTGCAGATATTTGTACTATTATACAAACGTGATCTGGTTCAATAGATGATCCCTTATCCAGCAAACCAAATATAACTAATGCATAGTCACCATGTTTTTTGAACAAATTTTTGAGGAAAAGTTAGCACAGTACGCCTATGTAATAGGTTGCCAGAAATCAGGAGAAGCAGTGGTTATCGATCCTATGAGAGACATCGATCGATACGATAAAATAGCTGCCAAGCATGGATTAACTATTGTTGCCGCGGCCGATACTCACATTCATGCCGATTTTATTTCAGGGCTTCGGGAATTTGCTGCCCGTGGAGTAAAAGTTTATGCTTCCGATGAAGGCGATGAGAATTGGAAATATGAGTGGCTTAAAAACAGCGAATATAAATACGAATTCTTAACGGACAATGATATTTTTAGAATCGGAAAAATCATTTTTAAAGCGGTTCATAGCCCTGGTCATACCCCAGAACATATTAGTTATCTAGTTGCAGATGGAGCTACTACCGAGGAGCCTATGGGTATTTGCTCGGGTGATTTTGTATTTGTGGGTGATTTAGGCCGTCCCGATTTGTTAGAATCGGCCGCTGGTATGGAAGGTCAGATGGAAGAATCTGCAAGAATACTCTACAAATCCTTAGATAAATTTAAAGACTTAGCATCTTACGTTCAGGTTTGGCCAGGTCATGGAGCCGGTAGTGCTTGTGGAAAGGCCTTAGGTGCCGTGCCCGATTCTACTGTAGGTTATGAAATGAGGTTTAACAATTCAATCCGAGCAGCCATCACTGAACAGGACTTTGTGGATTATATTCTAGATGGGCAACCCGAACCACCTTTGTATTTTGCTCGCATGAAGCGTGACAATAAAATAGGTCCGAGGGTGCTTGGAGAAATATCAATACCTCAGAAAATGACAGCAGATGAGTTTGTTACTGCGATTAATTCAGATGAATTTGCTGTAGTCATTGATACGCGAGAACGGCATGAATTTATGGCAAATCATCTTAAGGGCGCCTTATTTGCTCCGGTTAACAAAGCCTTTAACACTATAGTAGGATCTTTTGTAATGGAGGATGAACATATATATTTGGTGGTGGAAGAAGAGAAATTACATGAAGCAATACTTGATTTATTTCGCATTGGCTTAGATAACATTAACGGATATATAACACCATCCGAACTATATGCTAAGCAAGATCTAAAAATGATTACAACTGAAACGATTACTTTTGAAGAATTCGATAGTTATAATGAATCAGGTAACTATCGTGTGTTAGATGCTCGTAAAGAATCCGAACATGTAAACGGCGCTATACCGGGAGCACTTAATTTCGCTCATACCCGTATAGTTGAAAACCTTGATAAAATACCTACTGACAAACCACTTTTGGTTCATTGCAAAGTCGGTGGAAGAGCTGCTTATACCTCTGCATTGTTACAGAAATATGGTTATGAGGTAGTATTGGTAGCTGACAAGGTTGAGCCATACCTGCAGCAGCGGAACTTTATTTAAGCCTATCCGAATAGAGGGGAATTTTATAGGACTAATATCAAGTTCAGTTTAGTCCCTAATAAAATTTAAAAAGAGGATTTGGTTTACTCTAATCATCATGGGAATAACTGTATATGCTAAAATCGTTTGAGGATGACACTCGCTTTTCCAAAAAACTCTAAAAGGACGACATAAATAAACTAATCTAATCCAGCTTTATACTACATAGGGTTATAGAATTTACTAAATTTGAATACTCACAACCTCAAAATCGTAGTTATATATGGAGTTAGAATCTACCATCCGTCAACTAGCCTCTGAAAGTAAGGTTAGTGAATCTCTATCTAAGCATGTATTTGTTCTTTCCGAAATTTTAGAACGGCTTAGCCTAGATCGAAGTAAGCCTGATTTTTTAGCTTTACTGGGAAATGCTCCTATACAAATAAAGAATGCATTAGATCATGGTCAAGTTAGCGAACTAGAGGCTTTTTTAAATGGGCTCCAAAACCTGTCTACCGGTGAGATAAAGGAATTTCTGAGATTATATACCACATATTTTCATTTGGTAAACTCTTTAGAACAGCACGAGATAAGCCGGATCAATCGTAAACGAGAGTTTGCAGAAACACCCGATAACCCTCGAAATGAGAGTATTTTGGAGGCTGTATACGCCATGAAAAAACAAGGGTATTCCTATGCAGAAGTGATGGATGTATTTGATCATATGGATATCCAACCTACCATAACCGCACACCCTACTGAAGCTCGGCGACGTAGCATCCTAACCAAGCAGCATGAAATAAGTGAGATGGTGAGTAAGTTGGGTACCGAAAAACTAACATCTGATGAGGAACGCCATTTAAGAAAAGAAATTCTTAATCAGCTTAAACTCTTACTTCTTACCGATGAAGTGCGAGCCGAACGAATGTCGGTGGAAGATGAAGTAGAAAATGGATTATACTTCTTTACTCATACCATATGGGATGCCATCCCACGGCTATATAAGGACATGAGGTTGGCTTTGGAAACCTATTATCCAGAAGCATATCCCAATCATAGTCTCGCTTTACCAATCGTATTACGATATCGTTCTTGGATAGGGAGTGACAGAGATGGAAATCCAAATGTTACTTCTTCGGTTACTTGGAAAACGCTCATAGAACAGCGTAAAACCGTTTTGCAGCTGTACTTGAAAAAATTGGATCACCTTCGAAGGTATCTGAGTATTTCATATAAAGAAGCTACTATATCGGATGCATTGAGGGGGTCTTTACGAAAGGAGGAAAGTGATAACCCTTTGAGTGATTTATACGAGAGAAGGTATCAAAGAGAGCCTTACCGAAGAAAAATTACTCATATCATGCAGCGTTTGACTGTTCAATTGCATGCAATTGAACAGTCAAAGAGTCATATCCTAGATAAAGCTAAGGAGTATACTCCTGAGGTATTTATTGAAGATTTGGAGCTAATTAGTGAATCTTTACTACAACAAGGATTTGGTGGGATGACTGAACAAGGGAGACTTCATGACCTTATTATCTGTGCTAAAACCTTTGGGTTTCATTTAACTGCATTGGATATACGACAACACTCTAGACTTCATGAGGAAACAGTTACAGAAATATTGAGCTTTGCCGGTGCTGAACATGATTATACTAATCTTTCAGAAGGTGAAAAGGTTAGCCTTTTGGACAAAGAACTTAAAAATCCAAGGCCACTATGTTCACTAGGATTTCAGCGAAGTGAGACTACACAAAAAGTATTAGGGGTATTTGAAGAGATTCGAGATATGCTAGAGCTCGACTCTAATATTTTTGGCAGTTACATAATCTCTATGACTCATGGAGTTAGCGACATGTTGGAGGTTCTTCTGATTGCTAAAGAAATGGGTTTATGGAGTATACTAGATGGCGAGGTAACTACTCTATTGGATGTGGTACCTCTATTTGAAACCATAGAAGATTTAGAAAACTCCCGAGATATTATGGCTCAGATGTTTGAAGACCCATTATTCAAACAGCAGATTGCAGCGAGAAACAATTTCCAAGAAATCATGTTGGGTTACTCCGATAGTAATAAAGACGGTGGTTATTGGACTGCAAATTGGACACTTAACAAAGCGCAGTATGATTTAGGAATGGTTTGCCGGAAGTATGATATTGATTTTAGGCTTTTTCATGGACGAGGTGGCACTATAGGTAGAGGTGGTGGACAGTCCAATAAGGCTATTTTAGCAATGCCGCCGGTAAGTAATAATGGGCGCATTAGATTTACCGAACAAGGCGAGGTGATTTCTTTTCGCTATTCCCTAGAAACCATTGCTCATCGTCACTTAGAACAGCTAGTCCATGCGATGGCTCAGGTGATCAATGCTCAAAATAATGCGCCCGGATATCTCTATGGAAAAGATCGTGAATGGGATCTCATGCAAGAACTTTCTAAATATACGATGGAAGCCTACAGAGGCTTAATTGATGCGCCTGGTTTCTGGGAATGGTATATGCAAAAAACACCTATTGAGCATATTGGAAAACTTCCTATTGCCTCCCGACCTGTTTCCAGAGGTGCTAGCGGTGGGCTTACATTCGAAGGCCTCAGAGCTATACCATGGGTCTTTGCTTGGACTCAAGTCCGTTATAATGTACCAGGCTGGTACGGAATTGGATCTGGTTTAAAAAAGCTTATTGGCAACAATCCAGATGCTCAAGATGTTGTAAAGCGATGGTTTAGAGAATGGACCTTTTTTCATACCGTTCTTAATAATTCCCAGCGTGAGTTAGCTCGAACCCATATTGCCACCTCAGAGTTATACTTGGATCATCCTGAAGTGGATACTTTTCATCAAATGATACTCCTGGATTACCAATGGGCTAACGAGTATATCACAGATATTGCTGGAATGGAGAAAATTTTAGATCATAACCCCGTTATTCAGCGCTCCATACAATTTCGAAATCCCTTCACCTATCCGCTCAATGTTATTCAAACTGAGTTAATTCAACGATGGGTAAAAAGGGATATAACCGACCAAAAT